>JACCDH010577187.1_pt1 | contig 25732 bp, 23 predicted proteins | sample 7442481 | NCBI WGS metagenome assembly JACCDH01 (sample SAMN15323433, study PRJNA562643) | freshwater metagenome | isolation source: river surface water | place: USA:Blue River Watershed | collected 2017-08-15 | reverse complement strand
TAATAGGCGAACAATCCGATCACAGCGCCCAAAACCTGGTTCCCTCTCAGAGGCAGCAAGGAACAAACGCGCAGCAGCACTTTGATCAGAATGACTTTGAGAGATTCTATTGGAAGACTCCTGGCTTTCAACGATTTCGAGAAGCGATATTGAGCGCTACAAAGCGCAACGCCGATCACGGACATTGCAACAAGGCGATGGATTCTAACCCACCCATGACTATGCGGCAAAACTCTCGCCCCATGTCCGTCTGGCGGCACGCAGTATAGATATTGACTGACGAATCAAGGATAATTGCCAGCTCTTAAAAATCAGACTGGGGAGTAGCTCTTGTCCGCGTCAGCCACACCGCCCGATCTTGGCACCTTTCAAGGTCTCATTCTTGCTCTTCAACAATTCTGGGCAAACAAGGGTTGTGTACTCATGCAGCCGCTCGATATGGAGGTGGGGGCAGGGACCTTTCATCCGGCAACGTTTCTGCGTGCCATCGGCCCGGAGAGCTGGCACACCGCTTACGTACAACCGAGTAGACGCCCAACGGACGGGCGCTATGGCGAGAATCCCAATCGTCTGCAGCATTACTATCAATTCCAAGTCATCCTGAAACCATCCCCGCCCGACATTCAGGAACTGTACCTCGAGTCGCTGGCCAGCCTCGGTATCGATACTCGCATTCACGACATCCGTTTTGTTGAGGATAACTGGGAGTCTCCCACGCTCGGAGCGTGGGGGCTAGGATGGGAGGTCTGGCTCAATGGCATGGAGGTCACACAGTTTACCTATTTCCAGCAGGTTGGCGGTCTGGAATGTCATCCCGTCAGCGGAGAGATCACTTATGGGATCGAGCGCATCGCCATGTACCTGCAGGGAGTTGACAGCATCTATGACATCGTCTGGACCAAGGGCCCGAACGGCGTCGTAACCTATGGTGATGTCTTTCACCAGAATGAAGTGGAGATGTCCGCCTACAATTTCGAACATGCCAATGTCGAAAGTTTGTTCCGAAACTTTAACGACTGCGAACAGCAGTGCCAATTGCTGATCCAGAAAGGTTTGGCTTTGCCGGCATACGAGCAGGTTTTGAAAGCTTCTCACTACTTTAATCTGCTGGATGCCCGTCATGCGATTTCCGTGACTGAGCGCCAGCGCTACATCCTCAGGGTGCGGACATTGTCGCGGTTGGTTGCCGAAGCCTACTACGAAAGTCGCAAGGCGTTGGGTTTCCCGCTGGCACCCGAGGATCTGCGCCGACAATATCTGGATAAATAACAATTTGACCGCAGGACACCATGGCAACAAAAGATTTTTTGGTTGAAATAGGCACTGGAGAACTTCCACCCAAAGCCCTGAGAACACTCTCTGAGTCCTTTCTTTCAGGCATCCGCTCAGCACTCGAAGCTGCCGATCTTCAGTTTGATGCGATTTCTTCGTTTGCAACGCCAAGACGATTGGCGGTGATTGTCAAAGGTCTTCAAGAGCATCAGGCCGACAAGACAATGGAGAGATTTGGCCCTGCAATTTCTGCCTCTTACGACAAGGACGGCAAGCCAACCCCGGCAGCAACGGGCTTCGCGAGGTCCTGCGGTATTGCATTGGAGGCACTGGAAAGCATCGAAAAAGATGGCGTTGTGAAACTAGTCTTTCGCTCCGTCACCAAAGGCGGTGAGACTCGCAATCTTTTGGCCGATATAGTTTCGCGTTCGCTTTCAGCACTACCGATTCCCAAGAAAATGCGATGGGGTAGCAGTCGAGACGAGTTTGTGCGGCCGATACATTGGGTAGTGATGATTTTCGGGGCTGAGATTATCCCCGCAACTATCCTGGGTATCAGTTCAGGTAACCAATCCCGCGGGCACCGTTTCCTTCACAATCAGCCTCTCAGCATCCACTCCGCCGATGAGTATGAGTCCACCTTGACTAACGCCAAAGTCGTCGCCGACTACAACAAGCGAAAAGGGATTATTCGCATGCTCGTCAACGCCGAAGGAGAGAAGCTCGGTGCGCGCGTTGTGATAGAGGAGGACTTGCTGGAGGAGGTGACCAGTCTGGTGGAATGGCCAGTGGCACTCACGGGAAAGTTTGACGAACATTTCCTGTCAGTACCACGCGAAGCACTTGTCTCATCAATGAAATCGCACCAGAAGTGTTTCTATCTGTTGGACAAGCAAGGGAATCTGCTGCCGAACTTCATCACTGTCAGCAACATTGAAAGTCTGGATCCGGCGCAAGTCATCGCCGGCAACGAGAGGGTGATTCGTCCCCGACTCGCCGATGCACGATTCTTCTACGACACAGACCGCAAGCAAACTCTGGCTTCTCGTCTGGAGCAGCTCAAGTCCATCGTTTTTCAACAGGAGCTGGGCACCGTTTTTGAAAAATCTGCCAGAGTCTCTGCGTTGTCTGGCTTTATCGCCGGCGAGCTTTCCGCAAATCAAGCATGGTGTGAGCGTGCGGCACTGCTCTCCAAATGCGACCTGGTTACTAACATGGTATCGGAATTCGCCGAGCTACAGGGCATTGTTGGCTGTTACTACGCCGCACATGACAATGAACCTGGAGAGGTCCCCGTTGCGCTAAACGAGCAGTACATGCCGCGCTTCTCGGGTGATCAGGTTCCGACCACGCTCACCGGTAGCGTCCTCGCAATTGCGGACAAGCTGGACACTATCGTCGGTTTGTTCGCAATCGGGCAACCACCGACGGGCTCCAAGGATCCCTTCGCTTTACGTAGAGCGGCTATTGGCATTCTGCGAATAATTGTTGAGAAGGAACTCGATCTGGATCTTCTCCAGAGTATTCGTTTTGCTTGCGCCAGCTACAGTAGTCTGGCCCTGAAGCCCGGACTCGAGAATCAGGTTTTCGAGTTCCTTCTGGATCGATTCAAAGCCTGGTATCAGGCGGAGGGCATCAGCGCCGAAGTATTCCAGTCCGTTTTCGTTCTGCGCCCATCAAGGCCGCTCGACTTCAACTTGAGGGTGCGGGCAGTTCACCATTTCAGCAGCCTGCCGGAAGCGCAGTCGTTGGCGTCGGCCAACAAGCGCGTATCGAATATCCTGCTGAAGGAAGTCCAGTCCGGGGAACACAGGTCGGTCGACTCCACTTTGTTCCGGGAGGATGCGGCACGTCACCTTGCTGATGTGCTTGAAAAGCTAAAGGCACAAGTCACGCCTTTATTCAAAGCTCACGAATATACCCGCGGTCTTGAGAGTCTGGCTGGATGCAAAAGTGCGATTGACGGCTTTTTCGACGCTGTACTGGTTATGGACGAAGACCTGAATGTACGCAACAACCGGATCGCACTTTTGCGAGCTCTTCGTGAGCTCTTTCTGGAAGTTGCCGATATTTCACACCTTCAAACCAGTTGAGAGAGTATTCGTTTCGGAGTGCTGAAGAGTGAAACTGATCATTCTCGACAGAGATGGCGTCATTAATGAAGATTCGGACGACTACATCAAGTCTGAGGAGGAGTGGATTCCAATTCCCGGCAGCATCGAGGCAATTGCAGCTCTAAGCTCCGCTGGATTCACCATTGTGGTGGCAACAAACCAGTCTGGCATCGCTCGCAAGTATTTCGATGAATATGAGCTTGCCGCCATGCATCAGAAAATGAGCGCACTTGTAGAAGATGCTGGCGGGCAGATTAGCGGTGTGTTCTTCTGCCCGCACGGTCCGGACGACAACTGCGAGTGCCGCAAACCAGGGCTGGGGTTGATCAAACAAATAGAAACAGAGTTTGGGACCTCTGTAGAAGGGGCTCCCTTTGTTGGAGACACCGCGAAGGATATCCTCCTGGCAAAGCTCGCAGGATGTCGTCCCGTTCTCGTGAAGACCGGTAAAGGCGCTGCAACTTTGGCCGAAATTACTAACGCCGAACTATCAGGCGTCCAAGTATCTGATTCACTGGGCGCTTTTGCTCGCAGCTTTTTGCAGGAAGAGACTTCGTCTTGAGTTCTCGAATCACGAGCGTCAGGTACCGCATAACCCGCGCCATTCTTTCACACATCGACGTAGTTCACCCATGCTTAAGCGCAACCTTTTACTCGTACGCTCGCTAATCTTCTATGCTGGTTATTTTATAGCCACCATTTTGACTTCGCTGCTCAGTTTGACGATTTTCTTCCTTCTGCCATGGCGAATGAGATTCTCTCTATATTCCACATGGTGTCAGTTTGTCTTGTTCTGGTTGCGTGCCACTTGCGGTATCAAATATGAGATTCAGGGGATGGAGAATATCCCAGCGCATCCGGTCGTGGTGCTGAGTACTCATCAGAGCGCTTGGGAAACTATTTTTCTCTACTACGCCATGTCGCCGGTATGTCCGATTCTAAAGAAGGAGTTGTTGAAGATCCCGTTCTGGGGTTGGGCAATGAGTCTCCAGAAACCCATTGCAATCGACAGAAGCAAGCCCCGCGAGGCGGGAAGATCACTACTGATTCAGGGTAAGGAGCGGCTGGAAGAGGGCTTATCTGTTGTGATCTTCCCGGAGGGAACACGCAGTCCCGCTGGAACGATTAAGGAGTTTTCACGTGGAGGGGCCAAGCTGGCAGTCTCAGCAAACTTCCCTGTGCTGCCAGTGATTCACAATGCTGGAGTTTGTTGGCCTGCGAACACGATCATTAAAAAACCAGGAGTCATCAGGGTACGAATTGGCGAGCCAATTCAGGTGACGGGCAAGACGTCTATAGATATCGCCGACGCATTTTCCGCGTGGGTGGAGGAAAACAAGGCTGTCGTAATTGGCGACAGCCTTGCATCAACATCTCCCTCGCTCGATCATTAACATATTGTTATATATCGAGATTTTGTGCCGCCAACGCGTTGGCCTCTATGAACTCGCGGCGCGGATCTACTTGGTCGCCCATTAGCGTGGTGAAAAGCTGATCCGCTCCAATGGCATCCTCAATCGTCACCTGCAGCATTCGCCTGCTTTCTGGATCCATTGTAGTTTCCCACAATTGATCCGGATTCATTTCCCCCAATCCCTTGTACCGCTGCAGATAATGTCCCTTCATTGCGTCGTTGGTCAGCCAAGCCAATGCCTCTGCGAAACTTCTCACCTCCTGCTTGCGATCTCCTCGCTGCACATAGGCACCTTCCTCAATAAGGCCTTCCAAGGTGCTGCCTAGTTTCACAATGGCGCGGTACTCACCGGAGTGGAAGAAATCTGTGTTGAATTGGTAGTCCTTGGTCAATCCATGAAATGATTGACGAATGTGAGGCAAGTAGATGCTTCGTTCGCGGTCTTTCGCTGTCGTAATTTGGTAACCCAGACTTGTCTTCGGATGAATACGAGCAAGAGTAGCCGAAAGCTCCGCAACCCAACTGTCGACTCGCTCAATCGATGTCAGGTTTGACTCCTGCAGCTCTGGCGTGAAAACCATAGACTCAAGAATCTCTGCTGGGTAGAGTCGATTCAACCGCTTAATAATTGCGTAGGTGCTGTGGTACTGCTTCACTATCGCATCGAGAGCATCCCCAGAAATGGCTGGCGCCTCCGGATTTACAAATAGACTCGCGCCCTCCAAGGCGATATGAGTCTGATACCTTGCCAGCTCATCATCATCCTTCAAGTACTGTTCGTGCTTTCCCTTTCGGATCTTGTACAGAGGAGGCTGAGCTATAAATATATGTCCCCGCTCTACCAGTTCGCGCATCTGTCGGAAGAAGAAAGTAAGCAAAAGAGTGCGAATGTGTGAACCGTCCACATCGGCATCAGTCATTATTATGATGCTGTGATAGCGAAGATTGGCAGGGGTGAACTCCTCGTTGCCAATACCGCAGCCAAGCGCCTTGATCAGAGTGCCAATTTCAGCGGAGCTGAGCATCTTATCGAAGCGGGCCTTCTCTACATTTAGTATTTTTCCCTTCAGCGGCAGAATGGCCTGATTCTTCCTGTTCCTGCCCTGTTTTGCAGATCCGCCTGCGGAGTCACCCTCTACGATATAGATCTCTGACAGCGCCGGGTCTTTTTCCTGACAGTCCGCTAGCTTTCCTGGCAATCCTGCAATGTCGAGAGCCCCCTTTCTTCGAGTCATTTCACGTGCTTTTCGGGCTGCTTCGCGCGCCCGGGCAGCGTCCAGCATCTTGTTGACGATTTGTTTCGCCTCTAGCGGGTTCTCCATCAAATAATCGGTAAAGTGACTGGTCATTTCCTGCTCCACAACGACCTTCACTTCGGAGGAAACAAGTTTGTCTTTAGTCTGCGAGGAGAACTTTGGGTCAGGGACTTTCACGGAAATAATAGCGGTCAACCCTTCGCGAGCGTCATCACCCGTCGTTGCCACCTCCTTGTTTTTCTTGGCAGCCAACTCCTTCTCAATGTAACTATTTAGAACGCGTGTTAGCGCAGCCCTAAAACCCGCGAGGTGCGTACCACCATCTTTTTGCGGAATGTTGTTTGTATAGGGGAAAATGTTTTCTTGGTATGTGTCGTTCCATTGCAGGGCAATCTCTACCGTGATCCCATCCTCCTCGCGTTCTGCCATAAAGTGAAAGATCTTGTTTATGGGGGCTTTGTTTGTATTGAGATAGTTTACAAAAGCCTTCAGACCGCCCTCGTATTTGAAGAGATCACTTTTGCCAGTTCTTTCGTCTTTCAGTTGAATGGATACCCCTGCATTCAAGAAAGCTAATTCTCTCAGCTTCTTGGCCAGGATATCGTAGTGGAACTCGATATTGGAAAAAGTTTCTTTAGAGGGCTTGAAGTGACACTCGGTTCCAGTTGAATCGGTCTCTCCAACGACAGCAAGGGGCGCTTGAGGTACACCATGTACATAATTTTGTTCATGTACCTTTCCGCCTCGACGAATGGTTAGCTTGAGCTCCTCAGAAAGAGCATTCACTACAGATACGCCGACGCCATGAAGGCCACCGGAAACCTTATAGCTATTGTCATCAAACTTGCCCCCTGCGTGCAGCACCGTCATGATTACTTCTGCGGCAGAGACCCCTTCGGTGTGCATGTCAGTGGGAATTCCTCGACCATTATCTGATACGGTGACGGTCTCACCAGGATGGATGGTCACGCGAATGTCATCGCAATGGCCTGCCAAAGCTTCGTCGATGGAGTTGTCAACCAACTCGAACACCATGTGGTGAAGTCCAGTGCCATCGTCGGTATCTCCAATGTACATCCCTGGCCTTTTCCGCACAGCGTCAAGTCCTTTCAAGACCTTGATGCTTGACGAATCGTATGTCGAGTCCTGAGCCATCTATGCTTTCTCCTACTTACTCAATTCTATATAGGTACTACTTCACGTCGCCGTTGGAGTGAAGCGTCTTCTGGTGTTGACGCTTTAATGTTTCGGGCTTTAGCGAGGCAATGTGTTAGTCACTTGGGGATATTTTACCATGTTCCACGTGGAACTTTCTCGGCAATAATCCAGCAGGCCAAGATCTCTCAAGCTCCGCAGGATCCACACAGGTCATAAAGACCTGGCACTCCAGCTCGTGCAGCAGCAGACAAACTCGCTTGCGGTTTGCAAGATCCAACTCCGACGGAAGATCGTCCAGCAAATAGACACTCTTAACGCCAAGTAGCCGCGAAAGAAGGGCCCCCTGAGCGATTTTCATTGCAGACACCAGAAGCTTTTGCTGCCCTCGCGATAGGACCTCGACAGCATCATTGCGCCCGATTTTAACAGAGATGTCCGCCCGGTGAGGCCCATACTGGGTTGCGCCATACTTCAGATCTTTGAATATCCCGGACTTAAGTACGCTACCAAGATCTGCAGAGTCATCCCAGCCCCTGGAGTACTGCAGGCTCAACCCAGGTATATCGATTAGTCTTGCCACAGTTTCCAGCAGCGCAGGACACAATGCAGAAAAATAGTCTCTGCGCGACCGGTCAATTGATTCCGATAGCCGACATAGCTCTACATCCCACGCCTCAAGCTGCTCTCGATCAAAGTTCTTCTGCTTCAGTAATAAGTTTCTGTGGGCGAGACATTTCGCCGCCTTTCTCCAGGCGCCGACAAAATCTTGTTCCACGTGGAACACTCCCCAATCCAAATACCTCCTCCTGACCTTAGAACTTCCTTCCAGCAACATAAAACTCTCTGAGTTCAGGATTTGCACGGGAAGGTGTCTGGCCGCATCAGCCCAGTTCCGCTGCTTCTCACCCATAAGCCTGAGCTGATGCCCCTGCCTTCTTGATTTCTTCAGCCCAATGGAGACGCCCTCCGCCAGCTCACAAAATACGACACAATCCTCTTTATCGTATTGAATGATCGAATTTAGTTTCTGGCTCCGGAATGAACGACCCAGGCCGAGCAAATGAATGGCCTCCAGCAAGCTTGTCTTGCCGCTACCATTGTCACCAAAGATAAGATTGAGACTTTCAGCTGGCACGAGCTTAATATCCGAAAGATTTCGAACATTAAGCACGTTCAGGCGAGAGATTACAGACATATCCCTTCAGTACTGCAGAGATTGTGGCAGGGAGGAGTAGGGGCTCAAGTTCTTTAAACTAAAGGCGCATAGGCATAACAACATACAGTGCATCACTGACGCCATCTGCCGCCTGCAGCAGCGCACTGCTATTGGAGTCCAGAAGGCTGATTTTCACTTTTTCTGAGCTGAGCACAGACAATACGTCGACCAAGTAACTTACATTGAATCCAACCTCCAATGCATCCCCTTTGTAATCGACAGATACCGACTCCTCAGCTTCTTCCTGATCCGGGTTATTTGCCAGAATTCTCACTTCGTTATCTGACAGCAGGATCCTGACCCCGCGGTACTTTTCATTGGATAGGATCGATGTGTGAGTGAATGTCTGTCTGAGCTTATTTCTATTTTTGATGATAATTTTATCATTTTTTTTGGGAAGCATTTGGTTGTAATCCGGAAATTTGCCGTCAACAAGCTTTGAAGTGAAAGTAAAGTCCTTAGTCCGAGCCCGTACGTGATTACGACCGAACACCATCGAAATACTGTCCTGATCAAGGCTCAACAGTCTACCGAGCTCTACAACACCTTTGCGAGGCAATATCAGCTGAACCGGTGCGTCGACTGCGTTCTGCATATTCAGGGTCTGCATTGCCAAACGATGACCATCAGTAGCAACAACGCGCAGATAGCTGCCAGCCAGCTCAAAAAGCATTCCATTCAAATAGTAACGCACATCTTGCTGAGCCATTGCGAAGGATGTGCCGTCCAAGAGGGCCTTCAGATCCCTCTGCGACAAAGACAACTCAATTGTCCCGGGCTCTTCCTCTGTGTTTGGAAAATCGCTTGCTGCGAGCGTGGCGAGACTGAACCTACTGCGTCCCGACTTAATGACCATCTTTGATTCTTCAACCGTGAACTCAAGTCTTGCATCCTCTGCCAGCGACTTACATATATCAACCAGCTTGCGAGCGGGAACGGTTATCTCGCCAGGCCTATTAGGCCCTTCAATACTGACCCGGCCAATCAGTTCGACTTCCAAGTCGGTCCCCGTGATCGACAACATCGAATTTGAATCAAGAGATAGCAAAACATTCGACAGCACTGGTAATGTCTGCCGTCTCTCCACAACACCGGAAACAAGCTGGAGGGGTTTTAATATGGCTTCCCTGGAAATCACAAAATGCATAACTATCTCACTCGTTGAATTTATAGTTTTTTAGAAATAGACCCGCTGGGCCCTAGATGCGATACCCGAAATCGCCTCTCACATAACCTCTTAAGTCGCCAAGGCCCGCAACAAGTTGTTGTAATCTTCAGCAATGTCGGAAGATGAGCCACGCAAATTCTTCACCTGCTTGCAAGCATGCAATACCGTTGTATGATCTCTTCCTCCGAAGGCATCTCCAATTTCAGGAAGACTATGGTTTGTCAGCTCCTTAGACAAACACATGGCGACCTGCCTGGGGCGAGCAACGGAACGGTTACGTCGCTTCGACAACATATCGGACATTTTGATCTTATAGTACTCCGCCACTGATCTCTGAATGTTATCTATCGTGACTAGCTTGTCATGAAGAGCAAATAAATCTTTCAACGCCTCTTTCACCAACTCAAGATCAATGGGTCTGCCAACGAAATTGGCGTGGACTATCACCTTCTTGAGCGCACCTTCCAGCTCTCGAACATGTGAACGAAGACGCTGTGCAATGAACATGGCCGCGTCACTCGGTAACGCAACGTTACTTTGTTCGGCCTTATTGATCAGAATTGCTGCCCGCGTCTCAAGCTCAGGAGGTTCCACCGCGACAGATAAGCCCCATCCAAACCTGGATTTCAATCGCTCCTCTAACCCATTGATTTCTTTATGGTATTTATCGCTTGTTAGAATGATCTGCTGACCACCTTCCAAAAGCGCATTGAATGTATGAAAGAACTCCTCCTGTGAACGCTCCTTGCCAGCGAAGAATTGTATATCATCGATCAACAAGGCATCTACGGACCTGTAGTAGCGCTTGAATTCATTTATGGCATTCAACTGAAGCGCGGTCACCATGGTAGCCACAAAGGTTTCCGAATGCAGATAGACAACCTTCGCATCGGGCTTTCTTGCCACCAGGTAATTGCCTATCGCATGCATAAGATGGGTTTTACCCAATCCTACGCCGCCATATATAAAGAGCGGGTTATAGGCTCCGCCTGGGTTTTCTGCCACCTGCAGGGCCGCCGCTCGAGCCAATTGGTTGGATTTCCCCTCAATAAAATTGTCGAAGGTATTCTCTGGGTTCAAACTGCCTTTGTGGCTTAGCTTCCCGTCGATAATGACCTCCATATTTCTGGAGGTACGTCTTATCAAACTGCCTGTAAGAGGTTTAGCGATCGGTTCATTCACTGGCGCACGAACCATCGGAAGGGACTCTGCTGTTTTCTTCGCGCCAGGATTTCCTGAAATGTCTACGGCGGCCTCTGGCGGCATAGAAATCGGAGCGATTAGAGGCTCCCGTGCTTGTCGTTGACTTCCAATCTCGAAAACAACATCAACCGCCGTTCCACGAGAATGCTCCGTAAGCAGTTCCATGATCCGGCCAAGAAACTTGTCCTTCACCCAATCCAGGACAAATCGATTTGGAGCATAAAGCCGCAACTCGTTTGCGGAGCTTTCCGCATGTAGAGGTCTTATCCACGTATTGAATTGCTGAGACGGCAGCTCATTTTTCAAGCAACTCACACAACTTTGCCAATTTACCGAATCCACTCTTCTTATTACCTGTCCATTATCGTCTGGAATTAATTGGAGGATCGATTCTAGCCTGCCTGAACAAAGTTATCCACACACCCAACGAATCAGGTCAATTTGGCTTTTTCAACCTTTTTATATACATATCAATTCGTTACATATCTCAGCTAGGCATCAATTCAGGGCTTAAAGCCACAACGATATCGAAGTCGCGCACCAAAAAACCTGTGGATAACTTGTTATTAACAGCGTATAGATTTTAACTCTCTGTATTTTTTTGATTTCCTGAAAAAGCCAGAACTTACGGCACATTTCTCAAGGTATGAATTGCAATGGTTGCTCGAAACCTCTAGAATTCGCGCTCGGTTTAGGACCGCCTAAATTTATTCTCTAGATCAACCTGGACTTCATCATGAAAAGAACCTTTCAGCCCAGCTTATTGAAACGCGCCCGTACGCATGGTTTCCGTGCACGTATGGCAACTCGCGGTGGTCGCCTCGTCATCAAACGACGTCGTGCCTGCGGCCGAGCCAAACTTACAGCGTAATTGGTTTTCCTTTCAGTCTGCAGCACTCACGAAAGTAGAACCTGTGTCTGACTTTGGCTTTAGCAAGAAGCTGCGTCTGCTGGGTGCCGCAGATTACCAACCCGTATTCAAAAACGCCCGCTATAAAGTCTCCTGCCAGTATTTCCTGATATTGGCAGTGGCTAATACCTTGGCACGTCCGCGTCTCGGGCTTGTTATCGCCAAGAAGAATATTGCAACAGCTGTTCAGCGCAATCGCGTAAAGCGCGTCTTTCGCGAGTCTTTCCGACACAATCAGAGTTTGCTCCCTGCGCTCGACATCGTTATCCTAGCGCGCAACGGCTTAGGTTCCTTAAGCAATGATCTGGTGCACACGAATATCGAACGGCTGTGGCAGGAGCTGATCAACAAAACTCGCCGCTCCTCAGTGACAAGAGACCAAGCGAATGCTGGATAACTTAGCCATCAAGCTGATCACACTTTATCAGCACAGTCTGAGCTACTTAATTGGCAATCAATGTCGCTTTTACCCCTCGTGCTCACACTACACTCAAGAAGCAATTCTCAAGCATGGCTTCGTAAAAGGTGTTCGGCTAGGGGCTGGAAGAATTCTTCGTTGCCACCCCTGGCACCCCGGTGGCATAGATCTGGTGCCAGAAGCCGAAACTCACAACAATCCTTCAAAGTCATCTCTTCTGTAGCAGCTGCATATGGACTCAATTAAATATTTCATCTTTGGTGGTCTGGCCGTCGTTTCCTATTTGTTGCTCCTTGCTTGGCAAGAGGATTATCCACGGGTTCCAGTCGCTGCTCCGGCGGAGCAGGCGCAAGACGTAGCGTCAAATGCTGCGCCAGCGTTGCTTGACACGCCCGCCGTCAGTCCGGGCTCGTCAATCGGATCAGACGTACCCGTAGTAGACTCTGCGGCCTCGTTTACTACAGACTCCGAAACGAATGTGGTCACTGTTAAAACTGATGTTTTACATGTCACTCTCAGCCGCAACGGTGGTGACATAGTAGAGGTCACGCTGCCCGAATACCGAAGGCAGATTGACGTCGAAAATGATCCGTTTGTATTGCTCGAAAACAGCGACTCCAGAACATTTGTTGCCAAGAGCGGTTTGGTTGGTCGAAATGGTGTCGATAGCACTCGTCGAGCTGTTTATCAGTCGTCCACCAATTCTTATGAGTTAACAGAGAGTACAAACAGCCTTGTCGTAGAGATGAAACACACTGATTCAATGGGTGTTGAGATAACTAAACGCTTCACTTTCGAACGCGGCAGTTACCTCATAGACATTGAGTACGAAATCAACAATGTTTCATCAGCACCCTGGCAAGCCAACGTCTTCGGACAAATCAATCGCAATAACTTCCCAGACCCCAGTAGCGCAGGCGGTGTGGGTATGTCGTCATTCCTGGGTTTCGCTTTGACATCCACCGATGATCCCTACTTTAAAGTCGCGTTCGAGGACATCGACAACGCAATGCCATCACATGAACTTACTGGTGGCTGGATCGGGTTAAGTCAACACTACTTCCTTTCGGCATGGATTCCGCCGGCAGAGTCTGTAAACACGTTTTCAACTCGCATAAGCCCGCAAAATCCAAGTGAGTTTATTGGTGGTTTTACAAGTCAGGAGTTTTCTGTCGCACCTGGAACTGTTGCCCACCAAAATCTAAGTTTCTACGCTGGTCCAAAAGATCAGTATGTACTTAGAGAAATTTCTCCGAATCTCGATCTAACGATCGACTATGGCGTTCTCTGGTTTATCGCATCACCTATCTACTGGTTGCTTCGGCAAATCGATTCGCTGGTTGGCAATTATGGATGGTCGATTCTTCTACTAACGGTTTGCGTGAAAGGGCTCTTTTATAAACTATCAGCTGCCAGCTATCGCTCAATGGCCAATATGCGTCGAGTAATGCCAAAGATGGCACAACTCAAGGAGCGTTACGGCGACGACAAGATGAAGATGCAAAAAGCAACCATGGAGCTTTACCAGAAGGAAAAGATTAATCCTTTTGGTGGTTGCTTGCCGATGCTCGTACAAATGCCCGTTTTCATCGCTCTTTACTGGGTTTTGATGGAGAGCGTCGAATTACGACAAGCTCCTTTCGTATTGTGGATTAAAGACCTTTCGGCGATGGATCCCTATTTCGTACTACCATTGCTAATGGGCGCCTCCATGTTTGCGCAATCTTTGTTAAGTCCTGCACCAGCAGATCCGATGCAGGCGAAGATAATGCGCTTCATGCCTGTCGTGATGACGGTGTTTTTCCTTTGGTTCCCTGCAGGATTAGTGCTGTACTGGCTCGCCAATAGCGTTCTCGGAATCTTGCAACAGTGGTACATCACTCGAAAGATTGAGAGTGAATACGAGGCAAAGAGCGCATCATAATAGCAACACGGCAGACCAGCGATGTCGTTTACTTCCAATGCAGATACCATATGCGCAATAGCTACACCACCGGGTAGAAGTGGTGTAGGTATTGTGCGTATCTCAGGGCCACTGTCGCGTGACATAGCGCTAAAACTGCTTCACTTTCTTCCTACACCTCGCCACGCACACTTCACGAACTTCTACAGTACTGACTCGCAACTTATAGATCAGGGCATAGCAATCTTCTTTCCTTCACCTAATTCTTTCACTGGTGAAGACGTGCTCGAATTACAAGGGCATGGTGGATATTTCGTTCTCGATTCTGTTCTCAAGGAAGCGATAAGGAATGGAGCCAGAATTGCCAGGCCAGGCGAGTTTTCAGAACGTGCGTTTCTTAATGACAAAATTGATCTTGCACAAGCAGAAGCAATTGCTGATCTTATTGAATCAAGCTCGGAAGAAGCAGCACGAAGTGCATTGCGCACTTTGCAGGGAGACTTCTCAAAGCTAATCAATTCCCTCTGCTCTGCAATAATAGATCTAAGAGTTTATATAGAAGCTGCCATCGATTTTTCGGAAGAGGAAATTGACTTCCTCACGGAAGGCAAAACAGCGGAATCACTTCGATCAATCATAAATCAACTCGACACAATACTGATGCAGGCAAAACAAGGCGCGCTGCTTCGCGAAGGGATGTCAGTTGTGATAGCCGGCAAGCCCAATGCCGGCAAGTCCAGTTTACTTAACGCTTTGGCCGGCAAGGATAGCGCGATCGTCACGGATATTGCGGGAACCACCAGAGACACTCTGATAGAGCACATCAATATTGACGGTATGCCGCTCCACGTTACCGATACTGCCGGACTTCGAGAGAGTAACGATATTGTCGAAAGAGAGGGTATCCGGCGCGCACTTCAGGCTATCGAAAGCGCAGACAGACTCTTGCTTGTCGTTGATGCATCACTGGATACAGTCAATCCTGGTAATCTCATCAGTTATCTGAATGAGCTAGGGTTCAATACGTTGAACAAGTCTGTCGATCCCTGCAGGGTCACAATAATCCAAAACAAAATCGATAAAACCAGCCTTCAAGAAGGCGTTTACCGGGATCAAGACAATCAGAATAACCTTATCACCACCCTTCATATCTCTGCGAAAAATCAGATAGGGCTTGCTCTTCTGAGAGACCACCTAAAGGATTGTATGGGCTACCAGGCTGCAGGCGAGGGCGGTTTTATCGCACGACGTCGACATCTTGATTCACTCGAAAGCGCTCGAATCTGTCTACTTCAAGCCGAGACTCAGTTACTGAGCAAGGGGGCGGGCGAACTCGTTGCGGAAGACCTCAGACATGCACATCAGCACCTTGGGGAAATTACAGGTGCATTCTCCACTGATGACTTGCTTGGAAAGATTTTTTCGAGCTTTTGTGTGGGCAAATAGATTTTTCTGCTTATTTATATCCTTTTAGCAACCTGTACATAAGATATGTATTGAGTACATTTACCAAGGGATAAAAAAATAGCAATGTGAGCCTCATGTATAACTCGGCTGTTTGTACACAGCAAATGCAGAGTTTCTAAAGAGCTTAAACATACACAATCAACGTAGTTATCTTTCTTCTATCCTAATGATTTAAAAGGAAATAAGTGTGTTCTCCACAGAACTTAGCATCACTATATTCATTAACAGTATTAATCTCTTTTCTTATATTTCTACATAAATAATTATAAATAACTAAATTCTGAAAGTTCCTCTCAATTAAGATTCCTCTTGGAATTTAATACTTCAAATTTGAACTCCAGGGCTTATACTTATCGGCCCCTTGTTTTGGTCAAAAACCCGGTGTCTCATGGATTTTTCAAAAAAGTACGATGTGATTGTCGTTGGTGGTGGCCATGCCGGCACTGAAGCGGCTTTGGCGGCGGCCCGTATGGGTTCGCGTACTCTATTGATAACTCACAACATTGAGACGCTGGGACAAATGTCGTGCAACCCAGCGATTGGGGGTATTGGCAAAACGCATTTGGTTAAGGAAATCGATGCTCTTGGTGGCGCAATGGCTCGCGCTACTGATCGAGGTGGAATTCAATTTCGAATCCTGAACAGCAGCAAAGGACCTGCAGTCCGTGCCACGCGGGCACAAGCTGATAGGGTGCTGTACAAAGCTGCTGTTCGGAGCATCCTGGAGAATCAGAATAATCTCGATATATTTCAACAGCCTGTAGAAGATCTTATTATCCACTCAGAAGTGGTGGCGGGTGTTGTCACTCAGATGGGATTACGCTTCTACGCACCGACTGTTGTGTTGACTGCCGGCACCTTCCTGGGCGGAAAAATACACATTGGCCTCGAAAATAGCTCTGGAGGCAGGGCCGGTGATCCACCATCGATTGCTCTCGCACACAGACTGCGAGAACTACCCTTCAATGTCGGCAGGCTAAAGACAGGGACTCCTCCACGAATCGATGCTCGGTCTGTCGATTTTTCGGTAATGACTCCGCAGGCTGGAGACACGCCAATTCCGGTGATGTCCTACCTTGGACGTGCTGAAGAACATCCACAACAAGTTAATTGCTATATCACCTCTACCAACGAGCGTTGTCACGAAATCATCCGTGGCGGACTCGATCGATCTCCGATGTACACCGGTGTGATCGAGGGGCTTGGTCCTCGCTATTGCCCGTCCATCGAAGACAAAGTAATGCGGTTTGCCGACAAGACGTCACATCAGGTATTTGTAGAGCCTGAAGGTCTCAATACACATGAGTTGTACCCCAATGGTATTTCCACCAGTTTGCCATTTGATGTGCAGCTGGCGTTGGTAAGACAGATCAGAGGGTTTGAAAACGCACACATCACCAGACCCGGTTATGCCATCGAATACGACTATTTCGATCCGCGTGATCTGCACTATTCGCTCGAAACAAAGTTCATCAAGGGCCTTTTCTTCGCCGGGCAGATTAATGGCACTACAGGATACGAAGAAGCTGCTGCTCAGGGGTTGTTGGCCGGACTCAATGCGTCGCTATATGCCCAGGGCAAAGAAAGCTGGTGCCCACGTCGTGATGAGGCCTATATAGGTGTCCTGGTCGACGATTTGATCACCCTTGGTACCACCGAGCCGTATCGAATGTTTACGAGCAGAGCCGAGTACCGCCTGCTCTTGCGTGAGGACAATGCTGATCTGCGATTAACGCCGAAGGGGAGAGAACTTGGCTTGGTGGATGATGAGCGCTGGGAACATTTCAGCATCAAAAAAGAGGGCACTGGCAAAGAGCTGTTACGTTTGAGGACCTCTTGGATTCAACCAACGTCCGCCAAGGCTGAAGAAATCAATAAGCTGCTTGAGAAGCCGATGGTGCGTGAATACAGTCTTGCGGATCTGCTTGCGCGGCCCGAGGTGACTTATGAGACGCTCACACATGCAATCTCAGAAGTTTCCGCTGATTTGCCTGCATCTCCTGAGTTGGCGAGACAGATTACCGAACAAGTTGAGATTCAATTGAAGTACCAGGGCTACATTGATCGTCAGGAAGAGGACATCAAGAAACTGAAGCGTCAGGAAGATACGCCTTTGCCAGATGATTTTGACTACCAGCAGATGCAAGGCCTCTCCAACGAATTGAAGCAAAAACTGCAGAAAGTTCGTCCGGAAAACATCTCCAGAGCGACCAGAATCCCTGGCATGACGCCGGCCGCTATCTCCCTGCTATTGATCTATCTGAAAAAATACCAGGCAGTCCGCACGAAATCGGCTTGAACAACGTGGATTGGACTAACATGGCGAGCAAAGGCATTGCAGAGAAATTGCAGAACGGGCTCGATAAGCTTGAGCTTACACTGAATGACCATCAGAAAACGCAGTTGCTCGACTATCTCGATTTGCTGAAAAAGTGGAATAAGGCCTTCAATCTGTCAGGAGTTAAAGACTCCTCTGAAATGCTGTCGAGACATCTGTTGGACAGCCTCACGCTTGTGCCCTTCATCAAGGGACAGCGAGTTCTGGACGTTGGCACCGGGCCAGGTTTGCCAGGTATTCCACTTGCTATTTGTTTTCCAGAAAAGCGCTTTGTGCTCCTGGACAGTAATGGCAAGAAAACGCGTTTTGTATTCCAGGCAAAATTGCAGTTGGGGCTTGATAACGTTGACGTTCAGAATAAACGCATCGAGGATTTTCACAGTCAAGAGCCTGTAGACACCATCGTATGTCGGGCGTTCTCCTCGCTTGCTGATCTGATCAATGTGACAAGGCATCTCAGCGTCAGATCTGTCGGAGCAGCAGAATTGGGAGCTGCAATCCAGACGAAGATCATCGCCATGAAAGGGCAGTATCCTGCGGATGAAATTGCCCTTCTGCCCGATGGCTTCAAACACATAAGCACGAAAAAAGTGGACGTGCCAGGAAGTGTGGCGGAACGGCATATTATCGAAATCATCGCGTCGGAGTTACATCCAATTGGGTAGAGTACTCGCAGTTGCAAATCAGAAAGGAGGGGTTGGCAAGACGACTACGTCAGTTAATCTCGCGGCGTCCCTGAGTGCAACCAAGCGGCGCGTGCTGCTGATCGACCTTGATCCGCAAGGCAATGCCACTATGGGGAGCGGAATAAACAAGTCAGATCTCACGCTTTCCATCTACGAGGTACTGATGAATGAATCGGACATTCCGGGTGCAGTCGTGGAAACACCCGGAGGCTTCGATCTTCTGCCCGCCAACGGTGACCTGACCGCGGCAGAAGTGGCACTTCTGCAGGCGGATAACAGGGAAACGCGTCTTCGCGAGATTATTGAGACGGTGAAAGGCCAATACGACTTCATTGTTATCGATTGTCCACCGTCTTTGAACATGCTGACGATAAACGCGCTAGTGGCGGCGGAAGGGGTCCTCATTCCGATGCAGTGTGAATACTACGCGCTGGAAGGCTTGTCGGCACTGGTGGAAACAATTCAGGCCATCAGCAGCACATTCAACCCTCAACTGCAGATCGAGGGCATTCTGCGAACCATGTATGATCCACGCAGCAGATTGACGGTAGAGGTTTCCAACCAGCTCTACTCACACTTCGGCGACAGGGTTTATCGCACCGTTGTGCCCCGTAACATCAGGCTGGCTGAGGCTCCGAGTTATGGTATGCCGGTGTTGCAGTATGATCGCCAGTCCAGGGGGGCAATTGCCTATCTGGCTTTGGCGGGTGAAATGATCAGAAGAATTGAGCAAGCACAACAGATCGCGTGATGTGGCAGGATTCCTGCGACGAAAATTGAAAAGAACGGTATTTGAGATGACGGCTAAAAAGAAACTGGGCAGAGGATTGGATGCGCTTCTGGGTGGCTCCAACAATAAATCAGCGAACAAGCCCGCTGCAGGTCTGGAATCAAGCCCGGTTCGTCCAGACAAAGATGGAGATCTCAGACATATCCCGATAGATCTGATTCAGCGCGGCAAATATCAGCCTCGGACGGACATGCACGAGGAGGCACTCCAGAACCTTGCTCTCTCGATAAAGGCGCAAGGGGTGATGCAACCTATTGTCGTACGCCCCATTTCAGACACCCGCTATGAAATCATTGCGGGAGAAAGGCGCTGGCGTGCAACGCAGATTGCAGGCCTGGACATGATTCCCGCTATTATCAAACCTGTCAGCGACGAATCTGCGATTGCGATGGCGCTGATTGAAAACATTCAGAGGGAAAACCTAAATCCCATCGAAGAAGCTTTGGCCCTCAAGCGCTTACAGGATGAGTTCGACCTGACACAGCAGGAGGTCGCGGATGCAGTGGGACGATCACGTGCTGCAGTCGCCAACCTGTTGCGCCTGATAGGCCTTACCCCGGATGTGCGATTGATGCTTGAGCACGGTGATCTAGAGATGGGCCACGCCCGCGCGTTGTTGACACTTTCCGAAGTGCTGCAGAACGAAGCTGCGAAAACGGTAGTTGGAAAAGGTTTGTCAGTAAGGCAGACCGAGGCATTGGTAAGACGACTCCAGGCAGACGAAGGCGCGGCAAAAAAGCCGGGCTTTGTACGTGACGCTGACATCAAAAGCCTGGAGGTTAGCCTTTCAGAAAAGCTCGGCGCACACGTGCAGATCCAGCACACCTCCAAGGGGGCTGGGAAATTGACATTGAAATACAACAGCCTGGATGAACTTGACGGCATCTTGTCCCATATCAAATGAAGGCTCTTTGCTGTTGATTAGGGTTCCCAATGTCCCTATAATGCGCTGCCTTGCATGGCATTGGATGCTGTTGGAAAAAATAAAAGCACCGTGTCAACCATAAAAGCTCCTCCTATCCGAAAGATAATTGCCAGTCAGTTCGCTACTGCGGTGCTAATTGCAGTGGTCGGCTACGCGGTACAGGGTTGGGTAGTGGCTTATTCTTTGCTGTCTGGCGGTTTGATATGCGCCATACCAAATGCGTACTTTTCAGTAAAAGCATTTAGTTACCGGGGCGCGAGAGCAGCAAAGAAAATCGTCAGAGCATTTTACGTCGGCGAAGGGATCAAGATTTTATTGACCTGTGCCGGTTTCGCTTTGGCCTTTGTATTCGTAGAACCTTTGAGCACGCCAGCACTGTTTTCAGGGTTCATAATTGTGCATTTAACAGGCTTGACGGCGTTAGTCTTGACGCATACGGACAAGCACGGAATTTAAGTCCCCAAAATTTACTTTTATAAAGTTTAATTCATGGCAAATTCACACGAAGTAGTAGAAACGGCACAAACCGCGTCGGAATACGTCCAGCACCACCTCGGATTCCTGACCTATGGCAAGCACGCTGACGGAACCTGGGGGTTTGCCCATTCGACAGAAGAAGCTGCAGAGATGGGCTTCTGGGCAATAAACGTTGACTCCATGATGATCTCCCTGCTGCTGGGTGTGTTGTTCCTTGGCCTCTTCCGCTTCTGCATCTCCAAAGCGACCTCAGGCAAGCCCGGCGGCCTGCAAAACTTCATCGAAATCATCGTTGAGATGGTGCAGTCGAACGTCAAGAATACGTTCTTTGGCAAAAATGAATTGATTGGCCCGCTGGCCTTGACCATTTTCTGCTGGATCTTCCTCATGAACACGATGGATCTGATCCCAGTGGATGTCATCCCGACGTTTGCACAGTGGGTTGCTGGTGATCCTCACCTGTACTTCAAAGCGGTGCCGACAACAGATCTCAATATCACTGCCGGATTTGCCATTGGCGTGTTTATCCTGATCATTTACTACAGCATCAAAGTAAAGGGCTTGGGCGGATTCCTTGGTGAGTTTGCATTCCATCCGTTCGGCAAGTGGGCGCTGCCTCTGAACCTGCTGCTCGAACTGCCCGGCTTCTTCGCCAAATTTGTATCACTGGCATTGCGACTCTACGGTAACTTTTTTGCCGGCGAGGTCATATTCCTTGTGATCGGCCTGGTCGGATACTGGCAGCTGCCAATGCATTTTGGCTGGTCAGTATTCCACATCCTGGTGGTCACGCTGCAGGCCTATCTGTTCATGATGCTGACAATCGTGTACATGAATCAGGCGCACCAAACGTCTCACTGATAAACCCATTAATCAATAACTTTAAATTTTAGTAAACCTTGGAGATAAAAATGGAAACTATACAAGCCTTTTCTTTGCTCGCAGCCGCAATCATTTTCGGCATCTGTGGTGCTGGAACCGCGATCGGTTTCGGAAGCCTGGGTGGCAAGCTGATTGAGAGCTCTGCTCGTCAACCAGAATTGACACCTAAACTGCAGACCCAGTTCTTCTTGGTTGCAGCATTCGTGGACGTAATCTCCATCATCGGCGTGGGTATGGCGTTCCTGTTCATTTTTGCAAATCCCTTCATCTAATCGATAGAGCGGATAGTCAGGCAGTTAACGGTTAGAACGATGTTAACTACAAACGTTTATTTTGGGGTACTTGCATGAATCTCAACGCAACCATAATCGGGCAACTTATTGCGTTCGCAGTATTTGTCATGTTCTGCATGAAATATGTCTGGCCTCCCATTACCGCGATTCTTGAAGAAAGACAGAAGAAAATTGCAGAAGGGCTTGAAGCAGCTGAGCGTGCCCAGCGCGATTTGAATCTTGCACAGAATAAAGCGGCTGATGAGTTGCGCGCAGCTAAGCAGCAGGGTGCTGAACTGATTGAGCAAGCGAACAAGCGCGCCAATCAGATCATTGATGAAGCGAAAGACAAAGCCCGGCTCGAAGGGCAGCGTCTGATTGCTGCCGCGCAAGCCGAAATCGAAATGGAAACGCAAAGAGCCAGAGAAGCACTGCGTGCACAGGTTGCTGCAATCGCAGTGGCTGGCGCCGAGAAGATTCTGGGTCACGCAATCGATCAGGCTGCCAACGAAGAGTTGATGAACAAGCTCGCAGCAGAGCTATAGGCGATAAGCAATGGCAGAATCAATTACATTAGCCCGACCCTACGCGAAGGCTTCTTTTGAAGTCGCGCTCGCGGCTGGCGAGCTGAGCGTCTGGTCTCACGCGCTCAAGTTGCTGGCAGATGTCGCTGCGAACGAAACCGTTCGCAGAACCATGCTGTCGCCTGCATTGACGGCAGCAGAACAAGCCAGCCTGCTGGTAGAGTTGTGCGGCGATGAGCTTCTGCCAAAGGCCAGGAATCTGGTCCGGTTGTTGGCGGAAAACAAGCGTCTGCTGCTTCTGCCGGAGATTTCCCAGCTGTTCGAAGCATTGAAAGCGAATCAGGAAATGACGGTTGATGTAGAGTTGTCAACCGCGTTTGAACTGAACAAAGAAGTTGTGAACAAAATTACCCAGGCACTCCAGACTCGCTTGAACAGAGCAATCAATCTGCAGACTCGAGTTGATCAATATCTGATTGGTGGCGCTGTGATCAGAGCAGGCGACACCGTGATTGATAGTTCTGTCCGGGGAAAATTGACCAAATTAGCCGAAGCAATGAATTCCTAGAAAATCTGGGAATGAGGGAAAAAGCATGCAACAACTGAATCCATCAGAAATCAGTGAAATTATTAAGCAGCGAATTGATAATCTCGATGTTTCCGTGCAATCCAAAAACGAAGGCACGATCGTCAGCGTATCCGACGGTATCATCCGTATTCATGGCCTCGCAGACGTCATGTATGGCGAGATGATCGAATTCGGTGGCGGCATCTTCGGTATGGCGCTGAACCTGGAAAGAGACTCAGTTGGTGCCGTAGTTCTCGGCGACTATAAAACGCTGGCGGAAGGTCAAACCTGTCGCTGCACCAAGCGTATTCTGGAAGTGCCGGTCGGTCCGGAACTCGAAGGCCGCGTTGTGGACGCACTCGGTAAGCCAATCGATGGCAAAGGTCCGATCAATGCCAAACACAGCTCCCCTGTTGAAAAAGTGGCCCCTGGTGTAATCGCCCGTCAATCCGTTGATCAGCCAGTACAAACTGGTCTGAAAGCGATTGATGCGATGGTGCCTATCGGTCGTGGCCAGCGTGAGCTGATCATCGGTGACCGTCAGGTGGGCAAGACAGCCGTAGCCGTCGATGCCATCATCAACCAGAAAGGCAAGAACGTTAAGTGTATCTACGTGGCAGTGGGCCAGAAGCAGTCCTCTATCGCCAACGTGGTATCCAAGCTCGAAGAACACGGCGCGATGGAATACACCATCGTTGTAGCAGCCAGTGCCTCCGACCCCGCCTCCATGCAGTTCATTGCTCCTTACGCCGGCTGCTCAATGGGCGAATATTACCGTGACCGTGGCGAAGACGCCCTGATCATTTATGACGACCTGACCAAGCAAGCATGGGCCTACCGTCAGATCTCCCTGCTGCTGCGCCGTCCACCAGGCCGTGAAGCATACCCAGGCGACGTGTTCTATTTGCACTCACGTCTGCTGGAGCGCGCATCACGCGTGAATGCCGATTACGTTGAGAAGTTCACCAATGGTGAAGTGAAGGGCAAGACTGGTTCTTTGACGGCTCTGCCAATCATCGAAACCCAGGCTGGTGACGTATCTGCGTTCGTTCCAACCAACGTGATCTCCATCACCGACGGCCAGATCTTCCTGGAAAGCAACCTGTTCAACTCAGGTATCCGTCCTGCGATCAACGCAGGTCTGTCGGTATCCCGAGTCGGTGGTGCGGCACAGACCAAGATCATCAAGAAGCTCGGCGGCGGTATTCGTCTGGCACTCGCACAGTACCGTGAACTCGCGGCATTCGCCCAGTTTGCGTCAGACCTGGACGAGTCCACCCGCGCTCAGCTGGAACATGGTCAGCGCGTTACCGAATTGATGAAGCAGTCACAGTACTCCCCGCTGTCAGTAGCGGAGATGGCGCTGGTGCTGTTCGCAGCCAACGAAGGCTTCCTGAAGGATGTCGAGTTGAAGCAGGTAGTGGCGTTCGAGCGAGCGCTGCTGTCTTACGCCAACGCTGAATGTTCAGCGCTGCTGGCCAAGATCAACGAGAAAGGCGATTACAACGACGATATCGCTGCGCAGCTGCGAGCTTCCATCCAGAAGTTCAAAGCCACCCAGACCTGGTAACTGATAAAGAACGGTGAGATATGGCTGTCGGCAAAGAGATTAGAACCAAGATCTCCAGCATCAAGAACACGGCGAAGATTACCAGTGCGATGGAGATGGTTGCGGCCAGCAAGATGCGCAAGGCCCAAAACCGGATGTCACTTGGTAAACCTTATGCGTTGCGCATGAGGGAAGTAATCGGGCATGTGGCAAACGCCACGCCCGAATACCACCATGTTTATTTCAGTAACAGAGCGGTTAAGCGTGTCGGCTACATCGTCGTTTCTTCAGACCGTGGCTTGTGCGGCGGTCTGAACATCAACTCCTTCAAGGCAACGATGAAGGCGATGATGGGATGGAAAGAACAAAACGTCGGTATCGACATCGGAGTGATCGGAGCAAAAGCGGCCTCCTTCTTCAACAATTACGGCGGCAACGTGGTTGCCTCCGTTCGAGGCATCGGTGATGCCCCGAAAGTCGAAGATGTGATTGGTGCCGTCAAGGTGATGCTTGACAAGTTTGCCGCTGGCGAAATCGATCGTCTCTACATCGTCAGCAACTCGTTCGTGAACACGATGACTCAGACGCCTGTGGTTGCGCAGTTGCTGCCGTTGGAAGCGTCCGAGAATAAAGCGTTCAAGCACCACTGGGACTACATCTACGAGCCGGAAGCCCAACAGCTTCTCGATTCTCTCCTGGTCCGTTACATCGAATCACAGGTGTATCAGGCTGTAGTGGAGAATATCGCCTGCGAGCAGGCGGCCAGGATGATGGCGATGAAAAATGCCACGGAAAACGCCGGTGACCTGATCAAAGACCTGGGCTTGATATACAACAAAGCCAGACAGGCATCGATCACGCAGGAACTGTCCGAGATCGTCGGTGGCGCGGCCGCAGTCTGACAAGTCCGCAGGTTGGCGCCGCAAGGCGCAAAGATTGGCAAACAGGCATTCAGAAAGAATCCGGAATTTAGTAATTAAGAGGAACCGAACATGAGTAGCGGTCGTATCGTTCAAATTATTGGTGCGGTAATAGACGTACAGTTTCCAAGGGAGTCAGTGCCCAAGGTGTATGACGCTCTGCACGTAGAAGGCAAAGAAATTACGCTGGAAGTGCAGCAGCAGCTGGGTGACGGCGTCGTCCGCACAATCGCGATGGGCAGTACCGAGGGTCTGTCACGCGGTCTGTCTGTGAACGATTCCGGTGCTCCTGTCTCTGTTCC
>JACCDH011017702.1_pt1 | contig 25737 bp, 24 predicted proteins | sample 7442481 | NCBI WGS metagenome assembly JACCDH01 (sample SAMN15323433, study PRJNA562643) | freshwater metagenome | isolation source: river surface water | place: USA:Blue River Watershed | collected 2017-08-15 | reverse complement strand
TTCATCGCTGGTGTCACAGCACCCGCTGGCAAGCGCATGGGCCACGCCGGTGCCTTGATCTCTGGCGGCGCCGACACAGCCGATGCCAAATTGGCCATCATGGAAGAATGCGGCTTCAAAATTACCCGCAATCCTTCCGAAATGGGCCGTTTGCTGAAGGCCATGCTGTAATTGCTGTAAGCACTTATACGCATCCAGCGGCCCGGTCTGGCCGTTAAAATTCGAGTCCCGACAACAGAACTGGCCCTTAGGGGCCAGTTCTTATTCCTACTAAAAATGCAAAGGGACTGACATGGAAATGATACAAAACGCCGACTTCTGGATCGGCTTGATGAAGATCATTTGGATCAACATCATCTTGTCTGGCGATAACGCCGTGGTGATTGCCTTAGCGGCACGCTCACTGCCCGAACACCAACAACGTCAAGCCATTTTGTTTGGTTCAGGCGCGGCCGTGGTACTGCGCATTGCGCTGACCGTGGTGGCAGCGGCACTTCTTGAGCTGTCTTACCTGCAAATTATCGGCGGCCTTCTGCTTCTGTACATTGGCGCACAACTGCTGAGTGAAGATAGCGACGAAGACGAAGGCGAGGTGGAAAAAGCCAGCCTGTTTGCGGCCATTCGAACCATTCTGATTGCAGATATTGTGATGAGTTTGGACAACGTGATTGCAGTGGCCGCGGCCGCCAAAGGCAACATGACCCTCCTCATTTTGGGCCTGGCCATCAGCATTCCCATGGTGATTTTTGGCAGTGCCATCATGATCAAACTCATGACACGCTTCCCCATCATCGTCACGTTCGGTGCTTGTTTGATCGGCTGGGTAGGCGGCGAAACCATCGCCAGTGACGTGGCCCTGCGTGAATTTTCTGCGGAGAACCCTTGGTTGCACTACGCAGCCGCAACTGCAGGCGCATTGGCAGTTTTGGCCATCGGTAAATTCTTCCAAGCCAAACACGCAGCCAAGGAAACACCTGAGGCTAACGTTTGACATCAAGCAAGCATTTGTGACCAAGCCGGCCCTTTGTGGTCGGCTTTTTTACGGCCTAATGAAGTCCTTCGAGATAAAATTATTCTTTACTTAGGACCACCATGACAGCGCCTCGCTCCAATTACTTTCGCGGATTTACCTTGATCGAACTGATGGTGGTCATTGCCATCATCGGTGTCCTAGGCTCCTTGGCATTGCCAGCGTACCAAGACTATGCCGTGCGTGCCAAAGTTTCCGAAATGCTGTTGGCCGCCACACAATGCAAAACTGCCGTCTCAGAAGTGGTCAGCACCGCTTCGCAAGCCGATGTCAGCACGGCCTTGCCCGCAGCTTGTCAAACCCAAACGTCGCAATACGTGTCTGGCTTGTCTGTCGATGCCAATGGCATCATCACCGTCACCGGCAACCCCAGTACCTTGCGCGGCGCCACCAGCGCCACCACCAATGCCATCTCATTGACGCCCATTCAATCGGGCACCACAGCATTGGTGGGCACCACCGATGGCGGCAAACCCATCAGTGCCTGGGTCTGCGGTCCCGCCGCCACCAATCCCCTCGCAGCCAAATACTTGCCCAGCTCTTGCAAGGGTGCGTGAGGAAAAATAGCACGGCACTTTCAGACGTGCCTTCTATTCTCCGGCCAAACAATGACTGGAGATCTCATGAAAACTTCTCAATTATTGGCCTGCACACTGTTGACATGGTGGTGGTCGTGGCATCACGCATTTATGGTGTGCCTGGCGTTGACATGTTGGGGCTGATCCCTAAAGAACTTCAAACGTGGATTGGCTTTGCCACAGGCATCAACCCACAATCCAAACACGCTGAAGCTGCACGCGCACTGACCAAGTTTCTAAGCACACCACCCGCCGATGCGGTCCTCAAACCCATTGGCATTGAGCCCTTCGTCGAATAAGGCAAGCTAGGCCTTGATGGCAGGCGCCATCAGGCCACCCAATGCCCCGATTTGCCACCTTGCTTTTCTAGCAATTTCACATCGGTGATGGTCATGCCGCGGTCAGCGGCTTTGCACATGTCGTAAATGGTCAGCAAGGCCACTTGGACAGCCGTCAGGGCTTCCATTTCTACGCCTGTTTGACCCACAGTTTCGGCTGTGGCACGGCACACGATGGTGGGCACCGGCGCCGAAGTCGGCACGTCAAACTCTACCGCCACGCGCGTCAAGGCCAATGGATGACAAAGCGGAATCAAATCCGACGTTCGCTTGGCACCTTGAATGCCCGCAATGCGCGCAATGCCCAACACATCGCCTTTCTTGGCTGTACCCGCCTGGATCAATGCCAATGTCGCGGGCAGCATTTGAATCGAGCCTGTTGCCACGGCCACTCGGTGAGTTGAAGCTTTGCCCCCTACATCCACCATGTGCGCTTGACCCTGCGCATCAAAGTGAGTCAGAGGAGAGGATGAGTTGGACGAGGATTGAGACATGTCTATTGAAAAAAACGGGGGAAAACCATTTACAAACGCTTGACTTAGATCGAGCATGATACGGTGTTCGGATTCACCTTCAAAGTCGGTACCCTTAATTGAAGCTTGCGCCTGCCAAATCTAAACCGCTGATTGCCATCTTGGCATTGTCTCTGCTGCTGACCCCTGTGTGGTCGCAGTTGCCCACCAGCTCGTCCAATTTACCCGCCCTGGGCGATGGCGCGGACATGACACTTTCAGCAGAGCGCAAATTGGGCGATCGCATTGCGCGTGAGCTCTACCGCGATCCAGATTATTTGGAAGACCCCATTCTGGATGAGTATTTGCAAAACATTTGGCAACCTTTGGTCAAAGGCGCCCAAGCACGGGGCGACATGTCGCCCGAATTGCAAGAGCGCTTTGCATGGAAAATTTTGATTGGACGCGATCGCTCGGTCAACGCCTTTGCGCTACCAGGTGGTTATCTAGGCATTCATCTGGGGCTGATCAGCGTTGTCACCACTCGCGATGAGCTGGCCTCTGTCATGGCGCACGAGCTGAGTCACGTCACGCAGCGACACATTTCGCGCTCCATGGGAGATCAGGCACGCATGACACCTTGGCTCATCGGCGCCATGATTCTGGGCATGTTGGCTGCCAGCAAAAGTGCGCAAGGCGCGCAAGCCATGATCGTGGGTGGTCAAGCCATGGCTGCACAATCACAGCTCAACTTCTCGCGCGACATGGAGCGAGAAGCCGATCGGATTGGCTATGGCGTGATGTCAGAAGCTGGTTTTGATACGCAAGGATTTGTCACCATGTTTGGCAAATTGCAGCAAGCATCGAGCTTGAATGACAACGGCGCATTTCCGTATTTGCGCAGTCACCCACTCAGCAGTGAACGCATGGCCGACATGCAATCACGCCAACAACTTCAGACCCCGCGTGCCGCCAATCAAGAACAAGATCTGGTTCAAGCCATGATGTCTGCAAGGGCACGTGTGTTTTCTCAACCAGGCGTCGATGCCTTGCGCGCATGGGCCCAAGAAGCCAACGATGCCAGTGTGGCCAAACAGTCCACTGCCAAGCAGATGGGCATCTTGTATGGTGCTTGCTTGTCGTGGATGCAGCTGCGTGACCTTGCCCAAGCGCGTGCCTTGTTGCCGCGACTCAAATTGGCAGCGGCCCAACATGCGCCTTCAGCGCGTTTGGTTCAGTTGCTTGAAGCCGAGTTGGCATTCAAAGAAGATGACATGCGAAGCGTGCTGACTTCATTGCGGCATGTGAGCGCGCAAGCCAACAGTTTGTGGCAACGACCCGAGCTGCTTTTCATCACGCAGGCCAGCGCGCGCTTGCAAGTGTCTTCGCCCACTGCAGAGACTTCGCAAATTTTGGCGCAAGGCATCTCAGCGCTCCAGCGTTGGGTGCTTCAACATGCACAAGATGCGCAAGCCTGGCAAGTGCTGGCAACCGCATTGGCTGCACAAGGCCGGCCTTTGGCTTCTTTAAGAGCAGAAGGTGAAACGCAATTGGCAAGGATGGATTTTGGCGCTGCTGTGGATCGTTTTAGAGCAGCACAAGATGCCTCCAGGCGAATGAATGCAGCACAAGCGGATCACATTGAGGCGTCCATTGTGGATGCGCGCTTGCGTTTTGCCCAAGGCCTTTTACGCGAGCAAATGCTAGAGCGACAAGACAGATGAGTTGGCACTGACACCTTAAGGCATGGGTGATGGTGGGCAGACCCACAAGGCATTGACATACTGGCATGTGAGTTTGCCAATGGCCAAGGGTTGGGGGTGACCGCTGAACATCCAACCCGCTGCTGATTTTGTGAGCGCATAACGGTCTCTGTAAATTTGAGGCGCATGGCCCACACGTTCGGGCAAAAAATAATCGACATCAAACACAATGTGCTGGGGCAGCACTTGCCATTGGTGTATTTGTTTAACAGCCATGCCCAAATGGGGATCGATGCTGGCGGCACGGCTTGCGTTTCGCAACGCGATGTTCTGTGCGCTGGTGTTTTTTCGCCAAGCGGTTTTGGGTTGCACTGATTCGGCATGTGCTTCGTTGACCGTGGCGGCAATTCGCTCCATGGCACTGGCAATGATTTGCGTTTCCTCTGGCGTGAGAACTGCATGCAATTGCATGGCTCTTTTTTCGTGCAGAAATGTGGTTCCGAAGTCGATGGGTACACCATTGAAAACTTCGGTGGCTTGCGCAGCGGGCCAGTACAGGTTGAGTGACATGAGCAGCATTGCAAGATGGCCCATCAACGGTGCCACCTTTGCACGCAAGACATGCGCGTCATGCGAATTAGCAAGGTGCAAAAGCAGCGTCATGTCAGTTCATCTCGAAACAAACTTTTTCTTGAGAAACGGAATACGCTTTACCGCCTCCCAAGCTGACTCCCAAGCCATAGCTTGTTGCAATGACAGCGCACATCAGTCCATTACCACCTTGGGCCTCACAGCTGGTCAAGATGTCGGTGCGCAATAAATGGTCGGCCTCTGCTTTTTCAAAGCCGCACATGTTGTAACGGTTGTCGTGCGCCGCACAAGACGACTGAAGGTTGATGCCAAACATCACGTCGGGCACCACACGGTCAAACATGGCGGTGCCACAGCCTGCACCCAGTGCTTGGCCATCATCTCGTGCACCGTTGGTGGTGCCAGAGTCAAACTTTAAAAAATCAAAGAAGCCTTGTCCCCAAACTTGTTGGGTTTCGGCAATGCTGCAAACTTGCATGATGTGTTCCTTATTGGCATGCGATTAAAAATAATCAATGACCAGGAAAGGGGTGGGCGCGGGGACACCGACCGGTTCAATCGCTGGGTTGAATGAAACTGTTTGTGAAAGTGTTTGTAAAAGTTGGAACTCGTTGGCTTCGGTTTCGCGGGCAAAGTGGGCTTGCAGATCGACGGCGGGTTCTGTGGCGATGCCAAAGTTCATCAAGCCCCAAAGAAGCCAGTGGGGTGACTCGATGGGTGACTCAATGTCTGCATCGAAGGCAATGCCACCGAGGGCAACAGGCCAAAAGTCCATTTGCATAACGCTTGAAGTGTGAGTTGTTTTGTACATGATGATTTCCAATATTGAGTACCAAAGCAGTACTCATGAATGCATCTTAGGGGCGTGGGGATGGGTTGGTGCCTGCATTGACTTGCAAAACAAGCTCGCCGCCAAGTGCTTTCACAAAAAGCTATGATTCCGGTCCTTCTTCAAAGACCTCATGGCTGGCATTCACATCACGGACATCGAAGCGGCGATCAATTACTGGCGCCAAAAAAACCCCTCGCCAGACGGGGTGGCGCTGCCGCGCGAGTTGCGAGCGCTGGCGGAGGTGTATGCACTGATGGTCTATTACAAGGAAGATGAGGCCGACGAATACACCTTGCCTTTGGCCGCTGCAGAGGCTTGGCAAGCTTGGTACGCCAGCACACCCGACACGCCTTGCATCGCCATTTGCTCAACGTTTCAAGGCGACCCCGAATGCAAGGGTTGCGGCAGAAGTTTTGAAGAGGTGCAACTGTGGACGGAGATGAGTCCCGGTGAAAAGCGCTCAGTTTGGCGCCGCATCACCGTTGACGGGACTTCTTGGCGCTTCAACCGCTATGCCGAGCGCGCCGCAGAGGATCGTCACTTGGCGCGCGCAGCCGCAGAAGCTCAAGTCCCACTTGGCTTTCAAAGCTAAGCGGCATTCATTCCGCTGTTCAAAAAATTATTTCCAACGCACCACTTCAAGGTGCACGCTGTCTTGACTGTTGCTCAAGGTGAGCTCGCCCTCTTGCACCGTGGCTTGAATTTGCATGCTGCGTTCAGCCAATTTGGCCAAGGCCTGGCTGGCCTCGGTAGGCACGCGCCACACTTGCAATTTGTCCATGCGCGTGAGTTTGCTTTCAATGCCGCGCCACCACACTTCTGCTGCATGGTTGAAGCAATACACCATGACGGCATCTGATTTTTGGCAAGCCTTGTTCAAGGGCTTGTCTTCGGGTTGCCCCACTTCCACCCACAAACGCGTTTGACCCGTGAAATCGCGCAGTGACAAATCGGGATCATCGGGGTCCGACAAACCTGCGCCAAAGGCCAACACACCATCGCCATTCAAATCGGTTTGCAATTTGTAGGCATTGAGGGACAAAGCCAACAAGCGAATCATCATTCGCTCGTCGGTTTCGCTGGGATGACGCGCTAAGGTGAGGGCGTGATCGGCGTAGTAACTGTGGTCAATGTCTGCAATGGAAAGATTGACTTTGTAGATGGTGGATTTAAGCGCCATTCGTGACTCGCTTAAACCCGCTGGGCCAGCTCAATGGCTTTGCCAATGTAGCTGCCCGGCGTCATGGCCAACAAGCGGTCTTTTTCTTCTTGCGGAATCTCCAAGCCTTTGATCAAGCCATGCAACGCATCAGCCGTTACCGTTTTGCCACGCGTCACTTCTTTCAATTTCTCGTAAGCGCCTTGCACGCCATAACGGCGCATGACTGTTTGAATGGGCTCGGCCAAGACTTCCCAAGCGGCGTCCAAATCTTGCGCCAAAGCTTCTTCGTTCAACTCTAACTTTTTCAAGCCGGTCATGAGCGATGCATAGGCCAGCGCCGAGTAACCCAAGGCCACGCCCATGTTGCGCAGCACCGTTGAATCCGTGAGGTCGCGTTGCCAACGGCTGATGGGCAACTTTTCTGACAAGTGTTTCAGCACCGCATTGGCCAAACCCAAATTGCCTTCAGCATTTTCAAAGTCAATGGGGTTCACTTTGTGCGGCATGGTCGATGAGCCAATCTCGCCTGCTTTGAGGCGTTGCTTGAAGTAACCCAAGCTGACATAACCCCAAATGTCACGCGACAGATCGATCAAGATGGTGTTGGTACGCGCCACCGCATCGAACAATTCCGCCATGTAATCGTGCGGTTCAATTTGAATGCTGTAGGGTTGGAACGACAAACCCAAACCCCAATGCTCACTCGAGGCACCTGCTTCGTGTGACTCGGGTGTTTCGACCACTGACTTGGAAAAATTCTCCCAGTCAAAGTGGGGCCAAGCCGACAAGTGCGCGTTGTAATTGCCCACAGCGCCATTCATTTTGGCTTTCAATGGAACAGCTGCAATTTTGTCGCGGGTGCTGCGCAAACGCACAACCACATTGGCCAACTCTTTGCCGACCGTGGTGGGGCTGGCAGTTTGGCCATGCGTGCGGCTCAGCATGGGAATTGCCGCATACGCGTGCGCCATGCTGCGCAACTGTTCAATCACTTCGTCTAACGCAGGCAAGATCACTTGCTGTCGTGCGCCTTTGAGTTGCAGGGCATGGCTGGTGTTGTTGATGTCCTCGCTGGTGCAAGCAAAATGCACGAACTCTGATGCTTGTTCAAGTTCGGGACGATCTTTGAATTTGGACTTGATCCAATACTCGACGGCCTTCACATCATGGTTGGTGGTCTTTTCGATGTCCTTGATGGCCAAAGCATCTTGCTCTGAAAACTGGGTGACCAAGCCTGTGAGGTATCGGCGTGCACCCAAGGACAAAGGTTTGAACTCTTCGAACCCGGCATCGGACAGCGCAATGAACCAGGCAATTTCAACTTGCACACGGCGGTGCATGTACCCCAGCTCGCTCATGAGCGGGCGCAGTGCGTTGAGCTTGTTGGCGTAACGGCCATCCAAGGGCGATAGGGCGGAAATAGGAGAAGAAGTCATACACCGATTGTAAGTTCTGACCCTGACAAATGACTGCGCTTGCGATTCCTCTAGAATGCACGTCAATTCGACTCGCTTTTGACGACTTTTACAAGAACAAACCCATGAAATTGATCGGTTCACCCACCAGCCCTTATGTCCGCAAAGTTTGCATCGTGATGGCTGAAAAAAAACTGGACTACCGCATGGTGGCCGAAGACGTGTGGTCGGCCAACACCACCATTCACGCCTCCAACCCTCTGGGCAAGGTGCCTTGCTTGGTCTTGGAAGGCGGCGAAGCCGTGTTTGATTCCCGCGTCATTGTGGAGTATTTGGACACTTTGTCGCCTGTTGGCAAACTGATCCCCGTCAATGGCCGTGAACGCGCCGAAGTTAAAACTTGGGAGGCTTTGGCCGATGGTTTGCTAGATGCCGCTTTGCTGGCACGCATGGAAGCCGTCTGGCCACATCGCCCTCCTGAACAGCGCAGCCAGCCATGGATTGACCGCCAATTGCACAAGATTTCTGAATCACTGCGCGCCATGTCACACGGTCTGGCCGACAAGCCTTACTGCTCGGGTGCACATCTGAGCTTGTCTGACATTGCGGTGGGTTGTGCGCTGGGGTATTTGGACTTCCGCTTTCCTGCCATTCAATGGCGCGACACTTATCCCAATTTGGACAAGCTGTACGCCAAGTTGATGCAACGCCAAAGTTTCATTGACAGCGTCCCGGCTTAAGTCGAGCGCTGCCGACTGTAGGGCCAACAGGGTTTAACTGTTGGCCTGTTTTTTCAGCCACCGCATCAAAGCGCCAACCCAAGGCAACTTCTCGTAAAGTTCCTCAGCCGCATCCCAATAATCGCGGTGCAAGCTGATGCGTTGGTCTGCATCGAGTACCAAATGGCTGGTGCCCAACACCACTTGTTCGGTCTGCGTATCAAAGCGCTTGAAACGAAAGCGAAATTCCCACGTCAAAAACGCCTGATCGCCATCGACCACTTGGCCCGTGATGACAAAGCGCGGTTGCGTCAATGACGCAAACATGTGCGCAAAGATGGTCTCTATGGCGGGCACACCGGTCACGTCATTGAAGGGATCCTTGAAGCGCGCGGTGGCGCTGTAAAACGCGGTCAGTTCACTCACACTTTGCGGTGTGAGAGTTTCAAAGTAGTTGGCAATTTGTTCAAAGCGCTGACGCGAGTTCATGGTCAAAGTCCTGTAAATCGGCGTACCAAAGCGAAGTACATGCGATAGGGTAACAGGCGCAGCAACTTCAACCACAGCGTAAATCGTTTGGGAAAGTGAATGTCAAACAAACCCTCTGCCCAACCTTGCAGCATGGCTTTGGCCGCATCTTCGGGCGACATCAAGGCGGGCATTTGGAAATTGTTTTGTGCGGTCAGTGGTGTGGCGACAAAGCCCGGGTTGATGAGGCTGACGCCAATGCCTTTGTCTTGCAAATCCATGTACATGGTTTCTGCCAAATGCGTGACCGCTGCTTTGGTGGGGCCATAGGCCAAACCATTGGGCAAGCCACGCCAGCCCGCCACGCTGCTGACCACACTGACATGGCCAAAGCCCTGTTGCAGCAACACCGGCAACGCTGCATCGAGCACTCTCAGCAAACCGTTGTAGTTCACTTCCTGGTGGCGCAACATGTCGGTCAAATCGAATTCTGTTGCACGGTGCGCGCGGTAATGTCCGGCACAGTAAAGCACCATGTCCAAAGGTCCCAGCGCGGCCACTTGACGCATGGCATCACGCACTTGCAAGGCATCCGTCACGTCTAGGGGCAGCAGCGTGAGCGCTTGACCTTGTTGTTGAGATTGTTCGGCCCAGACAGACACCACGCCTAAATCACGCGCGGAAATGACCACGTTGGCACCCGCTGCATGCAAAGCTTTGGCACACGCCAAACCAATGCCACTAGAAGCACCTATCAACCACACACGTTTGCCTTGCCACTGAGCCATGGGTGGGTTCAAAGGCGCACCCCATCGACGTTTGACGGGGCTTTTGAGGGACTGAACGGGCACCGTGTCTTGCCCTGCTTTTGCAACATCCAGGTTCATGACACACGACCCGAGGCGTTGGGAACTCGGCGTTTGAATGACAAGGTGACTTCACCCAAGGTCACACCCCATTTGCGCATCACTGCTTTGTTCATCATGACTTGCTCGTCCATGAGGTACATCCAGTCGTCAAATTGCACTTCCCAAACCGTGCCATCGACGGGCAGGGCCAAGGTGTATTGCCAGCGGAAGGTGTTGCCACTCACGCCACCAGCGGCCATCCCCACCACATCGTCAGCGCGGCCTTCATAGCGGCCATTCGGCAAAGCTTTCAATTTCCAAATGCGCCGTTGTTGGGTGCCATCAGAGTAGGTGAAGGCCTCGTCTAAAACACCTTCATCGCCTTGCCATTGGCAGTCCATCACCACTTTGAAGCGTTTCACCACGCGGCCTGAACGGTCGGTGAAAACACCCCAAGCATCGACGATGCCATTGAAATAGGTTCGCAAATCAAGCACGGGCGTTTGCGCTGCGTAGTCGGACAATTGGGGGCCTGCACAACCTGACAAAAGTCCGGCCCCAGCACTCAACGCAGCCAAGCCCGATGTGCGCAAAAGCAGCGGGGCAGCGACGCCTTGAGAAACACGCTTGAGATACTGTCGTCTGTTCATAAGTTACCCCTTGATGTCAGCGAAGTGGCTGACGGTTGAATCCAAAAATAAAACAACGCGGCAACAGCACCGGTTTTCATAACGCAAGGCAACACGCCATAGGCGAGGGACAGTGCATGCAAGCCTTCGGCACTTCGCGCACCCGGGGCATAGCCCCAACTGGCCAAAAGTGGCAAGCACAGGCCTGCTGCCAACGCCAAATTGAATTTGCTGATGAGGTTCCACCAGCCCAAATACAAGCCCTCGGCTTCGCCCCGGTGACCTAAGTGATCAATGACGCGATTGAGCAAAGCACCAGGCACCACCATGTCTGCCCCTAAGGCAATGCCCGAAGCGACGCACACACCAAGAAACAACAGTTCATCACCTGGGCCTAAAAAACTGACGCTGGCAAAACTGACAATGGCCATCAACATGCCAACACCCCATGTTTTGGGCAAGCCCCATTGGCGAATCAACTTCAACCAAACCGGCAAAGACACCACGCCGGCCATGAAGTAGGCGCCTAAAAACCACGGCGCAATGTCTGATGACGCCTGTATTTGGTCTTCTACAAAAAACATCACCAAGCTGGCAGGAACAGCGCTGGCAATGCCGTTGAGCATGAACACCGCCAAGAGTTTTAAAAACAAACTTTGACGAATCGGCAAGGCCATGGCATTGGCTGTGGTCGATGCCTCTTTGCTGGACAACACAGGCACATTGGCTTGAAACACCCGAGACCATGCCCACAAACCCACGAGCAATGAGGCTCCCAAAAAGATGCTGGTCGTCTGCCAGCCTGCCAAAGCAGGAAGCAGCGACGCCAACACCACGCCCACCAAGCCGGCCGCTTCACGCCAAGCGATCACGCGGCCTTGTTGCAAAGCATCGCCGCCCAAACGTGTTGCCCAGGCTTGGTGAAGAATGCTCAAACCACTGTAGGTGAGGTGACACAAACTGACAAACACCGCGACCCAGGCCACATAGCCTGACGTGGAAGCAAACAGTGGCGGGAAAAACAAGGCGACAAAAGACACCAACAGCAAAGCGGCCAAAGCAAAGGCAGCAGTACCGACGGCTTGATTGGACTTGGCATACAGCACATCGCTGATTCGCCCCATCCATGGGTCGATGAAAGCGTCCAACAAACGACTGATCAACAAAACAAGACCGAGGGTGGTCAAAGGGACCGCGTAGTGTGTGGCGTATGCGTGTGGCAAGTTGACGTACATGGGCAAAGCCACAAACGACAAAGGCAAAGCCAGCAGGCCATAGGATGCGCCCGTTGTCTGTGTGGCACGCGATGTCTCACTCATAAGCCGTTGATCCAGGCTTGTCGAATGGCGGGTGCTGATGTGGCCTCATGCAGCCAGATGCCAAAAAAAAGCTTGGCAAATTGTGGGTCGGTGATGGCACCCAAACGTTTTTGTTGAAACCAAAATTCAGCACCTTCGTTGGGCTTGTAGAACCCCATCAAACGGTCACCAGGGCGAACATTGGGAAAAATATCGGTCATGGCCTTGAGCCATTCTTTCTCTTGTGCCGCATTGATGCTGCCTAACTTGCGCATCTCGTCCATCGAGCGCTTGGCAATGGCCACCCCTTCAAAATTGCGAAGGTATGACAGCTCCAAAACGAACGGCGAAGCCGTGTACTGCTGCACCGAAAAACCAGGCGAGGTCCATAAACGGGCATCGTAAATCTCGAAGCCCCAAAATTGATAGCGCTGAGTGCTTGAGGGTTTCGCGCCTGGCAATATCGTTTCGTTGGTAGCGGCCACGGCGCTCACGTTGCTGAGCACCACCACCAACAAGATCTGCCATAAACGACATTGCAGGATGTTCATATCAGCCTGGCTTTTTCAATGTGAACTGAATCACATCGGTGTTGGCTTCATCGAAAGCGGCTTCGCAATAGGCCAAATAAAACTCCCAAGTGCGAATGAATGCGGTGTCAAAGCCCAAGGTCAACACCTGCGCCTCATGGGCCAAGAAGTCATGTCGCCAACGACGCAAAGTTTCGGCGTAATCGGGACCAAACTTCAACTCATCGACCACTTCCAAGCCTGCCAAGCGCGCCTGTCTTCTGAACTCAGAAGGACTGGGCAAGCAGCCGCCCGGGAAAATATATTGCTGAATAAAGTCAGTTGATTTGACGTAACGGTCAAACAACGCGTCGTCGATCACAATGCTTTGAATGCAGGCCTTGCCGCCTGGCTTCAACATCTTGCTAACCGTTTGAAAATAAGTCGGCCAGTATTCTTGGCCGACCGCCTCGATCATTTCAATGGAGCACACCGCGTCATAGGGACCATCGTCAATGTCGCGATAGTCTTGCAAACGCAAATCCGCTTGTTCTGTTTTGCCATTCCATTTCATGCGCGCATTGGCAAAAGCCAATTGTTCGGTCGACAAGGTCACACCGGTCACATGTGCGCCCATTTCCAGGGTGGCCATTTCGGCCAAAGCACCCCAACCACATCCGATTTCCAAAACGCGAGAGCCCGCAGTGACATCCGTGGCTTGCAAAGCGCGGCGCACTTTGGCGTTTTGTGCCGCTTGCATGCTGCGGCTGAAATCGCCCTCAAACAATGCGGACGAGTAATTCATGGTGCCATCCAACCACAATTCGTAAAACGCATTGCCCAGGTCGTAGTGGGCGTGGATGTTTTTGCGGCTGTTGGCTTTGTGGTTGCGATTGAGCAAATGCTTGACGCGGTAAATCATGCGGCCCCACCAAGAGCCATAAATCAAATCTTCCACAACGCGGCGATTTTGAATCATGACGCGCAACAAATCACTCAAGGCGGGCGTGGTCCAATCCCCAGCAATGTAGGTTTCCGCAAAACCAATGTCGCCCGATTTCATGCTGGCCAAAAAAACATTCCAGTTGCGCAAGCTGATGGCGGCATGGGGCATTGCACCATTGCCATAAACTTTTGAGCTTCGATCGGGGAACTGAACGGTCAAGGTGCCGTGCTCCATTTTTTCAAGCAACTGAAGCACACGGCGCGCGGCCATGGGTGCAGACTGGATGGCCATCGATGTGCTGGAAGACGTGGTGGAGTTCATGTTCAGCGAGATTTAGAAGTGAAGGTTGAAGCCGCTTGACCACGCGTAACAAATTGCGTGGGAGGCGCGGGTTTGTGAAAAAAAGGAACTTTCTTGAACCAGAGCAACAAGGCGTGCCAATGAATGCGCAACATCACGGCCAGAGTCCAAAGGGGATAGCGCCAAAAAGTGTTTCGAATTTCGCTGGGACTTGCGTCCACCAACTTGCCACTTTGACTGGTTTGAATCAAGGGGCCGTCTTCATTGCTGTGGTCAACTCGCGCAACAATGCGCTCCACGCCGTTTTGAAGGGTTCGCATGAACCTGAATTGGTAATGCCCTGAGACTTTGCAAAAGGGTGAGACATGAAACACCTTGTCTGCAAGCGCCGTGACACCCCACTTGGGCTCTTGCAACAAATAGCAGTGTCGCTCGCCAAAGGTGTTGTGAACCTCGGCCACGATGGCGGCCAAACTGTTGTCTTGTCGATGGCAGTACCAAAAACTGACGGGCTTGAAGGTGTAGCCCAAGACGCGCGGAAATGTTTGAAGCCAAATTTCACCGTCCGCGTCTTGCACATTGGCTTCGGCCAACAAAGACTCCAGCCAAGCCAAAGCACCGCCTTGTTCTGGCAATCGACCATCACCATGGTCGACGTCGTGAAACGACATCAGGCCTGCTCGGTTGATGGGAAAAGCCAAGGCTTTTGCAGCCTCTGGATTGCGCAGCACCGATTGAAGGTGGCGCATGGGCAACATCACAAAATAAGCCGCATAGTCAAAGGCATGGCGGGCCGGGCGTAAACGCACGTGCCTGATCTGGCCATGTCCAATGCTGATGTGGGCAGTTGTCATGCGTGAACTTTCAGCAGCAACTCTCTGGCCACAGCCAACCCAGACTTCAAACCGTCTTCATGAAAACCATAGCCCAACCAAGCACCGGCATACCATGTGTGCTGCTGGCCTTGAATTCGGTGGATGTGTTGTTGCGCGTCAATGGCGGCCAAATCGAACACCGGATGTGCATAGTCAAACGTGCGAATGACTTTGCTGGCATCGATGGCTTGCGCCGGATTGAGTGATACCACAACGGCTTGCTCGTATGGCAAGGGTTGCAGTTTGTTCAACAGGTAATGCAAACAAACGCGTGCGCTTTCTTGGTCTTCGCTTTCGGCGCGTGCGTAATTCCAAGCGGCCCATGCTTTGCGGCGAGTCGGCAGCACGCTGTCGTCGGTGTGCAATACGGCCACATTGTCTTGATAGCGAATGGCTGACAAATACTTCGTTTCTTCTGCAGAGGGCGTGCGCAGCATGCGCAAGGCTTGATCGGAGTGTGTACAGATGACCACTTCATCAAAACGCTCTGCAGCCCCTTGCGTCACCACGCGAACGCCTTGCGCATCTCGTTCAATGAGTTGCACGGGGGTGTTCAAACGCTTGTCGTTGATGTCCCTGACTATTTTCTGCACGTAGTTGCGAGAGCCGCCCGTGACCGTGAACCAACGCGGCCTGTTGCTGATTTGCAGCAGGCCATGGTTGTGGCAAAACCGAATCATGGTGGCCACTGGGAAGGCCAGCATTTGATCCGTGGGGCAACTCCAAATACAACCCATCATGGGCAAGAAATACCAATTTTGGAAAGCCTTGCCAAACTGATGCTGCTTTAAAAATTCCGACAAAGGTTGGCGCAGTGCGGACTCGGTTTGCTGCTGTGCAATTTGCGTGCACAACTTGTTAAAGCGCAGCACATCCAACAACATTTTGTAAAACTCGGGGCGCGCCAAATTTCGGCGCTGTGCAAAGACCGTGTCTAAATTGCTGCCACTCCACTCCAAGGACTCGTTGCCCCAAGCCTTGGGTGCTTGCACTGAAAAAGACATGTCAGACAAGGACGTCTCGACACCCAACTCTGCAAACAGATTGATCAGGTTGGGATAAGTTCTTTCGTTGAACACCAAAAACCCGGTGTCGACGCCATGCATGACCATGCCTGCGGCCGTAGGCAAACTGATGTCGACGGTATTGGCGTGTCCACCAAAGTAATCACCCGCTTCAAACAGCGTGACCTCGGCTTGTCCTTTTAAGCTGTGTGCAACGGCCAAGCCCGAGATGCCTGAGCCGACAACGGCAATTTTTTTGTACTTCAAGATGTCAGACTTTCGCAATCAATTTAGGAGGGCTTGCCCGCCAAGCTTTTCTCAAGCGCTTGCACCAGACTTCTGCTGTCGGGACTGGTCATGCTGTTGTAGCTGTCGATCAACTTGCCGTCGCGGCCAATCAGGTACTTGTAAAAGTTCCACTTAGGACGCTGTCCAGGAGCTTGGGCCAGTTGTTTGAAAAATGGCACCGCTGCTTCACCGGTTACCGCGGTTTTGGTGAACATTGGAAACTTCACGCCAAAAGTGTTTTCACAAAAGTCTGCAATTTCTTGGTTGGTGGCCTTCTCTTGCGCAAAATCATTGGAAGGAAAGCCCAGCACCACCAAACCTCGGTCTTTGTATTTGTCGTAAAGGGCTTCCAAGCCTTTGTATTGAGGCGTGAAGCCACAGTAGCTGGCGGTGTTGACCACCAAAATCACTTTGCCGCTGTATTGGCACAAGGACTGCGGCTTTTCATCTTGCAGCCTTGCAAACGTGTGGTTCAACAATGCCGGACAAGCCGCAGATGCCGTCGGCATGGCAGCTGTTGACTGCGCCCATGCGGCAGGCATGGCAAGCAAAATTGCCAAGGCAAGGATGCGTTGGAGTGCTTTGAAATTGGCCATTGAACTGTCCATTCTATTTTGTGACTGGACAGTTTACTTCCAATTTCCCAGCTTGTCACGCGCCTTTGTGGGATTTGTTATCAAACGGGAAAACGGCTTGCCACAAAGCCAAAACGGCCTCTTGTTCGGTCTTTAAAAAGCTGCCTTCTACCTGGGTTGGCTCTTCGTTTAAACGAGCCTTGTGCTGAACCCTGCGCAATTCTCGATAGGCAGCTGACGCAGCCATGCCCACCCCTGGCGGCAACAGGCCGGCCGCCTCAGCCCGTTGCAACAAGGCAATGTTGCCCACGTTGTCTGCCAATTCTGGGTGGGCCGTGGTGTGCATCAAGACCAAATATTGAACAGCAAACTCGGCATCCACCATGGCGCCTGGGCTGTGTTTCACATCAAAGAAACCAGGCTTGATGGGGTGTGCACCTCGCACCCGATTTCGCATGTTGACGATCTCTTGGGCTAGCGCATGGGGGTCGCGTTGCGCACTGATCACAGCAAGCCTAACCTGATCAAAGCGCTGCCTCATGTGTGCATCGCCCATCACAAAGCGCGCCCGCGTCATGGCTTGATGCTCCCATGTCCAAGCAGTGTTGCTGCCGCGCTGCTGTTGGTAGTCGGCGTATGCGTCGAAAGTGGTCACCAACAAACCTGAGCTTCCGTTGGGTCGCAAGGCCGTGTCAATCTCAAACAAATCGCCCTCGGCCGTCTTCACGGTGAACCAATTGATGAGCTTGCGCACAAAGGCCGCATAGACCTCTTGGGCCCGTTCATCGGCATCTTCAAATACAAAAACGATGTCCAAATCACTGCCATAGCCCAGCTCTTTGCCACCCAATTTGCCATAGGAAATGATGGCAAATTGGGGCACCTCACGGTGCCGATTTTTGAGATAAGACCAACACCACGCCGCGGTCACGCGCAGCACCGCATCGGCCATGGCGCTCAAATCATCGGCCACCTGCTCAACGGTCAAATTGCCCTCAACATCGCGTGCCAGGGTTCTGAACACTTCGGCATGGTGGGCCCGCCGCAAGAGATTCAGGATGTTTTCTTCGTCGTCTTCGCCGGTCCGTTGGAGGGCCGCCCGACGGGCCTGAAGCTCGGCTTCAAAATCGGTGGCCACAAAGCGTTGTTTCAGAACATCGCCTCCCGCCAGCTCATCAATGACGCCTGGGTGTTGCACCAAATAACGGGCCGGCCACTTGGCAGCGCCTAGCAATCGAAGCAGTCTTTCATGAACCGCTGGACGCTCCAGCATCATGGCCAGGTAACTCTCCCTGCGCATCAAGGGCTCCATCCAGTCAGCCATCCGGACAACGGCCACTTCTTCGACACGCCCCTCTTTCAGCCACTGCGCCGTGCGTTGCAGCAAACGCATCAAACGGCCTCTGGCGTCATCCCGCAAACTTTGAACTTTGGGGCTGTCCTGCCAATGGGCCAAGCGTTGACGGGCCTCGCCTGTAAACAAATCAAGGATCTTTTCAAGCTCGGGGCGTTCACGCGTCCCCTGTGATTGGCAGCCTTTGCACTCCCGGTCGCCGCCCAACAAGATGTCAAATTCGTGCGCCACAATTTCACGATGCGCGTCCAGATCGCTTAAAAAATCACAGCTGTCGGCGTATCCCATGGTGTTGGCGATCCACGTCAAGTCATGATCTTGTGTCGGCAAGACATGGGTTTGCTGATCGTCCAAATATTGGATTCGGTGCTCTACCCGGCGCAAGAAAACGTAGGCTTCGGCCAATGCTTTGGCCGTATCCACAGGCATCAAGCCTGCCTTTGCCACCCTTTGCAAAGCATCCAAGGTCGGCCGCGTACGCAACTCTGGGAATTGCCCGCCGCGGACCACTTGCAACAATTGCACGGTGAATTCAATTTCCCGAATTCCCCCTCGCGACAACTTCACATCATTGGCACGCTCTGGATGGCCGGCGCTGCGTTTGGCCGCGTGGTCACGGATCTGCTGGTGCAGGGTGCGCAAGGACTCAAACACGTTGTAATCGAGGTAGCGCCTGAACACGAAGGGCAACACCACCGAGCGCAAATTGGCCGCAGAACCGTTTTGGATGCTGCTGCGCGGCGCAATCACTCGGCTCTTCATCCAAGCAAAGCGTTCCCATTCACGGCCTTGAACCAGCAAATACTCTTCCAATGCACCCAGCGAAACCACGCTGGGGCCCGAGTTGCCATTGGGGCGCAAGGCCAAGTCAACGCGAAACACAAAACCATGCTCTGTGGTGTCACCTATCAGGGTGTAGATGGCTTTGACTGCGCGGGCAAAGTACTCTTGGACTGAAATTTTCCCCAAGCCTTGTTCATTGCCTGTGGTTTCACCGTCTTCGTCGTAAACATAAATCAGATCGATGTCGCTCGAGACATTCAACTCTCGTGCGCCCAATTTGCCCATGCCGATGACCCAAAACTCGGCACGCTTTCCGGCACTTGTCAAAGGCACGCCATGTCGGGCATCGAGGTCTTTGAATGCCTGCTGACAAGCCGCGTCCAGCGCAACTTCGGCAAGATGCGTCACGCCCAAAGTGACCGTCTCAAGACTTGCTTGATGCTCGCAATCCAGGGTCAGCAAACGGGCCATGGTCCACTGGCGCAAGACACGCAATGCCGCACCGACTTCCAAGCCTTGTGTCCGCAATTGAGTGTAGGCCTGCGTTAAAGACTCACGCTGGGGGACTGCGGATGGCAGGTTTGCAAAGACATCGGCGTACCGTCTTTGCAGACGTTGATAAAAACGCGAGCCTTCTGAGAGGGGTGGGGGACGTTTTGAATCCATGTCGTCGCCTGTCTCAAATGGGCCTGCGGCAGTCATAATTCCCTGCCTGAGTCTTTATGTCTGTATTGTGAGCCGAATGCTGAAGTTTTCCACACTGTCCAAGTTGCTGAGCCACGGCCTGCGCGTCATCGCTTGGATGATGCTGGTGGCAGGTTGCGTCTTGGGCATGGCTTGGGCAGCTTTGCATTTTTGGATTGTGCCCCGAATTGAAGATTTCCGTCCCAAGCTCGAAAACTTGGCCACACAAACCATCGGCGTTCCAGTTCAGATGGGCAAACTGTTGGCGGTTTCTTCGGGATGGATGCCCACTTTTGAAATTCACGACTTGGCTTTGTTAGACCCAGAAGGCAGACGCGCACTGACTTTGCCCAAAATCGTGTTTGCCATCAGTGTTCGCTCTATCTTGGATTTGGGCGTGGAGCAACTGGTCATCGATTCACCGACCTTGGACATTCGCAGAACCAGCACAGGCGAGTGGCGCATTGCAGGTTTGTCATTGAAGCAGGACAACACGCCCGACTCTGCCGCCGCCGATTGGATTTTTGCGCAAAAAGAAATTGTCATCCAACACGGCACCGTGTTCTGGACCGACGAATTCAATCCGCTGCAACGCAACAAAAGCGCTCTCGACTTACAAGACGTTTCATGGATCTTGCGCAATTCGGCAAGGCACCATCAATGGCGTTTGGATGCCACACCGCCCAGTGGCTGGGGCGATCGTTTTGTGTTGATGGGCGATTTAAAACGCAATCTGTTGTCAACGCATCCCGGTCGCTTCAAGGACTGGAGTGGTCAGGTTCACGCTGAGTTTCCTGATGTCGATTTGTCGCAACTTGGCCCGCACCTGCCCTGGAAAGTCAATGCCACAAAAGGACAAGGCGCTTTGCGCATGTGGGTCGATTTGAACCATGGCAACGTCAAACAAGCAACCGCTGACTTGGTCTTAGAGAATGTTCAAGCGCAGCTCAGTCCTGAGCTTCAGGCCTTGTCATTTAAAAATATTGCGGGCCGCCTGTCGGTCAAGCCCCTCCACAAAGGTCTGGACTTTTCAACAGAAGGCTTGCGCTTTGACACCACCGATGGCTTGCATTGGCCCGGCGGCAATGTGAACTTTTCCTACGCAGAAGCCGATAACGGTCAAAGCGCCAAGGGGCTCTTTCACGGCGACAAATTGGATTTGTTTGCCCTTCGCAACATTGCGCTGCAATTGCCCTTGCCTGAGTCTGCGCGAAAAACATTGCTCGAACACAAAGTCAGCGGTTTGGTCAACCCGTTGCACATCGAATGGTCTGAAGAATTGGGCAAGTCAGACAAAGCCCTCCATGTCGCCGTGGCCAACGGTCGATTTGACAACTTTTATTTTGAAGGTGGCAAAGTTGGCACTGAAACAGAGAGCTGGCCAAGCGTTGAAAACGCCAACATCAGCTTTGACATGAATGCTGACGGCGGACAAATCAAGGCCACCATTGACAACGGTGCCATCAGCATTCACCGCATCTTTGAAGAGCCACGAATCCAACTGGACGCGATGCAAGCCTCCGTGAAATGGGTCAAGCAAAAGGATCAAGTGACCGTTCCCGATTGGCAATTGCGAGTGTCCAATTCTGATGTCACCGGAGAGTGGCAGGGCAAATGGAAGCCCAGCCCCATTGCCAACAGTTTGGGCATTTTGGACTTGCAAGGCACCATTGCGCGAGGCGATGCTGCACGCGTTCATCGCTACTTGCCCCTCACGCTGCCACAAAGCGTGCGTCACTATGTGCGTGATTCGGTGTTGAAAGGTGAAGTGCAGGGTGTTGCTGTCAAGATCAAGGGCGACCTGCAACAATTGCCTTTTGCCAACCCCAAAGACGGAGAGTTCCGATTTGCTGGCAAAGTCAAAGACATTCAATACGCTTATGTGCCACCCAGTGGCAGCACACGCAACACAACGCAAGAGCCCAACTGGCCCGCCATGAACAACGTCAATGGCGACATTGTGTTTGACCGTTACAACTTCAAAGTCAATGGCGCTTCTGGCAAATGGGGCAACGTTCCCTTCACCCAAATCAAAGCCGAGATTCCCAATTTGAACGGCAAGGTGGTGGTGAATGTGCAGGGGGAATCAAAAACAGGTGCCAACCTTGCGTTAACAGACTTGCGCCAATCTCCCGTCAACAACATGTTGGGCGGTTTGTTTGCACAAGCTCAAAGCACAGGAACTCTGAATGCGCGCCTCAAGCTCAGCTTCCCCTTGGCCGAGCTTGATAAAACCACCGTGCAAGGCAACGTCAGCTTGAACAACAACGATGTGCGCTTGCAATCGGCCTTGCCTCTGTTTGAAAAAGCCCAAGGCAACATCAATTTCAATGAGTCGGGTTTCAGCTTGGTGGGCGTGAACGCACAGTTCCTGGGTGGCCCGATCAAACTTGATGGTGGATCCAGAAAACTTCCAGCGAAAAGCACAGAGGCCAACCCGCTCATCCGAATCCAAGGTCAAGCCACCGCCAATGGCATGCGCCAGGCCAAAGAAATTCCATGGCTCAACGCTTTGGCCCAACAAGCCAATGGCAGCACCACTTACACCGCCAGCTTGGGATTCAAGGGCGGTCAAAGCGAGCTCAGCATTCAATCTCAACTTCAAGGACTTGCGCTGAACCTGCCCTCGCCATTGAACAAGCGCAGCGACGACATGGTGGCCTTCAAGTACGACAACACCGTTCAAAGTTTGAATCAAAACAAAGCGACGCGCGATCAAATCCAAATGTCCTGGGGCCGCGCATTGTCTGCATCCTATGTGCGCGACCTCACTGGCACTGAGCCTCGCGTGATCAATGGTCGGTGGCAGGTCGGCGACGTGGTCGGCAATCCAAGTCAAACGGACGGCGGTGTATTGGCCATTGTCAATTTGCCCAGCATCTCGCTTGACGACTGGCTCCAAATTCTCTCCCCGCCCAAATCAAGCCCTGCTTACGTGGCCTCCAGCAACAGCAGCTTGTCTGCTGCAAGCCAAACCTATTTGCCCAATCGCATGACGCTTAAAGCCAACGAGTTGACTGTGCAGGGACGCAATTTGCACAACGTGTCTGTCAACGGTTCGCGCGAAGGTTATGTTTGGCGTGCGCAAACAGATGCCCGCGAGTTCAGCGGTTATTTAGAGTACCGCCAATCCAACAACCAAAATGCCGGCCGCATTTATGCACGCCTGGCACGTTTGAGCTTACCGCCCTCCGCGGATCAAACCGTGGAGTCCTTGCTAGAAGATTCACCCGTGGCCATTCCCGCTTTGGACATTGTGGTGGAAGACCTTGAGTTGCGTGGCAAGAAAATGGGCCGCGTTGAAATTGAAGCCATCAACACCGACCCCACATCACCGCGCAGCAATGCCGGTCGCGAATGGCGCTTGAGCAAGTTGAACATCACCGTGCCCGAAGCCAGCTTCAAGGCCAGCGGCAAATGGGTGACCTCCAGAGATGGCACGCAACAGGCCATCACCGACATGAACTTCCGTTTGGATGTGTCCGACTCTGGTGATTTGTTGAACCGCTTGGGCACCAAAGATGCACTTCGCGGTGGTGGCGGCAAGTTAGAGGGTCAAGTCAGTTGGCAAGGTTCGCCTTTAACTTTGCACTACCCCACATTGAGTGGCCGCTTCAATGTCAACATTGGCCGCGGTCAGTTTTTACAAGCCGAGCCAGGGGTTGCGAAGTTGTTGGGCGTCCTGAGCTTACAAGCCTTGCCGCGGCGCCTGTTGCTGGATTTTCGCGATGTCTTCAGTGCAGGTTTTGCCTTTGACACCATTCGGGGCGATGTCACGATTCAGCAAGGCATTGCCAACACGCGCAATTTACAAATGAAAGGCGTCAATGCAATTGTCCAAATGGAAGGCAGCTCGGACATTGCACGCGAAACACAAAATTTACGGGTGTTGATCCTGCCCGAGGTTGACGCGGGCACAGCCTCTTTGTTGGCGGGCATTGCCTTGAATCCGGCCATTGGATTGAGCACGTTTTTGGCGCAACTTGTCTTGAAACAGCCTTTAAGCCGCGTCAATACGCAAGAGTTTTCAATTGATGGCACATGGAGCGATCCCAAGGTCACCAAGATCTCGTCTTCATCTGCGACGCCTTGATGGCGCTTGGGTCCAAAGTTCATGCCGTCCCTTCACGCAAGCGATCTGATGAAGCTACAGCCTTTATGGCAGTTCTTTAAGTCTGCAACGCGGTCTTTCACCGACCGTCGAATCTCCTTGTGGATTGCGTTGGTTGGGTTGGTGGTGGCCTTGTTGGTCACCCTCGTCTGGCTGGCAGGACGCTATGAAGCCAGTCAATACCAAGCCGAATTGGACCGTGATACAGCAGATGCCGTGAGCGACATTCGCAGCAGCTTGGGTCGCCATGTTTTAAGTTTGCAAAATTTGCATGCCAAAGGACTGTCTCCCAAATTGTGGGAGTCCGAGGTGCGAAACATGTTCAGCCTCAACCGCGAATGGTTGCGCGTTGAACGGCGCGACGCACAAGGCCTTGTGGTTCAGGGTGTTGACTCGCCTTTGCGAGAGCCTGTTTTCAACGCCAAAACTCGGATGAATGAACAAGCGGAAATCATCCAGACTTGTCTGCGCGCCAAACGTTTGAATGGCCCCGCCTATTCCAGAAGTTATTTTGTGCCACAAAACAATGGCCTGGGTTTTGAAGTCATTGAGATGTGTTTGCCCACTCTAGAAAGTGGCATCCCCGTTGGCTTTGTATTGGTGACCTATGGTCTTCAAGATATTTTGGCCAGCCAATTGGGCGAGACGTATGGCCGGCGCAACGAAATTTCTTTCATCGAATCCGACGGCACACGCTTGGCCATTCACGGCACACTGCCGCGCTCCAGACGATTGTTCTCAGCGACACAACTGCTCGATTTGCCAGGCAATACTTTGGTGCTGCGGATGGACGGCAGAAGAAGCGCACCCGATGTGTTTCCAAGCATCTTGCCTGCGCTGGTCACGGCCATGTCCATTGCCTTGGTCTCCGTGTTGGTATTGTTGGTCAAAGACTCCCGCAGACGCCTCAAAGCCGAACGCGATTTGGCCGATGCACTGGCTTTTCGAAAAGCCATGGAAGACTCCTTGGTCACAGGTTTACGGGCCCGAGATTTGCATGGCCGCATCACTTATGTGAACCCCGCCTTTTGTCAAATGGTCGGATTTGAAGCCGAGCAACTCCTTGGCAAATCAGCCCCCATGCCTTACTGGCCTCCGGAAATGGTGGGCGAATACCAACAAAGACAAGCCGTTCGTTTGGCGGGCAATGCGCCACCTCGTGAAGGGTTTGAGTCGGTCTTTGTTCGTCAAGACGGTACGCGCTTTCCCGTGTTGATTTTTGAAGCGCCGTTGATCAACGTGTTGGGAAAACAAACCGGCTGGATGAGCGCCTTTTTGGACGTCAGCGAGCAGCGCCGCATCGAGGAGCTGTCACGTGCCAGTCAAGAACGCTTACAAGCAACGGCGCGGTTGGCCACGGTGGGTGAGATGGCTTCTTTGCTGAGCCACGAACTGAACCAGCCCTTGTCCGCCATCTCAAGTTATGCCACGGGCTCGCTGAATTTGATTCAACAAGCTCAAAGCCCCGCCCACACAATGGGTGATTTGAAAATGGCCCTTGAGCGCATTTCAGAACAAGCCAGCCGCGCAGGCAAAGTCATCAACAGTGTTCATGATTTTGTGCGCCGGCGCGACCAAGACCGCGAAGTTGTGCGGCCTGGCTTGATCATGGATGCGGTCATGCCCTTGATTCAATTGCAAGCGCATAAGTTGCACGTCAAGGTTGCCACCCGCATTGACGAGGGCTTGGCGCCGGTCTTGTGCGATCGCACCATGGTCGAACAAGTGATTTTGAATTTGGCTCGCAATGGCATGCAGGCCATGGACCACCCCGATTGTCAAGACCGCGTTCTAACGCTTCAAGTCAAACGTGCGGCGTCTAGTTTGTCCCACGGGTGGATTGAGTTTTCAGTCAGCGATCTGGGTGTTGGCATTTCTGATGACATTGAAAAACAATTGTTCACGCCTTTTTTCACCACCAAATCTGAAGGCATGGGATTGGGTTTGAGTCTTTGCCGCACGGTGGTCGAGCAGCACGGTGGTCACCTAGAATTTGTTCGCCAAGCGCCCAACGGCACGCTTTTTCGATTCACACTGCCAACCGCCTCAGAGGTTTAAGCAGCGCTTAAAATTCCAGCATGCAACCCGTTCTCAACGCCTGTGTTTTCATCATTGACGACGATGCCATCGTTCGCGATGCCATGGCTTGGTTGTTGCGCTCACGTCGCCTGATGAGCGAGTCCTTCGAAAGTGCCGACGCATTTGAGCGCATGCTCAGCGACAAGTTTCCCGGCACCAATGCGCC
>JACCDH010898728.1_pt1 | contig 25750 bp, 23 predicted proteins | sample 7442481 | NCBI WGS metagenome assembly JACCDH01 (sample SAMN15323433, study PRJNA562643) | freshwater metagenome | isolation source: river surface water | place: USA:Blue River Watershed | collected 2017-08-15 | reverse complement strand
GGCCCACAAGGGCGGATCACCCACTTGCAGGGACGAGAGGTTGTGCGAGTTGCTGGCGTGGAAATCATGCCGCACTCTGACGAGGACGAATGCCATCTGCAGGCGGTGTATTTCCCCAATGGTCCGGAGCTGGATCTGTCTCAAGACCTGCAGCAGCAGGTCAATCAATACGGACCGAACGCTTTTGCCATCTGCAATCCGGACTGGCGCTCCTCCGGCTTTGGCAAATGCCTGATGCCTTGGGAGACCCACGCCAAGTACTGGGTCAGACCCCACAGGGGTTTGCTTGTGGCCTTCGACGCGCGGGCGGTGCATTTTCAAAAGCCCTACATGGGTGAGATGCCCTTCATGCAGGTGCTTCTCAATATCAAGGTGGAAAGAATCGATGGCTAAATTTCTGATCACAGCAGTGGATGCACGCACAGAAAAGGTCGTGCCTCTGCTTTACGACAACATGGACTCCAGCTTGACCGACTTAGAGGGACGCTCGGTGGTTCGAACAGTGGATGCTTCCCTACGTGCCCCAACTGTCGATGCGCCTGTGACATCCCGCGAAGCTCCTTTGGGTAAAACGTCCCCCCGAATTCTTAAAATCTCTCTGGGCTTATCCTGCAACTACGCCTGCGAATATTGCTCGCAGCGCTTTGTTGCCCGAAATGTGGAGACCAATCCAGAGGACATCAGCGGATTCCTGGAATCCCTCGATACATGGGTTCTTAACCCTCCAGATGCCATTGAATTTTGGGGAGGCGAACCACTGGTCTATATCAAGACCTTAAGGCCTCTGGCGCAGGCATTGCGGGAGAAGTTTCCTGCGGCCAGGTTCTCGGTGATCACCAACGGATCGTTGTTGAACCGGGAAATCAACCAATGGCTCGATGATCTTGGATTTACGGTCAGCATCTCGCATGACGGGCCTGGCCAGCATGTGCGAGGACCTGATCCGCTCGATGACCCTCAATCCAGAGCGGCCCTCCTGGATTTGTATCGAACGCTGGCCCCCAAGGGGCGGTTCAGCTTCAATGCCATGCTTAATCGCGAAAACCAGTCTCGAGCAGACATCCAGGCCTTCTTCGTGGAGCTGATTGGGGACCCAGAGGTTTTGATCGGAGAGGGGGGCTTTGTCGATGCCTACGATGCAGGTGGTATCGCCCAGTCGCTGAGGCCAGAGGAGTTTCATTCATTCAGGCGTCAAGCGTTTCACGATATCCGGCATGGTAAGGCTGGGCGCATTTCGAGCGTTCGGGACCGGGTGATGTCCTTCGTCAATTCATTGCGGTTCGAACGTCCTGCTTCCAGCCTTGGACAAAAATGCGGCATGGATAGGATCGACTCGATTGCAGTTGATCTCAAAGGTAATGTGCTAACTTGCCAGAACGTGAGTGCCGCCGCATTGGCCCCAAATGGGGAATCTCACCGCATCGGTCACACCAGCCGGTTGGGTGCGGTGGCCCTTAAAACAGCCACCCACTGGTCGCGTCGCACGGAATGTCCGCGTTGCCCAGTCCTCCAGATCTGCAAAGGCTCGTGCATGTTCTTGCAAGGGCCACTCTGGGAGGCGTCATGCGACAACGCCTATTCGGATGCGCTGCCCATCTTTGTTGCCGGGATTGAGTTCCTGACCGGACTGGTGCCGGTGCACATTGACGGCGAGCTCCGAGAGGATCGAAAAGACATCTTCGGGTTCTCTGGGAAAGTGGCCCCTACTCAGGGTGCAAATCTTCAGCCTGCGAGAAAACCTTTCCCGATTCCTGTCGTCTCCGTCTAACCACTCAAGTTTTCGTTTCACGGCCGCCATGGTTTGCCTTGGCGGCCTTTTCCTTTGGGGTGATCAATGCCTGAACCTCCTAGCTCTTGAGTCGCAGGAGCGGCTGCTGCCTACAAAGCCATTGGGGGTGCTGCTGGTGCAGCTGCCGGTGGTGCCACCCTAGCGGCGGTTGTAGTGATGCTCATGACACCCCCCAGAACCGTTCGCGAGTGGACGGTGGGATTGATCAGCACCGTCGTTTCGAGCATCTGTGGTGGCGCTGTCACCGTCGAGTACTTCCAGTTGCATCACTGGGCGTTTTCAACGATTGGTCTGTATGCCATGGGTGGGGTGATCTTTGCCTGCGGCTTGCCGGGCTGGGCGATGGTCCGCTGGTTGTTCAATTTCATCGACGAGCGACGTGATGCATCGATTGACGAGGTTGCCAAAGACGTGAAGGAGCTGCTGTGAAACCTGCAGATTTCATCATGCGGCTGTCTACGCCAGCAATGGAGTCCCAGCGAAAGTCTGGGGTCCTCGCCAGTATCACGATCGCTCAGGCAGCACTTGAGTCCGCGTGGGGTGAATCAGGCCTGGCAAAAGCTGGCAACAACCTCTTTGGGATCAAGGCCGACGGCCGGTGGAGGGGCGAAACGCTGACCTTAAACACTCGTGAGTTCATCAAGGGGCAATGGCTGGTCGTTCCAGCCAAATGGCGGAAGTACGCCAGTTGGCAGGCCAGCATTGATGACCATGCTGCATTCCTCAGAGGAAATCCACGCTATCAGTCATGCTTCCTGTGCCAGACCACTGAATCATTTGCCCATGCACTGCTCAAGGCCGGTTATGCAACCGATCCTTCATATGCTGACAAGTTGCTCGGTTTGATTGCCCAGCACAAGCTCTTGGCCTTTGATCTGGAGTCGAAATGAATTGGCTCACTCGTCTACTGATCTCCAACTGGACCCTAGTCCTCATGCCCATTGTGTTGCTTGGCGTCTGGCTCAGCGGCGTGTGGGTGGGGGAGAGCCGCACTCAACGGGCGTGCGATGCCGAACGGCATCAGGTGGCGATTGTTCAAGCCCGGGCGGAACAAAAGTCGGCTGATATTAAGCGCTCACAGGAGCAAATTAATCATGAAATCTCAAATGAATTCAATCAACTATCTGTGCAGTTGGCTGCTGATTTGCAGTATGGCGGCTCTGTCAGGTTGTTCTGCAACACCTCTGGCAACGTTGAACGTCTGCCCGCCGTTCCCCCAGCTCCCGCCGCAGTTGCTCAAGCCGCCGCCGACACTGTACCTGCTTCCTTCGAAGATGACGGGCGGTTGAACTGTGGGCGTCTTGCCGAAGATTCTGCACAGACCACGCTTATGGTGATTGAAATTCAGAGATGGTACGCGAGACAAGCTGAAATTCAAGGTTATTTGAATCAGTGAAGCTTCAACTTCATTCAGATCTCGCTCCGAACCTCGAATGATCCGTAATCATTGAAACACAATTAATACCGAGTCTCACTTGCTTTGGTACCGGGAAAACTGCTGATACCCTGCTCAAAGCTGGAGAAGACCATGAAGTCCAATCGAACCTTCAGAGCATGCTCGAGTTGTGTATCCGACAGCCCATGCCACTGGCCCAGCAGCTTCAGCTTGAAAATGGCCAGCGGGGCATATGGTGCTGGACCGCCAGCATGGCAGGCCTCCCGCTTGTACAAGTCCTCAAGCTTGTGCGAAATCTCCTCCCAATCCAGCAACTTGTGCAACTTCATCGTTGGCGAGTTTTCTACCAACGGCTGGGCGCCCATCAAGAAAAACTGTCCATGCCCAATTGAACCTCAATCACTTCCAACGCGCACCAGGGTAGTTATGCAGCGGTCTCAACTCGTATGTGGTTACAAACGCAGGCTCATCCCCCCCTAAAAGAGGGGGTGAATGTTAAAGAAACTCAATTAAGGTTGGGCGCATTGTGAAACATTTGCGAGAAAGCGCAATTACACAGAACCACTTTGTACAACATTCAGAGCCATCGTTAGCAGGCAATGGTAAGGACACACAAGACGACACTACATTAGTGCCCGTTTTATACCCACATTGAAAGGAATCGAGATGATTAAACCCATTGGGCATTTGGCCACACTCTTGACGATCTTGGCTACGGCGTTGCCGTTGAAGTCGTTTGCGCAACAGGAGACGTATCCAAATCGTCCAATTAATATGGTCGTGCCATTTCCTGCTGGGAATATCAACGATGTACATGCACGGATTTTAGCTAAGGCGATGTCTGCGGAACTTGGGCAGCAAGTTATTGTCGACAACAAGGCGGGAGCGGCAGGAATCATTGGAACTCAGTTTGTTTCTAACGCCAAACCGGATGGTTACACCATTTTGTGGGGATCGTCTGGCCCCTTGGCAACACACCCATTTGTATACAAGAAACTTCCGTACTCTCCACAATCGTTAAGCCCAGTCAATGGAATAGGTGCGGCACCCTTGATGATGGTGACAAATAATTCGAAATCATATAAAAGTCTTGCGGAATTCATCGAGTATGCGAAGAAAAATCCAGGAAAAGCTACATTTGGATCATCTGGCATTGGCACTGGAGGACATCTTGCAGGTGAACTTTTTCAATTAACTGCCGGAGTCCAAATGCTCCATATTCCTTACAAAGATGCTAGTAGTCTCAGTGGTGACCTACATGGAGGACGCTTGGATGTTGTTTTCGATTTCATTCCCGTTGTGGCCTCGCATATAAAGTCTGGAAAGTTAATCGGACTTGGTATTACTTCTGAAAATAGAAATAAGAATTTCTCAAATGTACCAACTTTTAAAGAGAGAGGTTATAGTATTACGATTACTTCTTGGAATTCAATAATGGTTCCAGCGCAAACATCACCAGCAATTATTAAACGCCTTTCTGATGCTGCTAAAGTTGCCGCAAAATCTCCTGAGTCGCTTCGTTTTGAGCAGGATTTTGATACTATCGCAATTTCTCACATGGGGCCCGAAGCGCTTCGTCAATTTATTATTTCTGAATCAGAGATATTTCGTGATATTGTCACAAAGACGGGCCTGTCAATCGATAATTAAAAACAATAATATATTTTAAATTAAAATAATTTTCAAATAAAAAGTTAAAGTCAAGGAAACTCAAAAATGATTCCGCGAATCAGACGACCTCGTCGAGTGCAGCTGGCCGTGCCTGGTAGCAGCGAAAAAATGATGTCTAAAGCAGCAGCTAGCAATGCAGACCATGTGTTTCTAGATTTGGAGGATGCCTGCGCGCCTGGGGAGAAGATCGTGGCACGCGACAAGGTTATTTATGCCTTAAATTCGCACGACTGGGGAGCAAAGATTCGCTGCGTACGTATTAACGACCTTGGTACGCAGTACGCTCACGACGACATCATCCGTGTCGTCGAGGGTGCGCGTGAAAATCTCGACACCCTCATGATTCCGAAGGTCATGAATCCGGCGGATGTCTATTGGGTAGAAGTCTTGCTCAAACAATTAGAGAAAAAAATCGGCCTAAAAAAAGAGATCGGCATCGAGGTATTGATCGAGGAAACCGAGGGCATGGTCAACGTCGACGCGATCGCCAAATCCTCATCTCGACTTGAGGCCCTGATCTTTGGTATGGGCGATTATTCGGCATCGCAAGGCATAGACTTGCGCGTGGTGAACGAGGGCAAGTATCCCGGCGATCTGTGGCATTACGCCCGATTCAAGGTGACGTGTGCTGCGCGCGCAGCGGGCATCGAAGCGATAGATGGACCCTTTGGCAAGATCCATGATGTTGCCGAATTCAAGCAGGAATGCAGCCGCGCATTTTCGCTGGGAATGTCCGGAAAATGGGCCTTGCATCCGAGCCAGATTGACGCAGCGCTCGAGGTTTTCACTCCCGCACAAGCCGATGTGGACAACGCACGAGTAATCATCAAAGCTTACGAAGTAGCCGTTGCGGAGGGACTGGGCGCAGTGAACGTGAACGGCCAGTTCACCGATGCGGCGACGGCGCGCCTATTGACGAATGTTCTGAAACGGGCTGAAATTCTCGGGATGTAAGCCCGCTATATTTAAATCACTAAATTGGAAAGTGCCAATACTTGATGCCAGAGATTCAAGGAGCCCAATATCCGATAATCTAAGTCAGTATTCAATGGCTGGGCCTCGCCGGGCTTTTTGCAGTAAGTTGGGTAAATGCCGCAGGGATCTAAAAAAATACCTGAGCTGCTTACATCGATCACAAAAGTTAACACTGCTGCTTGTGTTCCCATTCCTTATTGAAAAGAACGGTCAGAAAGAAGAATGAATGAAATCGCCGCACAAATCATCAAGAGCAAACTGGCACCTCCACGAATCGTAAGTCTGCCCCAGCGCCGCGCAGATTTATGCGAGAGCATGCTTGAGAGAAAGGATAAACGGCTGACACTCATCGTGGGACCTGCCGGCTGCGGCAAGTCCACTTTTGCAGCGATATGGCGCAAGGAACTGGTGACCGGCGGCCGGTTGGTGAGTTGGTATAACCTGAGTCGCGACGATCAGGACATCGGCCAGTTCATCGCATACCTCGTTGCTGCTTTCAAGCCGCTTAATAGAAATATTGGCGAGACAGCGCTCAATCTCTACAACCATGCGGGTGGAAGCTCTATGCGTTCCATCCTGGCAAGTCTGGTCAATGACCTGTTCGAGCTCGAGGCGCCGGTTCACCTGTTCCTTGAGGATTTTCATGTGCTAGCCGACAGTGATATTCCTGCGTTTATTCAGCAGTTCATTGAAATGGCCCCCCCGATGGTGCGCCTGGTTATCACATCTAGGGTTCGTCCCAAGCTCGACTATCTGCAACTGCAGGTGCATGACGAGCTCAATGAACTGAGTTTCTCTGACCTGCGCTTTTCGTTGCAGGAATCCATCGCGTTTCTGCGCAATCAGGGTCTGACCATGTTGGGCCCATCGCAACTGCACCGGCTGCACACACTCTCCGATGGCTGGGCGGCGGGGTTGCAGTTGCTGGCTTATTCCCTTAAAAAATCGAAGGATCCGTCGGCGTACATCGACCGACTCAAAGGCACGCTCACTCCCAAGAAGGAAGCGAGCCTGACGCAGTATCTCAACGATGTCGTAATGCCGATGCTCACGGAGGGTGAGCTCGATTTTCTGGTGCGCACCTCTGTATGCCGTCGCTTTAACAGCGAGCTGTGCACGCTCGTTACCGGCAACCCAGACGCGGCAAAGCTGCTGGAAAAATTCGAGGCCGATAGCCTGTTTGTGATTCCGATCGACTTCGAGGACGATCGGCAGTGGTACCGTTTTCACAAAATTTTTGCGAAATTTCTCAACGACCGTCTGCTGCGGATTCCCGCCGAAGAGCTGAGCCAGATCAACAGCACGACCAGCGAGTGGTTTGCAAAACAAGGCTTACGCGCCGAGGCGATCCGTCACGCCGTCTACGCGGGCGATGGCGCCTCTTACGTCAACCTCATCGAGCGCTCGGCACGTGGATTGATAGGCAGTGCGCAGTTCATTCAGCTACTCAAATGGTTTGCGCAGGTGCCTACAGAGGCAACTCAGGGCCGCCTAGAGCTCTTACTATGCGTCGCCTGGGCGCAGATTTCATGTGGTCGGCGAGAGGATTTCGATCGAAACGTGAAGGCTATCGAGCTAATGGCCGAGTCGTCAGAGCCGGGGGTAGAGTTTGAGCTTGTGCTTCTCAAGGCCCAACGTTTTCTGCGCATGGATGACACGGAAGCTGCGCTACTCCTGCTGGAACCCTACCTCAGCAAGCCACCCGCTGCAGGTCGATTTTCGATGCATCTGCTCTATCTGCTGTCGAGTCAGGCACTGGTCTATGCGAACGAATTTGCGCAGGCGCGCGATGTCGCGATGCGCTCACGCCGGCAGGTTTTTTATGATGCACCCCACACCAACATTCCGTTAATGGACGCGAGCGTTGGCTTGAGCTACCTGCTTCAGGGCGATGTGCTACAAGCCAAGGCGGTGCTGTCCGAAGCCATTCGAAGTACCTCCGGAAGAAACCGAAACGGCTCTGACTCGGTGGCCTACGTCGCGGCCTATCTCGCCGAGGCTCATTACCAACTGGATGAACTCAAGGAAGCCGATGCACTGATTGCTGAGTACAGCCCCTTGATCGATGTGATCGGCTTTGCCGACAGCATTATTTTTGCGCGGCACGTGGAGGCTCGCTTGCACCTTCTGCGTGGTGACATCGAAGCGGCGTTGGGGGTGGCTATACAGGCGGAAAAAAGGGGTGTCGAGTTAGGGCTGGATCGGATCATCTGCTGGGGTTTGCGGGAGCAGGTTCGGTTACAAATCCAGCGGCGACGGTTGCCCGCTGCACACGAGGCCTTGCGACGTCTGGAGATGATTGCGGGCCGATATGAGGCGCGCCGTCATTGCGCATTTGGCGAAATACCGCTTTTTCGCACGACCGCTCGCATCGACTTGATGGTGGTAAAAAAAGACTTCCAACTCGCTTTGGGACTTCTGCAGCCCTTGATTGTCGAATATGAGGTGCGTGGCCATATGTTGACAGTGGCCAGTCTGCGAACGCTCCAAGCAAGCCTAGAATTTCGAGTTGGTGACGCCGCGGCCGCGGTGGGTACTCTGCAAATGGCACTGGCGCTAGCGACAACTTATGGTCTCCGACGCGTTCTGCTCGAAGGGGGTGACGAAGTCATTGATTTGCTGTCGCAGATGCTTAGTGATACTTTTTTGCCCGATGACCAGCGTCAGATGGCAAGCGTCTGTGTCGCGCAGAGTGGCGACAGGCAGACTTCGCAAACCGCGAATATGAACAGTACCCAGCCCCAAAGCCAATCTGAACAAACCGGGCTGTCTGCCAAAGAACTGGAGATCATTGAGCTTCTGGCCCAGGCTTTTTCAAACAAAAGTATTGCCCGTGCGCTGAATATTTCATCTGGAACGGTCAAGTGGCATCTGAAAAACATCTTCGCAAAACTCGGTGTCGGCTCACGCGAGGGCGCAGTCATCAAGGCGCGGAACCTTCGTCTGATTGGCTAGATTGCCAATGCGCGAGCCCTCTTATTCACGCGGGAAATCAAATCTGATTTGCCTTTGTACGCCAATACACGGACCGCAGGCGTTTTTTGTCCACTTTACCGTTCGCGGTGGTGGGAAAAGCATCGACGAAATCAATACTTTTTGGTGCTTTCACACTGCCCAGTAAAAGCTTGCATGACGCGATGAGCGCAGCAGCATCGAGGTTGAAGCCAAGCGCAGGCAAGACCAAGGCCTTGACTTCTTCACCCCATTTATCGCTAGGTACACCAAACACGGCCACCTCGCGAACACCAGGCAGTGTCATCAGGGCCTGCTCGACTTCCGCTGAATAGACGTTAAACCCGCCGCTGATGATCATGTCCTTTTTTCGATCAACTATAAATAGGAATCCTTCATCGTCAAGGTAACCGATGTCCCCCGTAAGGTGCCATCCGTTGGAGCGAATCTTGGCAGTTTCATGCAAATTGTCGTAGTAGCCTTCACAGACATTGCCGCCTTTGACAGCAATTTCTCCGCGTACGCCCGCTGGCAACTCATGGCCGAATTCGTCCAAGATGGCCAGCTCGGAAATGCAAGTGGCACGGCCGACGCTGCACAGGCGACTGTCTGGCGCGATTTTTCCTTTGGCGAAATGGTCTTCCTGCAGCAGTGCGCTGATGAAACTAGGACACTCGGTTTGCCCGTACCCGCCGCGCATCACAGGGCCAAGTTTCTGCAGCGCCTCTCTCAGACGCCCGGGCGACATAGGGGCGGAACCGTAGCTCAAACTGCGGAGGGTAGAGAGATCAAAATCTTCCAAATTCGCCTGGTCTAGCAATGCATAGATGGCTGTGGGCGGCAGGAAAAGATCCGTGACGCCTTGCTGTTGAATCGTCCGCAAAATTAGCTGCGGATCCACCTTGTCCAGTACCACCAGATGCGTACCGGATGACAGTGAAGTCATCGCCAACCGGCCCGCAGCGTGCGTCATCGGCGCCGCGCATAACATCACTGCGCTAGGCTTGAGGTAGCTGGTTCGCGTGGCGAAATCGATTGCACAAAAATTCCTGTGGCTGAGCATGACGCCCTTGGGCTGACCCGTGGTGCCGCCAGTCGTTGGAATCGATAACAAGTCTGAACCAGTCAATCGTACCTGTGGTGCCACGGCCGATGCAGCACCCGACCAGCGAGCTAGTTGCTGCCCGTCGCCCAGAGGGTTGGCATCCAACTCGACACATGCAATCATCTCGGAGCAGGACTGCCGAACGCAGTCAGCGACGGTGGTAAAGTTATTCTGATAGAACAATGCATCGCAGCCCATGCGGGAGAGAATCGCGATATTATCGGACTCTGAATTGCGCGGATTGACAGGCAGCCAGATGCCGCCAGCACGCACGATTCCAAGTGTGGCGACAAAGGACTGATCGCTGTTTAGCGCATAAACCGCAGCCTTCATGCCCAGTCCGAATCCTGATTTGAGAAGGGTATTCGCAACGCGCGCCGACGCCTCATCTACTTCCCGGTAACTGAGTTGACGGTCTCCAAAGCTGAGGCAAGGTTTGTCGGCAAACTGATGCAGCGATGCGTCCAGAATGTCACAAAAAGAGCCGTTGAATTCGGGTCGTTCCATCTCAATTTATATGGTCCATCAGGATCATATCTGCCGCCTTTTCTCCAATCATGATGGTCGGCGCATTGGTGTTACCTGAGGTGATGACGGGCATAACCGAGGCATCTGCTACGCGTAAGCCCTGAATGCCGCGGACACGAAGTTGAGGGTCCAACACCGAATTCTCGTCGGAGCCCATTCTGCAAGTACCAGCGGGATGCCAGACCGTACCAGCGGTGGAGCGCAGATACTTTTCGAGCGCCTGCTTTGTGCAGGCGTGTACACCTGGCTCAATTTCACTCGACAGCAACGAAGCGATAGCAGGTTGCCGCATGATCTCCCGAATTTTCGCCATGCCCTTTAGTAATACGTCCACATCACGCGGATCGGACAGGTAGTTGATGTCGATCTTGTTTCGTACAGTGGGATCGGCCGAGGCAATGCGCACTTGGCCTCGACTGAAGGGGCGGGTCTGGATTGCCGACGCTGTCATGGCAGGCACATCATCCATCACGACTTTGCCGGCGGGCAGCACATGGAACGAGAACGGCCGCATCGCCAGCTGGAGGTCCGCGCGATCCAGCTCAGGCGTTGACTTGAAGAATCCGACGACCTGTGAGGTGGTCGTGTTCATCGCGCCACGACCGGTCAACAACCATTTGAACAACTGCCCCAACATCCCACCTTTGCTACGCAGCAGGGCGTTGCGGCTATCCGAGGCATTCTTGACGCCAAATTTCAGGTGGCCAAATAAATGGTCCTGCAAATTGCGCCCTACCTCTGGCAGGTGCTGCTGCACCTTGATGCCGAGTCCTTCGAGGTGTTCAGCGTCGCCGATGCCCGAGTGCTGCAAGATATGTGGGCTACCGATGCCGCCGGCTGAGATAATCACCTCACGTTGGCAACGTACGGTCTGTACCTGACCGACGCTGTCCTGATACTCAACCCCAACGGCTCGATGATTTTCGATCAGAACGCGCCGCACCAAACCTGTCGTCACCACATCAAGATTGCTTCTGTGCATCACTGGGTGCAAAAAGGCGCGCGCTGATGACTGCCTTCGGCCTTTATAGATCGTTCCCAGAAGATAGCCGACCCCATCCTGGTGACCGCTGTTGACGTCGTCATTGAACGGAAGACCCGCTTGCGTGGCTGCCTGCATGAAGGCAGTGGATGTTGCGTGCAAGTCATCAACCCAACTAATTTTTAACTCGCCGCTTCGGCCATGGTGCGCATCGTTGCCACCGCGCTCTAGGCATTCGGACTTCTTGAAATACGGCAGCACCTCATCCCATGACCAGCCGGAGCACCCCATTGCAGACCAGCCGTCGTAGTCTTCCTTCTGACCACGTATATACATCATGCCATTGATAGAGCTACTGCCGCCCAACGTCTTGCCCTGCACCAGGGCGATCGACCGGTTGGCGAAGCTCTGGGTTGCTTTCGTGAGGTTAGGCCAGATGTAGGCGGGGTTGGCAACCACGAATCCGACACCAGCAGGAACGGAAATCCAGAAGTTCTTGTCGGGTTTACCGGCCTCGAGCAGCAAGACACGGTGCTTTCCGTTGGCGCTTAGTCGATTGGCCAGCACGCAGCCGGCAGAGCCTGCGCCCACCACAATGAAGTCATACAGGCGATCTTGTGTTTGCGCGTCCATTTATCGTTGCCCCCAATGGCTGCGGCGCTTGATCAGCACGGTTCTTTCACCCTGGACACATACAACGTTCTTTTCGTTAACCCCTACATGCAGAAAACGGACAATGCCGGCGTGATCCAGCCCGGAATCGCATTTTTCCAACACTTTCGTGATGGCATACAGCGTGTCACCATGGCCCACGGGGTTGGAAAATTTAATCTTATCCATCCCTAATTCGGCGATAGCATTCTCGCAGGTGTCCTGGGTAGCCAAGCCGAATACGATCGACAGATTCACGCCGCCATAGGAGATGATGCGCGGGTAAACCGCGGCCCCGACGGTTTGCATGAAATGCTCATTGAAATGGCCCTGCGCAGTGTTCATCACCATGTTGGTGATCAGCACGTTTTCTACTTCCGAGATGGTCTTGCCACGAAAATGGCGTAAAGTCTGGCCGACATCAAAATCCTCGTAGTAAGTATCGCCACCCGTAAGAGTTGATAGTTGCATGTTAGGTCTTCGGTTATTTTTTGAATATGTGATCTGAAATGATGCGCAGCTGAATTTCAGAAGTGCCTTCAAATATTTTGGTCAGCCTCGCGTCACGCCAATAACGCTCCACCGCAAAGTGGGTGGTGTAGCCCGCGCCACCGTGAATCTGAAGCGCGTCGCTGGTGACACGCTCCGACATTTCGGCCGCAAAGTACTTCACCATGGAAGCCTCCTTGTCGCAACGCTTGCCACTGTCGATTTGCGAGCAGACGTGGTACATCAACTGGCGCGCTGCTTCAATCTGTGTCGCCATGTCGGCCACGCGGAACCGGGTGAACTGGAAGTCAGCAATTGACTGCCCGAACTGCACGCGCTCTTTGGCATAGGCAATTGCGTCTTCTAAGCCGCCCCGAGCCAGGCCGATAGAACGTGCTGCTGTATGCGCCCGCGCTATTTCCAGTCCCTGGCTGGCCACGTAAAAGCCCTTGCCCTCGCCGCCGATCAGATTGGCAGCCGGTACACGGCAACCATCGAAGGCGATTTCCCAAGTTTTCCAGCCGTGATAACCAATTTTGGGGATGGGTGAACCGCGTGCATTGTCTGGCAATTGGCCGCGCGGCTTTTCCACTAGAAATGCGCTGATGCCCTGGTGACGGGCATGGGGCGAGGATGGCTCGCTGGTTCGCGCGAAAACGATAATGAAGTCAGCGCCATCGGCAAAGGTGACCCAGTACTTGTTACCAGTGATCTCATACGCGTCATCGGTCACCCGTTTGGCACGGCATGACAAGTTGGCGAGATCGGAGCCTGCGTTAGGCTCCGAGAGCGCGAAGGACCCGAGAAAGTCACCGGTGAGCACGCGCGGCAGCCAGCGCAGCCTCTGTTCCTCGGTCAAGTTTTCCGGTTTAAGGACGTTCCCACGCGCTAGCAAGCTGCCAACACTCATCCAGGCGCGCGATAGTTCTTCTGCGATCATGCAGTACTCGAAGCAGCCCAGACCAGGGCCACCGAACTGCTCCGGTAAAAGCATGCCAAACCAGCCCATGTCCGACATCTTCCTGATCAATTCGGGCGGTATCGTGCCTTTCTCCTGATCGAGCTGATTTGCCAGCGGCAGGACTTCATCCATTGCGAAGCGACGTGCAGCTTCCTGGATGATCAGACGTTCTTCTGAGAGTGTGCTCATGATGTAATGCCCGAGGTTCGGATCAGGTTGGTGCGCTCATATTCGATGACCTTTTCGCCGCGCTGGTTAGAGCCCACGGTGCGCCATGAGACTGGCCCACCACCTCCGGCGCTCGACAGGCGCTTTGCAATCACGGTGCTGCTTCCATACAAGGTATCGCCTGGATAAACCGCTACGCCATAGGTGAGGTTGTCGATCCCCAAAAATGGACCGCCCGCTTCGCTGAGGTCTTCCACAGACAAGCCCAAAATGGTGTTGAATACCAGCAAAGGATTGATGGGCGTGCGCTCGTGGCCGATGGCTTTGGCGTATTCCTCGTTGGTATAGGTCGGGTTGAAGTGCAGGGTGAGCGTGGTGAACAGGATGCTGTCGGCCTGCGTCATCGTGCGTCCCCAGTGATGGATGAACTCCTGCCCCACTTCATAGTCCTCATAAAGTCGTCCTCGCACGCGCACTGGCGCACCCATCAGGGAATTCAACTCATCGCTTGTCATCTCAAGTGCCTCCTTACTAATTGCCCGACAAGGGCGCTAGCGTCGTGATATCGGTTGTTTGATCGATAACCAGCAGGCTGTCCATCACAGCCTGGCAGGCCGCCTTACCCAATAGTCCGGCGTTTAGATCGCGGAATTTTTCCATCAGCTTTTTCCGCTGCACGGCGAGGTCTTTTGCAGGTGAATTGCTGTCATCAGATTCGCTCCAGCGAGTGCCGTCAGTTAGGGTCACCTCCACACGAGCGGCGGTCAGTGCCAGATCTGCATCAAACTCGATAATCGTGTTGCGCCGCAGGGGCAACTGCGCGATGCGTATCGCCTCGCTGTCAGAAAATTGCTCAGGCTGGGCCGTTGGTCTGCCATCCAGCGCCATGGCGACGACATGCCCGATGCTGAACTTCATGGCTAGCCCCGATTCCGGCTCAGCGATATTGCATACGGTCTGAATTGAAGGATTAACGTTAATGCGCACACTCTCGACGGCCTTAGAACAGAAGCCGGGGCGCTGTGCGATCCGCAAGGCGCTTTCAATCGCAGCGTGTGTGAGGTAGCAGGCCGCGTGGTACTTGAAAAGATCGCTTCGCAAGAAGTAACTGCCGTTAGATGGTATCTGGCACTGGTGGCCATTAGCACCAGGACCGAGCACCGCCAGAAAGCCGATCGGGCCGTCGAGTGCGGCGGGGTGAGCGGTGAAACCGGCCGCCGCTAAACGGGCGGCCTGTAACCCGTCGTGCGCGGCGTGGCCAGCATGAAAAGGCTTGGTCATGGTGCCAAAGTTAATCTTCAGTCCAGCTGATTGAGAAGCGGCTATACCTATGGCTGTCGCCAGGGTGTCCGTGCTCATGCCCATCAGGTGGCCACAGGCCACTGCCGCGCCGACCACCCCCAAGGTGGCGGTGGTGTGGTGGCCTCGCTCATAGTGTTGTGGGCCAATCGCCGCGCCGAGAGCGCACATGGCCTCGAACCCCGCAACATAGGCCGTGAGCAATTCCGTACCGGACGCACGCCGCGATTGTGCCAATGCGAGCACCGCCGGAATAATAGCTGCCGAGGGATGTCCGGCAAGGGGATGCACATCATCAAAATCGAGTGCGTGCGATGCTGCGCCGTTGATCAATGCCGCCTGTGGGAGGCTTACTTTTTGCTTGTATCCGATGACCGTAGCGATTGGCGTTGCGCCATCGGTACGGGCTAAGGCGAGCAACACATCAACCAGTGGCACTCTATGACCAGCCAAAGCAACACCGAACCAGTCAAGCATGGCATGGCGGGCCACTTCTCTGACTTCATCAGGGATATCCTCCCAGCGCCTTTCAGCGGCCTGCGCTGCCATCTGAGCGGTAATGGTCATGGGGCCGGCAGTCATGTCAGAAGCCCTTGTTCTTTGGGCACTTTCTTATGCAGCTCGTTTTTCTTGATGAGCCGCTCAAAAAAATTCACCACTGAGGCATTTACAGCTTCTGCGCACTCCGCGTTGATGGCGTGCCCCCCTGGGAGGTCGACCACCTCAAGCGATGGCAACAGAGTTAGGGCCAAATCCCGCAGCGGCTGGAAGGTTGATTCGAAGCGGCCGTTGAGCAACATCATTGGCATGGGCAACTGCCCGATAAAGCGGAGCGCTGAAAGTGACGGCAAGCAATATTGCATGAGCATGGCAATCGCTCGAGGATTCAAGAGATCGGCATCAGCCAGCATTTCAGCTTTAACTGCCATCGGTAGCCGGCGTGCGTGCTTGACGTGCATGGGCATTGACTCCAGGGCATCGCGTGCATTGGAGCCGCCGAGTTCGAGGCTGGCAAGAGGTACTTGAGAAGCTCGATTCGCGAAGGTCTCCGGGGTTGATAACACCACCCCCGAATTGGTCAGAACAACACCCAGTACTCGAGCTGGGTATGCATGGGCATAGTGAAGCGCTAAGCCTGCGCCCATGCTTTGCCCGATCACGAACCATTCTTCAATGCCCAGTTTTTCTCGCAACGCCTCGAACTCGGCGCAGAAGCTTTCAATTGTGTAGTGCGCCGGATCTTTCGGGGCAGGTGATCGTCCATGCCCCCATAACTCAACAACAACCGGGCGACAAACTGTCCTCAATGCTTCTAGATTAAGTATCCATTGAGCACGACTCGACATAAAGCCGTGAATTAAAAGGCAAGCCGGTCCCGTGGAACCCTCCATAACCTCGGCGTACAAGTTCGCAGCTTTGGCTGAAGGCGGGAAAGCGGGTCCAGTCTGAAGTGGAGGTGCGAGCATGAAAATATCTTTGCTGAGAAGACCTCACTTTCCGGCAAATGGCACAATAAATCCCCCCCCAAAATGGCCAGGTGAGGCAGTTTTGGGCCATCAGTTTCGGAAAGTGGGATCTAGCTGGTCCAGCTTGGCCAGCAAGGCCGGCCATTCATAGGTACCCATGAACTCCGTATGAGCAGCCTGCCGCGGGACCAGATCAATGATTTCCTTAGACAGAGAAGTCAATGGCTGACCGCCAGCGAGTGTTGCCACCTGGTACTGGCAAACACGCTCAAGCAGGAACATATAGACCCACGCCTGAGCGACAGTGCGGCCGATAGCCAGCGTTCCGTGGTTCCGCATGATGAGGAGCCATTTTTCGCCTAGGCTCTTCGGCAGCTCATGACCCTCTTCCTCGTTGGTGCCTAGCCCACCGTAATCGTGGTACCCCAGCATGGGCAATAAAAATAGCGCCCGCTGATTGAGTGGCATGACACCCCTTTCATGTGTGGCGACGGCGACCCCTGCAGTGGTGTGCAAATGCACAGACGCTGCAGCATCGGCTCGAGCGCGCAGCACGTTGCCATGAAAGTGAATCGCCGCCGGATTCACCAAGAAGGGTGAGGGTTGAACGGGCTGCAAGGTCTGTAGATCAACTTTGACCAGACAAGAGGCATTGACCTGCTCGAACAGTACCCCGTAGGGGTTAACAAGCATTGCCGCCTCGCCAGGAATTCGTGCGGCGATGTGAGTCGAGAGAAGGTCGTCCCAGCCGTGATGGGCCACTAGCCGATAGACCGCGGCCAGGTCGACCCGGACTTGCCATTCAGCGTCCGAGACCTTTCCCTTTAGCGTGGGGACCTTGGGTAAGGCAAATGACATCGGCTGCGCAAACTGGCGACGCAAGACATCCATGACGTTTTCCATGGTCATTTCATTTCCTTTAGTTCAGACGGATGAGGGGTAGGCGCCACTCGATCAGGCATACCGGGTAAGGAAAACTCCTGCCAGAGTGCGACTCGGTTTTCGTCCAGCTTGGGCGCCGGGCGATGCGCGGGTGGTGGGTCCCCGCTGAATCGCACAGGGTTGCCCGCCACTCGGATCAAGCGGCCACCAGGCATGGTCATCTCCACGAGCATCTGCCGGGCCTCGACTTGTGGGTCGATCAGCACTGCCGCCACATCGTTCATAGGGCCGCAAGGGACGCCGGCTTGCTTGAGCTTTGTGAGCCACGCTTGGCAAGGCTGACCAGCCAGCGCATTCTCTAGGACAAACTTTAACGCGGCCTGGTTGGCGCAGCGTAGTGCGTTCGTGGTAAATCTCGGGTCGTCCGGTAAATTGATCAAATCTAGCACTCGGCACAAGCGCGCAAACATCGCGTCATTACCCGCCGCGATGACGAGAAATCCGTCACTCGCCTTGAACAATCCAAACGGCGTGATCGATGCATGACGCGAACCGATCGGACCCGGCGTGGTTCCGTCGACTTGCAATCTGGCGAGCGCATTTTCCAGCAGCGCTACCTGGCAATCGAGCATCGATACATCCACATGACGACCTCGCCCGGTGCGGTGACGTTCAATGAGCGCGGTTTGCACGCCTAGCGCGCCGAATAGACCTGCTGACAGGTCACCAATTGACACGCCGACGCGTGTGGGCGCTCCTCCTTCCTCGCCCGTGAGGCTCAGCACACCTCCCATGGCCTGAACCACCATGTCGTAGGCGGGCAAGGAGGCATATGGGCCGGTTTGGCCAAAGCCAGATATCGATGCCAGAATAAGGCGCGGATTTCGTTGCTGGATCTCTTCCCAACTGTAGCCTAGACGAGCCAACACGCCCGGCGTGAAGTTCTCAACCAGGACATCGGCCACATCAAGCAGCGCCTCAAATGCTTTGCGATCGTTCAAATTTTTAAGGTCGAGCGCCAAGGACTCCTTGTTTCGATTCACGCTAAAAAAATAGGCGGATGTTCGACTCCCTTTGCCATCATCGACGAAGGGGCCGATCTGACGCGCATCGTCACCGGTATCTGGCAACTCGATCTTGATGACCCGTGCACCCAAGTCAGCTAGGAGCATTGTGCAGTAAGGTCCTGCGAGCACGCGTGTGAGGTCCAGAACGAGCAAGCCGGAAAGCGGCGACGGCGTCTCACGCATCATTAACCTTTTTGCAGCGCGCGAATGCGCGCGCTAATCTCTTGCGGGTCAATCTCAGCGGCCAGTTTCACATGCTGCGACTGCGATAGCACATTGCCCAGAGAAAGAAGTGCCTGCTTCATCGCTACTAAAGGTGCTGTTGGGAAGCTTGCAACCTCGTGAGCCAGGCTCGCGGCCATCTCCAGCAAGTCCTCATGCGGTACTACTCTCTGCAGGTAGCCAGCATGAAGCAACGCATGCGCAGTCATTTTCTGGCAGCCCAACAAAATGGACAGGGCATGCGATAAGCCCAGTCGCGCCACAAAACGACGTAGCGCGCCGCCATACAAGGGCAATCCAATACGAGCAGCCGGCACGTGGATGTGCATATCAGGAACACCGATACGCATGTCGCAGGCCAGCGCCAGATCCACCGCACCGCCAGCGGCTGGCCCATTCAGCGCTGCAAGCGTAAAAAGACGCGAGCCTTCAACGCGGTCCACCATCTTGGCGAACTCGGCCCCTCCATTGCCTGCAACTTCAGCAAGTGAGCGAAGATCAAAGCCGGAACTAAAAACTGTCCCTGCGCCGGTCAGAATAAGGCAGCGCATGGCAGGATCGCGCTCGAGGGTGTCGAGGTGATCCAGAATACCAGCGACATCTTCGGGCTCCAAGGCGTTAGCAAGGGCTGGGCGCCACAAGGTGATAATGGCAACGGACGTACCGAGTCGCGCCAGCACCGGTGATGATGCATCAAAGTTGGCGCCGCCTATCATGAGCATGATCCCCCAGCCATGACGACACGGCTGATTCGCATGGCATACAGTAGCCTAGTCGTTGACTGCATCAGATCAGCTTCATCGTTACGTTCTTGAGCTGCAGGTAGTCGAGCAAAGCGGCCATACCCTTCTCACGTCCGATCCCGCTCTTCTTGTAACCGCCCATAGGAGCTTCAATCGCGCGCTCATGATAGGTGTTGATGTAGACGGTCCCCGCTTCCAACTGAGCCGCTACCCGGTGAGCCCGACTGGCGTCCTGCGTCCAGATGCCTGAAGCAAGGCCATATTCCGTATCGTTGGCAATGCGGATGGCTTCTTCTTCAGTGTCGAAAGGGATGAGCACACCCACTGGACCAAAGATCTCTTCACGGACCACCTTCATGCTCGCCGTCACGTTGGTGAAGATGGTTGGCCTGATATAGAGGCCCAAATCCAGGCCATCGCCGCTGGCGCGCTCTCCTCCCGTCAGACAGGTGGCGCCTTCTTGGCGAGCGCTCTCGAAAAAACCAAGAATCTTCTCGAACTGTGGCTGGTTTGCAATGGGACCCAGCGTCGGGAACGGACGATCGCGTCCTATCGGAAATTTGGACGCAGCGGCTGCAATTCTTGTACTGAACTCATCGAATATCGTCCGTTGAACGAGGACACGCGTGCCAGAGGTACAGATCTGGCCACTGTTGAGGACGAAGCCCATCAGCACCATGGGAACGGCCGCGTCCAGCTTGGCGTCTTCAAAGACGATATTGGGGGACTTTCCGCCAAGTTCCAACGTCAAGGGCATGATTTTTTTGGCGGCAATGGCGCCGATCGCTTGTCCCGTTTTGACCGACCCAGTAAAGGCCACCTTTCGAACCAGCGGATGAATGACCAAGGGGGACCCTGCATTGGCACCATCCCCTGTGACGACGTTGAGAACCCCATTGGGCATGCCTGCCTCTGTTGCCAGTCGCGCCATTTCTAGTGCAGTAAGAGACGAGAATTCGCTGGGCTTGAGAACGACCGTGTTACCGGCGGCTAAGGCTGGAGCCACGCTCCGTGCGGCTTGGTTGAGTGGGCCGTTCCATGGGGTGATGATGCCAACAACGCCATAGGGCTCATGGAGGTTGTAGCAAAAAATTTGGGGGTTGATGGGAATAGTGTCCCCTTGAATCGACGCGGCCAAGCCACCGTAATAGTCAAAGAATTTGGCTGACTCCACCACGATCATGGGTGACAGACTCGACGGCATGCCCATTTCGTCCGATTCCAGTTTGCCCAGGTGTGTTGCGTTTTGAACCAGAAGGTCCGCCAGCTTTCGAAGAATCTTGCCTCTCTCCAGTGGGTTCATTTCGGCCCACACGCGTTTTGCGGCAAATGCCGCTTGAACGGCCCGATCAATGTCTTCGGCATTGCCTTGCCCAACCCGGGCGACCAGGGTTCCATCTGCTGGGCTGACGGAATCGTAGTATTGGCCTGAGCTGGGGGCCACAAATTGGCCGTTGATATACATCTCATATTGTTGAGTCATCGTGAGTCTCCTGAAGTTTGAATGAACGTTAACGTGCTTTGTGGGCGGCAAGAATCATGGCGGCGCCTTTTTCACCAATCATGATGGTGGGTGCGTTGGTATTGCAGGACGTGACGCGTGGCATCACCGATGCATCGACTACCCGCAGGCCCTGTATGCCATGGACTTTGAGTTGAGGATCGACCACGGACATGGCATCCGTACCCATCGCGCAAGTGCCTACCGGGTGGTAAACAGTTTGGGCCGAGTCGCGGATGTAGCCTTCCCATTGCGCATCCGTGTTGATTGAAATACCTGGTGCGACTTCGGCCTTGATGAAGTTCGCCAGAGGCGGCTTTTCGAACACCTTGCGAATCCAACGCATGCCTTCGCGCATGACAGACAAGTCGTCATCGTTGTCCAGATAATTGGCATAAATGAGTGCTTTATCACCTGGATCTGGGCTTGCCAAGCGAATCGATCCTCTTGCCTTTGGCCTGAGCAGGCTACAAGATGCATTGATGCCTGGAAACGAGTCAAGCGCAACAGCACCAGATTTTGAGATGGTGATGCTCATCGGTCTAAAGCTGATTTCAACGTCTGGGCGATCTGCATTTTTGGCAACCCTGTGAAAGGCGGTGGCTTGGACGGCACCGATGTTCATGTACCCACTGCGATTGATGAAGTACTTCAGCGCTTGAAAATACATTCTTGCGCCGGTCAACTGGTGATTGATTGAAATAGACTTGTCACATTCAGCCACGTAATAAACATACAAGTGGTCTTGCAAATTAGCACCGACACCCGGAAGGTCATGGACCACCTTGATTCCCCGCTCCTGAAGATGCGCGCCAGGGCCTATGCCAGAGAGCATGAGCAACTGCGGTGAATTGATCACACCACCAGAAAGAATGACCTCTCTTCGGGATTTGGCTTCAAGAGTTTGGCCGCCCTTGGTATAGCTGATGCCTACGGCTCGGTGACCCTCCAGAAGGATTCGCCCAACCAAAGCCTCCACCACCACATGCAGATTCTTGCGATGTCTGACGGGATGCAAAAAAGCCTCAGAAGTTGAACTGCGGCGGCCCTTTCTGACGGTGACCTGTGCTCGCCCGACACCCTCCTGGATGCCGTCATTGAGGTCCTTTCGAAATGGCAGGCCCGCATTCACAGCCGATTGAATGAACAGTCGTCCACCTTCATCGTCGATGGCGGGATCGCTCACGGCAAGCGGTCCGCCAGTACCGTGCATGGCGCTCGCGCCATGCTGTTGATCCTCGCTCATTTTGAAGTAAGGCATGACATCATCCCAGGCCCACCCAGGATTCCCAAGACGGGCCCACTCGTTGTAATCCTCCGGATGGCCACGGAGGTAGACCATGCCATTGATCGAACTTGAGCCTCCGAGTGTTCGCCCTCTTGGCCAGTAAATCTTTCGATTTCGCAAGTGTTTTTCAGGCTCGGTAAAGTAAGCCCAGTTCGTTGGCCCTGGCCCGATGACACGGGCCGCGCCAGCGGGAATCTTCATCCAGATGCTCTTGTCTTCAGGACCAGCCTCTAAAAGTAAAACTGATACGGCAGGATCTTCTGACAATCGATTGGCAAGAACGCATCCAGCGGAGCCAGCGCCTACGATGATGTAGTCATATTCGTGGGTGACGGGCATTACAAACTCGCTGCGGTCAGTTGATGTTGAACGGCGTGCATAGGTTGCTGCTTTACTGGCCTATCCCACTGCTGATGATGGGGCCGAAGAGTTCCCATTGCTCGCCCTTCAGGCGCATCATCTGCATTTGCTGAATGGGGTAGAGGTCTGTTGGCGTGGTATTGGCTACTACACCAGGAATCATCAACTTGAAGGGCACCTTGTTCAAATTCGCGGCCTGCTTCATCACGTTGGCACGCGACAAATCATTGCCACTTTGAGAGAGAATTTGTACCAATGCCTGGGCAGTCACATAGCCGTAGACGTTCATTGAGTCAGCCTTGTTGGCGCCGGGCAGGTACTTGTCCATAAAAGCAGACCAGGCTTTCATATCTGGATGGTCTTTCCAGCGTGAATCTGTAGATTCCATTAAATAGGCTGTGCTCAGAATGCCTTGGCTGTTCTCAATACCTGCCGGTTTCATGACTGCACCCACAGACACAGAAATGTTGATCAAATAATGGGCTGGCTTCCAGCCAATTTCGGCAATCTTTTTGATCACCTGCGAGGCAAATTTAGGGGTCGTGATGTTGACCAGAACGTCCGCCCCAGAAGCCTTCAGCTTGAGTACCTGAGAATCCACCGTGGGGTCTGAAGGCTCGTAGGTGGCCGTTGAGACGATCATCGATGCCGCCTTTTGTCCCAACCCTTCTTTCAGACCGGCCAGATAGTCCTTACCGAAATCATCATTTTGTGAAAGTACCGCAATCTTTGCGTTGGGTGTATTGGTCAGAATATGCTTTGCATAGATGACGCCTTCGCTGAAATAGGTCGGCTGCCACCCCATCGTCCACGGATATTTTTTGGGGTCTACCAGATGGGTCGCGCCTCCGCCCACCAGCAACTGCGGGACTTGCTTGGCGTTGAGGTATTTTTGGGCTGCCAAATTAGCGGCAGTGCCAATCGTATTGAACATCGCCAAAACGTCATCGCTCTCTACCAATTTTCGGGTTTGCTCAACGGTTTTGGGTGGGCTCAAGGCGTCGTCGTAGGAAATGAAATTGATCTTTCGACCGTTGATGCCGCCATTGTCATTGATCATTTTGAAGTAGGCCGCCTCTACCTTAGCGATCGTGCTGTAGGCTGATCCTGGGCCGCTGTAGGGGCTGGTGTTGCCAATGCGGATCTCGGTATCGGTGACGCCAGGCAGTTGCGCCTTCTGAGCCAAAGCGCCAGACATTGCCAAGCTACTGAAGACGGCCGTCACAAAGGCTTTTCCAATTCGACGGCGTATCAAATTGCCTTGGCTTGCAAAGGCTCGCCGGGTCATTGATTTGATGTTGTTTGTCATGTCGTTCATGTCTATCTCCTGGTTTTGCTTAGTTGGAAGTTCCGCTTTTGCGTTGGAACCGGTGGAAAATAAAATCCCGAAAAGTGCTTGCGCCTGCAGGCAAGAAAAATATGAGGGCGATGAGAAATACACCGTAGATGGCACCCGACAAGCCCTTGGAGACGGTCTCGGCCACATTGGGTACGATCAAAACAAAGATGGCACCCAAAAAAGCCCCGGGTAACCAACCAACGCCGCCGACCACTAGGCCCACCAGAATCGCGGCCGAAAGATAAAAAGTGAAACTCTCTGGTGCGATGTACTGCACGGCCATGGCACTCAGTGCGCCCGCAATGCCATTGAATGCTGCGCTCATACCAAAGGCCAGCGTTTTGTAAACCGACACATTCACCCCCATCGCCTTGGCAGCCACAGGGCTCTCTTTGACGGCCAGCAGGGCCAAGCCGGTGCGGCTATTGATCAGATTTTTGGCGACGAGAAATAGAAAGCAGGTCGTTATCAGGGTGATGTAGTAAAGCCATTGATCCTCGGTCAGTGATAATCCAAAAGGGGCTTGTGGCTTAGTGACTGCGATTCCCTGGGAGCCACCTGTCCATGCTTCCAAAACCGATAGTTTGATGACCTGCGGCATGGCAACAGCCAACGAGAAAGTAGCCATGGCGAGGTAGTGCCCCTCCAGACGCAGTGCGGGCAATCCAAATAAAAATCCAAATATGAAGGCAATGACACCTGCAGCAGGTATGGCCAAGCCGTAGTGCAAGTCAAATTGACCCATCGAAATGGCTGCTGTGTAAGCGCCGACTGCATAGAAAGCGCCATGACCCAGCGACAACTGGCCGCTGAAGCCCACCAAGAGATTCAGCCCCATGATGGCCACCGCAAAGATCATGACCTGAGTGGCTTGAAACAGTAGAAACCCCTTGGCGAATGCAGGTAGCACGGCTGCCACCGCAACAATCCCTATCATGAGCGCCATCCACTTGATGGACTGCCCTTGCGGATTCATTTGATTTTTCATACGCGGTGCACCAGTTTTTTCCCCAAGAGACCTTGGGGACGTATCACAAGAACCAAAACGATGGTGACCAGCGCCAACGTGAGCTTAAGTTCGCCGCCAATGACCGGAATGAATGTGCCCGCCAGGTTCTCAAGAACACCCACGATGAGACCTCCGATGACAGCGCCGGCAGGGCTACTTAAGCCACCGAGCACCGCACCTGCAAAGCCGTAGACCAAGGTCCCCGCCATCATGTTGGGCTCCAGGAAAACGACGGGAGCGATCAGCATGCCTCCCACCGCGCCGATGGCCGCTGCCATGCCCCAGCCAAGTCCCTCAAGCGATCTGACACGTATACCCAAAAGGCGTGCAGAGGTCGGGTTGTTTGCGGCGCCACGCATGGCCAAGCCGACCCGGGTAGACCGAAAAAAGACAAACAGCAGGACCAGGATGACCAGCGTGGTCACCATCATTCCCGCTTGATGCTGGCTGATCCAGGCGTTTCCCAAAAATGGCGCAGTGCCAAACGGTGATGGAAATGGCTTGACCGTGAAGCTCCAGATGTAACCTGCAACGCTGTTGATCGTCAGCAGCAGGCCGATGAAGACAATCACAAGGCTCAGGGGTGGTGCATGTCGAAGGGGGCGCATCAAGATGCGTTCCACCAGCACACCCAGAACAAATGACATCAAAACGGTCAATGGGAAGGCAACCCAATAGGACACGCCGTAGTCCATGATTTGCCAGGCGGCAAAGGTGGAGAGCATGGCCATCTCACCTTGGGCGAAGTTCACATGCCCGATGGATTGGTAAATCATGACGACAGCGAGCGCGACACAGGCGTAAATCGTCCCTGTGGATATGCCCGCGATCAGTTGCTGTGTAATAAGTTCCATCATCAATTCCCCAGATAGGCGCGTCGAATGCTGTCGTTTTTTCGGATCGCATC
>JACCDH010451345.1_pt1 | contig 25757 bp, 18 predicted proteins | sample 7442481 | NCBI WGS metagenome assembly JACCDH01 (sample SAMN15323433, study PRJNA562643) | freshwater metagenome | isolation source: river surface water | place: USA:Blue River Watershed | collected 2017-08-15 | reverse complement strand
CCCCCTAAGAAACCAAACCCATAGACTTTTATGGACTTTTTTAGAAAATGAAGAACAAAAAAAAGCGTGTAAAACCTTGATTTTACACGCTTTTAGACTGTTTTAGACAATCTTTTGGCGGAGAGAGCGGTCTATGAACCTTGACTCCTAAGTATGTGATTTCGAATGATCTACGTCTTTCTCTAGCCAAAGGGGTCACCAATAGGAAACCAAGTCTGAAAGTTGGGGGACTTGACTCTCTTTAGTCTCCCTTTGGACAATACAAATATAATGAACCTGTTGTGGAGTATGATTATATTTTGCAAACAATCAAAATTGCATTAATCACTCAATCATTAAAAATGCGGGAATAAAAAAGGAGGACGAACGTCCTCCTTCTTCAACTTCACTTCATCTCTAAAAATTCAGTTAACATTGATGATTTGCATATTTGGGTAACGTTTGACCAAATCTTCCCAAGAAATGTTGAGCTCATTCGATTCTCGTTTTCCAGACAGTCCCTCAATAACGACAATTTTTACCGCAGCAACTGCTCCATAGATACTTGCTACACCATCATCGCTGGTGTTTTCCAATGTTGCCATGCCTGTACTGTAGCTCATTAATACATTCTCTACATATCCTGCTTCATCAGCATAGGTCCACGGCAGTTGCCACTCCATTAATGTTCCATTTGGACTTGTATATCGAACATATCCCAATACAAGTCCCCTAGACATAATGTCTGACGTAATCGCAGAACAAGGTAAATTGGCATTAACAGGATAATTAGCTGTATTCCAGTTAACATTATTGTAGATGTAGCATTTGACATTTGCATTGCCATCAATTCCAGCAGGGCCCTGCGGTCCAGCTGGTCCTTCACAACTTGTAAATGCAAATGCTATGGCAAACAGTAACACTAAATTCTTCATTTTCCTTTCAGTTTTTGGTTTGAGCATAGTTAATCATAGAAACAAACTGAAGCATTATTGATTTTAATCAATTTATGTACAAAATTCAAAAGGCCACCTTCTCTACAATGATTTGCCAAGTCAAATTCCCAAAGTGAAATAGAATCCGCATAAGAAATTTACCGCACATAAACATGATACATTTTTATCATGTTTAAATAAATCCATCTCCATTATTTTGTATCGTGAAAAAGTATATCCTTTTGTTATTGAGCTTGTTTGCTGTAGCCTTAGTGGGCTATTCACAAACTGAAAACAAAGACAAGCATGCCTTCCCTGGAATCACCAATTGGGAGGAAGTTATAGCCAAGGCCACCTTAGATAACAAGTACATCATGGTGGACTTGTCAACCGAATGGTGCAGCTGGTGCAAGGTTATGGACAAGCAGCATTTCAGAGATCCTGAAATCCTTTCCCTCATGACACCTAAGCTCAATTCATACATGCTGGATGCTGAAAGAGATTCCATCGGTCAATTATTGAAATTGAAATATGGCATAGCCTCTTATCCATCATTCTTGTTCTTCACACCCAGTGGCGAATACTTGGAAACATGGCATGGTTCAATGCCCAAAGAATATTGGATGCAGTATATCAGGGATAGCATTGACCAATCACCCATAACCAGACCAGGAATCCCAAGTGGCTTAGCGTTCGACTGGCCAAATTTTGTTCAAAAGGAACTGAAAGCCAATTTCAAAAAGAGTGCTCCCAGCAAAGAAGAGTTGAACGCGTTCTTTTCACAATGCGACTATAAGAAATTCACCGATTTCAATGTCTGTCGTTTTTACCCCAACGATATTCCAGACATCCTTTTAGAAAATCTAATGCAGGATAAGTATTGGCTGGATTCAAATTACGGAGCCGACATTACCAATGATCTAATTGAAACATCTGTGAGTTGGAAGGCCTATCATCAAATCCAGGATAAAAATTGGTTGGAAGCTCGTTCCTACTTGAACAGATACAGAGAGCTATTCCCTAAAAATGAATGGGAGATGTTCAATTTGAAGTTGTACTACTTCAAAGCAAAAATTGACGTAGATAGTACAATTCAGGTGGCTTTCCAGTACGACAGTTTAATTGACGATTACATCTCAGATGGACTCGTTGCGTTTATCTGTAAACATGGGACTACTGAATCCCACTTCAAGCAAGCAGACCGATGGAATAGCGCAGAGCTATTAAAGGAAACAACATTTCAACGTGCCAAGCACCAAGCACAGATCACCATGAAACGTTCTGATTGGATTCAGGCCAAAAAATGGGCAACCATTGCCGTTCAGGAAGCTTCCAAGGAGGGCGTCGAGTTGACAAACGACGACAAATGGATCATTGATTTGGCCAAGGAGAGCAGTCTTAAAAGCAAAGGCTGATTCAGTGTTAACGGAGCTCTTTAGAAACCCAGTCAAGCCACATTGAATCATGGAATTTTCTGGCAATTTCTAAAATCATATCTCTATGGCAATATGGCAATGGTATATATATACCCATTGCCAATTGCCAAACGGTGATTTTACCCTGATCAGTGGAAATTCATTCAATCAGGGTTGACCTCATTTGACGGAATATGATTGTTAATATTAACCTAAAAAGCAATCATTTATGAGCCAAACCTTAAACACTGCTTTGGAACAAGTCAAGATGGCTAGAGTCCAAGTATTTCCTAGATCAGTTAGAAAACAGATCAACCTTTTTGAAGAGGACATGTCCTCTGAAATCAATTTTAACGGTTACAATAACCCCGTCAGCTATCAGCATCACCTGGAGTTCTTCTACAACGCCTGCAAACAGGAAATTGGACAGGATATCAATCTGAGACGGAACCAGCTGGATGATCTCAAACGCCAGTTTGATTTGGCAAAATATGAAGTCAGGGAATTCCGACAATGGTACTTTCCCAAAAACGATATAGACACATTGTTTCATCGCGTGGAGTTTGTAAAATCACCGCGAATCGACCACATTCACGATGATGGTATAAAAAAAAATTCTCAGCTTTTTTCAAGTTCAGCATCGTCATCTTGAATCGCTGGAGCAATTATACCAACACCGCATAACCCACCTGGAACGATTTTTCGCTTCCTACAAACCCTCTTCATACCACCTCCTCCCCACTAAGCACGAGCTTCACGATCAGCAAACCGGTCAGCTCAGCTTGTTTCCACCGGGTAGTCCAAATACACTGCTCCAATGGCAAAAAGAAAAGGTCGACTTCGTGGAGCTATTTGTGGCAATCTATGAAAGCAAGTCCGTGAAAGCGAGCAACGACCAAAAACTTTCCAAGAAGGATTTCTTTCAAATCCTGATGTGGTTCTTCAATATCAGAATTGGTCACTGGCAAGGAACGCTGAATGCGGCAAAGGCCCGTAAAATCGAAAAAGGCAGTCCGTATTTGAACGAATTGGTTCGAACTTTTTCGGAGTACGCTGAACGTGGGCTCTGAAAAAAATTTTATTCAACTTGAATTCAACTACAATAAGGAAGTTTTTTTATCTCGGTAGCCTTGCACTCGAAATCAAATCCGAGTGCGTATGTGGCAATCCGTAGATAACAAATCAGAAGACAAGAAAATCCTAGAACTCCAGGAGAAATTAAACCAACTGGAGAAAAGACTGAATCAGCTATTGGTGAAAGTTACCAATGAGGTGAAGGATGAAGACCGGTATCTGGACGTAGCCAGTGCTTGTCGCGTATTGGAATGCGGCAGGACACTGATTTACGAGCTCATGAATTCCGGTGAACTAGCGTACACCCAAGTAGGCCGTCAACGGCGGATCCTACTGTCGGATATCCGCAAGTACGGGAAGAAAAACTACAACCCTACGAAACCATCCATTCTCTGAAATCTGTAACAATCAATCAATATGGCATTAACAAAAGACGCGGTTTTACAGGCAACCAATAAAGGCCTGGATGTATTTAAACACTTTTTAGGAAGCAGATTTACCAAGGTTGGCAAATCCTTCCGCAGTCCGTTCTACAAGGACAATAGAGCCTCCTGCTATGTGTATTTCGACAACAAGTCCGGAATCTATAAATTCAAGGATTTTGGGGATTCGGAGTACAGCGGAGATTGTTTTTTCATGGTCGGTAAAATCTTCGCCCTGGGCTGCGATGACCGGGAAGAATTTCTCCGGATCCTGGAGATTATTGATGGGGAGCTTTATTTAAATCTTGAGGAGAATCAACAGAAGGTTGACCGACTCATCAAAGAGAACAAGGGTGCAGTTACTCGGGCCAGTAGAATCCCCTCGATTCATGATGGATTCGAAACGGCAAAGACAAAGATGCCCATCAAAACCAAGGAATTTGCAGAATCCGAGCTTGAATTTTGGAACCAATACGGCATTAATGAGGATGTCCTTAACCGGTACAACGTCATTTCCATCCACACCTTCCACGGCACAACCAAAGAAGGTAAAGACTATTTGCTTATGTCGAGTAACCAGGAACCAATATTTGGGTACCAAGGCAGACGGCATACCAAACTGTACATGCCCAATTCCAAGTTGCGCTTTCTCTACGCCGGTGAAATTACAGAAAGCTATGTGTTTGGAATAGAGCAGTTACCTGTTCGAGGCGACATCCTCTTTATTACTGGTGGCGAAAAAGATGTGCTGAGCCTTGTTTCCCATGGGTTTAACGCTATTTGCCTAAACAGTGAAACGGCGCACATCCCCAAAAACCTACTTCGTGGACTTAGCTATCGGTTCAAGCACATCACCTTGCTCTACGACGTAGATGAAACTGGGTTGAAATCCATGGAGAAGCTCACTTCGGACTTAAAAAGCTATTCACTGAAAAGCTTGAAGCTCCCACTTACAGGGGATAAAAGCCAAAAAGACATTTCCGACTTCTTCAAACTTGGTCATACCGCCGACGATTTGATGATGCTATTTGTGGAGATGCTGGATCAGATTTATGAAGACACCCTTTCCGTTATGCGAAGCTGTGAAATTGATTTTGACAAACCACCCAAGGCGCCAGACCCTGTGATTACCATCAATGACGTGACCATCGGATCACCGGGAAACCTTCTATGTGTTGCTGGATCCGAAGGTAGTGGTAAAACCAACTATCTGGGTGGAATACTCTCTGGTGCCATTAAGCCAGACGGCATCAGCATTGATACCCTAGGGACAGCTGTCCAGGAGAATACGGAACAAAAAGCAGTGCTCCTTTATGATACCGAGCAATCGGAATACCAACTCTACAAGAATCTTACCTACATCATGAAACGGTCTACATTGGAAAGACCTCCCTCATGGTTCAAGGCATTTTGCCTGGTTGGAATTTCCCGAAACGAGCGCATGAACCTGATCCTGGAATCCATGGATCGTTTCTACTACGAGTACGGTGGCATTCACATGATGGTCATCGATGGAATTGCGGATTTGTTGGGCGGTGTTAACGACGAGGAAAGTTCTGTGAAGCTTATCGAGGAACTATTTCGACTAGCCGCGATTTATAACACCTGCATTGTTTGCGTTCTTCACATGGCTCCCTCGGGCATGAAGCTACGCGGACACTTGGGATCCGAGGTTCAACGGAAAGCAGCAGGTATCATCTTGATTGAAAAGGACGACAACAATCGTTGCAGTGTAGTAAAAGCGCTTAAAGTTCGAGACGGATCTCCATTGGATGTTCCCATTATCCAGTTTGGATGGGATAATCAAGAAGGCCGACATGTATTCATGGGTGAAAAGAGTAAAGAGGATTCTGAAACCAGAAAAAAGAATGACCTCACCGAGGTTGCAAGAGAGATTTTTAGCAAGAAGTCCTCAATGACCATGGCCGAACTCACGCAATCCATCATGGAAGCCATGGATGTAAAAGATAGAATGGCTCGTAATTACATCAAATACATGAAAGACACCTCCATCATTGAGAAAAGCGCCATCAATAGTGCTGAATTCACGATGCCAGGGCTGCCTTTTTAAAGATATTTCGCTGGTTTTCCAGTGAAAACGCCGGTTTCTCCCCCCATTTTCCGGCAAAAGTCCCATGGTTTTCCGTGGGACTTTCTTTTTTACCTTGGTTTTACCAGATTCTTTAAGTCTTTGACCTGAATTGGCAGAAAAGTTTCCCACAACACTTATCAAACGACTAAAAGTTTAATTACATTTGACAAGTTTGTCAATAATAAATTTAAAAAGAATGGTAATTGAACCAAGTATTGGAAATTATTTGCAAAACCTTCGTAAAGAGAGAAAATTATCTTTAAAAGAAGTTGCAGATCATATCGGAATTGATATTTCTATGCTTAGTAAAATTGAACATGGAGAACGGCAGCTTCAAAGTCACATGCTTAAAGGGATTTCAGAAATTTTTGAATTAGATTATAGGAAGTTGCAAATAAATTATTTGTCATCACGGATTAAAAATGAATTTGGCGAAGAGCCTTTTTTAAAAGAAGTGGTCCAGGAATTATCTAAAGAATTAAAATGAAAGAAAAATTAACATTAAATAAACTTGAACAGCACCTCTCAAAAGCTGCATGGATTCTTAAAGGTCCTGTTGATGCTGCTGACTTCAAGGTGTATATTTTCCCTTTGCTTTTCTTTAAGCGAATATCAGATGTGTACGATGAAGAATTTAATGCGGCACTTCAAGATTCTGATGGAGATAAAGATTATGCTTCACTTTCAGAGCTACACAGATTTGTAATTCCAAATGGGTGTCATTGGAATGATGTACGCAACACAACAGTTAATGTCGGCAAAGCTATTCAAATAGCATTCAGAGAAATTGAAAAAGCAAATCAACATTTGCTCTACGGAATTTTTGGTGATGCTCCATGGACAAATAAAGAAAAACTGCCAGATTCCTTACTTACTAATTTGATAGAGCATTTCTCGCAATACGAACTGTCAAATGAAATGGTTGATCCAGATATTTTAGGTCAATCATATGAATACCTAATCAAGCATTTTGCAGATCTAACAAATAAGAAAGCTGGAGAGTTCTATACTCCTCGTTCAGTTGTTCATTTAATGGGATTGATAATAGATGCTGAAGAAGGTGAATCAATATACGATCCTGCATGCGGTACAGGCGGTATGCTATTGGAATGCGTGAACCATCTTCGTGAAGAAGGTCGTGATTACCGTACACTGAAAATGTATGGCCAGGAAAAGAATCTTACCACATCATCAATTGCCAGAATGAATATGTTCCTTCATGGTATTGAGGATTTCGAAATCGTTAGAGGTGATACCTTGCGTTCTCCTGGTCATTTAGAGAATGATGAACTCAAGAAATTTGACTGCGTAATTGCTAACCCTCCCTTTTCGCTCAAAGAATGGGGGGCTGAAAATTGGGCAGCTGATCCGTTTGGAAGAAATATTGCTGGTATTCCTCCTAAAGGCAATGCAGATATGGCTTGGGTGCAACACATGATAAAATCAATGAGGGCCAAAACAGGTCGCATGGCAGTGGTTTTACCCCACGGAGCCTTATTCAGAAAAGGTGCCGAAGGTAAAATTCGTGAAGAATTAATCAAGCAAGATTTGTTAGAGGCAGTGATTGGATTGGGAGGAAATATTTTCTATGGAACATCATTGGCAGCATGTATTTTGGTTTTTCGTATACAAAAGCAAAAGTCAAGAAAGGGTAAAGTTTTGTTCATTGACGGATCTGAACAGATTCGTGTTGGCCGAGCTCAGAACTATTTAGAGAAAGAACATATTGATACCCTGTTTGCATGGTACAACAAATTTGAAGATGTCCAAAATTCAGTCAAGCAGGTTTCATTAGAAGATATTTCAAGAAAGGATTTCAACCTGAATATTCCATTGTACATTGATAAGGAAGTTAAGGATGATTTACCTACAATGGCTGAGGCTATAAAGTCACTTGAAGAAGCGGCAAATTCAGCATGGGAAGCCGAGAATAAGTTCAAGTCACTCCTTAAAGAATTTGATTTACTATGACACAACAACAATTAGAGAAATACCTATGGGGGGCAGCAACCTATTTAAGGGGACATATTGATGCTGGAGACTATAAGCAATATATGTTTCCGTTGATGTTTTTTAAGCGCATTAGTGATGTTTGGGACGAAGAATATGAGTTGGCGTTAAAAGAAAGCAATAATGATCTTGACTATGCCTCTTTCGCAGAGAATCACCGGTTTCAGATTCCAGAGGGCTGCCACTGGAACGATATCAGACAAGTTACCCGAAATGTTGGTCAGACACTTCAGAACGCCATGCGTGAAATTGAAAAGGCCAATCCGGAACAACTGTTTGGAATATTTGGAGATGCTTCGTGGACTAATAAAGATCGACTCAGCGATGAAACACTAACTAATCTAGTAGAACACTTTTCGAAGGAGAAGCTTAATCTTCAAAATGTACCACAAGATGAATTAGGGAATGCCTACGAATATCTGATTAAGCAGTTTGCAGATGACAGTGGCCATACAGCTGCTGAATTCTATACTAATAGAACCGTTGTAAGGTTAATGACCTTGTTAATGGATCCTCAAACGGGCGAAAGTGTGTATGATCCAACATGTGGCTCAGGTGGATTATTGTTGAATTGTGCATTGCAATTAAAAGCAGCAGGAAAGGAATATAGAACCCTGAAACTATACGGTCAGGAAATCAACATGATAACATCATCCATTGCCAGGATGAATATGTTTCTCCACGGTATTGAGGACTTCGAGATTGTTAGGGGAAATACTTTGAGCCAGCCAGGCTTATTAGAAAACGATGAATTGAAATCATTTAATGTTATTCTTGCCAATCCTCCTTATAGCATTAAAGCATGGGATCAAAAAGCATGGGCTAACGATCCATTTGGACGGAACTTGTGGGGAACCCCACCACAAGGATGTGCGGATTACGCTTTCCAGCAACATATTCAAAAATCAATGGATGCTAAGAATGGCCGCTCTGTGGTTCTTTGGCCACATGGAATTCTGTTTCGTGACTCAGAAATAGAGATGCGAAAAAAAATGATTGAAAACGATGTAGTAGAATGTGTAATCGGTCTAGGCCCTAATTTGTTTTACAATAGTCCAATGGAAAGCTGTCTGTTGATTTGTAGAACAAACAAGAAAAAGGAAAGAAAAAACAAAGTACTGTTCATTAATGCAGTTAAAGAAGTAAGGCAAGAAAAGTCGATTAGTTTTTTAGATGAAACTCACATTCAAAAGGTATATCAAGCATACTCTAACTTCAAATCTATACCAGGCTTTTGTACTGTAATTGAGAATGACAAGGTTCTTGAAAAAAATGGAAATCTGAATATCACGTTATATGTAGAAACAGAAAAATTGCCTGGGGACACCGAATTGTCGATTGGTGAATTGCTATCAGAATGGAACTCAACTTCCGATCAATTCAAAAATTCCATTAACTCATTGATAAACGAATTGAAGAATGAAGCAATTAGATAAAAAAGGTTGGAAAAAAGTTCGTTTTGGTGAAGTCTGTCGCAATCTTAATGTAACGGTCAAATCGCCTCAAGAAAATGGATATGTTAAAGTTATTGGACTGGAAAATATCGAGTCAGGAAGTCTTCATATCAAGACATGGGGTGACATTGCCGATGGAACAACATTTACCAAAACATTTGAACCAGGTCATGTTCTTTTTGGAAAGAGAAGGGCTTATTTGAAAAAGGCTGCTGTGGCTGAATTTAAGGGCTTGTGTAGTGGAGACATTTTAGTTTTTGAAGCAATTGAAAAAGTTCTACATCCTAAATTGTTGCCGTTTATAGTTTCCAGTGATCGATTCTTTGAGTTTGCCGTTAAAACATCAGCTGGCTCACTTTCTCCTCGTACGAAATTTCAAGACTTGGTAAATTTTGAATTTTCTCTGCCACCAATTGACCAACAAGAAAAACTTGCTGAATTGTTGTGGGCGGGAGATGATCTAAATCAAAAAAAGCTACAAGAAATCCACCAAATTAGGTTTACACATTCAATTATTATTGATAATCTGATATTTGAACATGATTTCAAATATATGCCAATAAAAGATATTGCCGTTCCTGAATTAAAAGGCTTTGTAGATGGCGATTGGATAGAATCTAAAGATCAGAGTAATTCAGGAATTCGCTTAATACAGCTTGCAGACATTGGAGTTAGATCTTTCATAAATAAATCAAGACGCTATATTTCGGAAGAAACATTAAACAAATTGAAGTGTTTCGAATTATTTTCTGGAGATATATTGATTGCCAGAATGCCTGACCCTATTGGAAGGTCTTGCATACTTCCCGAAATTAATTTTAGAGCAATAACAGCAGTAGATGTTTGTATAATTAGACCAAACTTAAAATACCATAATCCAAAATACTGGGCATATGTTTTTAATACAGGTCGTTGGTTTAATTTAATGAATCAATTTGCATCAGGAACTACAAGAAGCAGGGTTTCAAAAAAGAATTTAGAGATGATAGAAATGCCTACTCCATCTTTAAATGAACAAAACATTATAGTAAACAAATTGAATAGTTTTGAAATTGTCATTGGTTATGCTGAAGATGATTTGAATAAGATTAGAGCCATCCAATTTCGATTGATAAATTCTTTATTTGACTAGCATTATGTCAACATTTAACGAACTAAATAGCGTCGAACATTTTATTATACGCCAATTAACTGGTGTGAATTTGAATGCTCAAGGGATTGTGTCCGAACCATCAACAGAATACGGAGGTGCCTTTTGGAAATATGTGCCGTCTGAAGAACTCAAAAGAGAACATTCTGAGGTTTTGGTAGAGGGCATTTTGAAAGATTCCTTGATTCGGTTAAATCCGGAAATTGGAATACTTCCAGATAGAGCCGATGAGGTTATTCATAAGCTAAGAGCCATACTGCTTACTGTAAATCAAGTTGGATTGGTTCGTGCCAATGAAGATTTTGCGAAATGGCTCAATGGTGATATGACCATGCCATTTGGTAAGGACGGTGCTCATGTATCTATTAGGCTGATTGATTTCGATGATATTAAAAACAATTCATACATCCTCACCAATCAATTTAAAATTCGCACGAGAGAAACAAAGATTCCGGATATCGTACTATTGATAAATGGTATTCCCGTAGTTATAGGAGAAGCAAAAACACCTGTAAGACCAGCTGTTTCATGGCTTGATGGGGCTTTTGATATACACGACATTTATGAGAACACAGTCCCCAATTTATTCGTTCCTTCAATTTTTAATTTTGCAACGGAAGGAAAAGAGTTTAGATATGGTGCTGTTAGAACTCCATTAGAATTTTGGGCTCCATGGAGAATTGAAAGCGAAAAGAATGAATTGGCTGCATTTGCAGGGCTGAGTGATGTTGGCAATCAGTTATCCAATCTATTACACCCAAGAACACTTTTAGATATTCTACAAAACTTCACCATTTATTCAACCAATACGAAGAAAAGAAAGATCAAAGTAGTTGCTCGATACCAACAGTATGAAGGTGCAAATGCTTTAATTCAGCGTGTTGTTGAGGGAAAAGTTCGTAAAGGTTTAATATGGCACTTTCAGGGTTCCGGTAAATCATTGCTAATGGTTTTTGCAGCGCAAAAGCTGCGCAAATTGCAAGAGCTAAAAAGTCCTACTGTAATCATTGTAATTGACCGAGTAGATCTTGATACTCAAATTTCCGGAACATTTTCAGCAGCGGATGTACCGAATTTAGTGAACGCTGACAGTATCAAAGAGCTACATGACTTACTGGAAAAAGATACCAGGAAGATTATCATTACCATGGTGCATAAGTTCAAAGATGCTTATGCCGATATGAATACCCGAGAGAACATTATTATGATGGTAGATGAAGCACACAGAACACAAGAGGGAGACCTCGGACGTAAGATGAGAGCTGCTTTGCCTAACGCCTTTTTATTCGGTTTGACAGGTACTCCAGTAAACCGAGCTGATAAAAATACTTTCTGGGCTTTCGGATCTGAAACTGATGAAGGGGGTTATTTAAGTCGATATACCTTTCAAGATAGTATTAGAGATCAACAAACACTACCACTTCACTTCGAGCCCCGTTTACCGAACGTGCACATTGATAAGGAAAGCATGGATATAGCTTTTGCTGAAATGGCAAATGATTTAAGTGAGAGTGATAGGAATCTTCTCAGTCAGAAAGCGGCAAAGATGAGCGTTTTTCTAAAATCTCCGGAGAGAGTTAGAACCATTGTTGGGGATATAGTAAAGCATTATCGTGAGCATGTTGAGCCACAAGGATTCAAGGCGATGATTGTCACTCCAGACAGAGAGGCCTGTGTCCAGTATAAAGAAGAACTTGATAAACATCTTGCAACAGAAGCAAGTTCAGTGGTTATTTCAAGTTCTGCAAACGACACATTTGAGTTCAAAGAAAAGTGGGCAATTGACAAGGATAAGCAAGAGAAAATAGTTGAGAAATTCAATGATGCAAATTCCGGATTGAATTTCCTAATTGTAACAGCAAAACTTCTTACTGGGTTTGATGCACCGATACTTCAAACCATGTATTTAGATAAATCACTCAAAGACCATACACTTTTACAAGCTATATGCCGAACAAATAGATTGTTCCCGAATAAAACCTTTGGTCGAATTGTGGATTACTTCGGAGTGTTTGATAATACAGCGCAGGCATTGGCATTTGATGAAGAATCAGTTAAGCAAGTTGTAACGAACTTCCAAGAATTAAAAGATCAACTTCCCATTTTTATGGAGAAGGCGTTAAATCATTTTGCAGGAATCGACAGAAGCATTGAAGGTTTTGAAGGATTGAGTCAAGCTCAGAATTGTATCAATACAAATGAAAAGAAAGATGCCTTCGCAAAGGACTATGTAAGTCTATCCAAAGTATGGGAATCATTAAGTCCTGATCCAGTATTAAATCCTTTCCAAAAAGATTACAGATGGCTAAGCCAAGTTTACACCTCTGTTCGGCCGGCTACCGATGATCATGGTCGTCTATTGTGGCATGCCTTGGGGACTCAAACAACAGCATTGATTCATGAGCACATTCATGTTGACGGTATTGTGGATGACATGGAAGAAATGGTATTGGATGCAGAGGTCATTGATGACTTAATGAATAAAAAGGATCCTGGCAAGGCAAAGAAAATGATTCGGATTCTAATTGCAAGGTTTAGAGGTAAACCAGGCGATCCAATTTTTAGAGCTTTGAGTGAGCGTTTGGATGCTGTACGATTAAAAGCCGAACAAGGATTGATCAGCAGTATTGAGTTTATTAAGGAGCTGTGTCAGCTTGCAAAGGAAACTCTGGAAGCCGAAAGAGATGTGTACACCCCGGAGGAGCGGAAGTCAGCCAAAACAGCCTTGACAGAACTTTTCCTCGAAATGAAAAACGACAAGACACCAGCTGTAGTTGAACGCATTGTAAATGACATCGATGAGATTGTAAAGATTGTGCGCTTTCCTGGTTGGCAAACATCAGTCGCTGGTGAACGAGAAGTTCAAAAATCACTTCGTAAGACCTTACTCAAATATCAGCTTCATAAAGAGGAGGAGTTATTTGAGAAGGCTTATCAATATATAAAAGAGTATTATTAACTTTTTATTTTTGAGGAGATTCAATAAATTTCAAACTATCTGGAATAGCAGGAACGCCGACTCTTCCTACATAAGAAAGGTATCTTTGTCGAAGTTGTTGGATGTATGGACTATTTAATTTTAATTTTCGATCAGCCTTATTATCTTCAAGGTACTTGCCGTTAATTTGCCTTAATCCAAATCTAAAGTCAATCAATGCGGTTCCTATATTATCTTCATCAAAAGTAAATGCAGGTAATAAATGAATAGCGGAAATCTCCTGATTATAAGCTCTTTTTTTATCTTCATCTGAATTACAAAAATCTGACAACTTTGAAAAACTCTCTAAGGAGAAACACAAAAAATCAACCATTTCATTTTTTCTAATAAGCTTTGAAATGTCGCATTCAGGAGAAATAATTGCGCCAAAACAATTCTCTGACAATTTATAAATATCCCCAGTCATAACAACATCAGTATCTAATGTTTGAGTATAATAAAGATTTGAATATAAACTAAGAATAGCCTTTGAATCGACCTCTTTTTGAAAATGTTCTACAGAATATTTGCTAATTGCATTTCTAAGATCTTCGTTTTGTATTAACCTTTCATTCAAAATATTTTGAAACAAATTAACAACTTCGACAGATGGATCCATTTCTACCTTTAATGGTTGCCCCGTACTTTTATCAGCTTTTAATACAGAACTATAAAACAACTCTTTAATCCAAAACTTATCTGATTTTTCTAGTTCTGAAAAAATTAATTGAGAAGATTTATTTATTGCACGGCTCCATTCATAAGGAACCGCCATATGAGAATTAGATTCTTGGAATAACTTTATTTCACTTACTATTTTAGAAACCTCATCATCTATTTGATCTAGAGCGCTTACTTTTTGTCTGAATTGTATCTTATCACCATAAATAATTTTTAAAGAATCTTGTATTTCTGTTGAAATTACTTTTTCGGAATAAATATAAATTAGACAGTATAGTGGACTTTCAGAAATAATCTGCATGGGATTTTCATCGCTAATTGAAACCCCCTCCAGATCTAACTCCGCTACATCGATACGTTCAAAATTCCAGTCTAGTATGATTGCACGATATGTTGAAACTGAAGAAATAGTTTTCTCTAGTACATTTAAATTATTAATTGGTAAAATTGAAATTCCATCTGTGTTATTTAATTTAACAAAAAGTCTGTTCTCATGACGATCCACTTCAAATACATGATCATCAGCAAATAAAATTACACCTTCCATAATTACAAATATTAATCGTTGAACTTTATTTTGAAATTTGCTCCTGGAAGGAGTTTCATTGATTCATCTGTTACAATATTAACTTCAGCATTAACTCGAAGTAGTATTTCTTTGGTTATATAAAGTCCTAAGCCCCTTCCATCTGATTTTAATGAAAAGAATTCATTAAATATTAATGATTCTACATCCTCTCTAATCCCTGGACCATTGTCAGCAATAATCAAACTTTTATCTTTAGTATTTATTTGGAATACAATCTTTGTAGGTTTGTTTTCAGTTTTATTGACCCAGTATATTGCATTATCTATAAGATTTATAAGAACTTGCAAAATCAACCCATTATTAGTTTTTATAATTATATCCTCATCTTTCTTTATTGTAACATCAATTTTATTTTCAATTTCTCGTCTAAAATATTTAATGACTTTCTCGATGCTATTGTATAGACTTACATCTTGAATTGCTTTACGTTGAATTTTAAACAGAGGTTGAATCACTTGCATTTCATCATAAACAAAATTCAAATTTTCATCTAATTCATCCAAGAGAAAGAGAAGCTCATTGTTTTCATAATCTTTGTTTTTAGCCTTTATTTTGAAACTTTTGATATTATTTCTCATTTTGGACATTAACATTAATGCATCATGTGAAGCTTTTTCAACAGCCATTCCTAAACCTGCCAAATCTTCAACTGTTTCCATTCTATCTTTCATTAGTGAAGTATGCTTATTCACATTATCCAGGAATTTATTAGCCTTTTCTACAACATCTTTATTATCAATTTTTTCTAAACTTTTTTGTAGTTCAGTAAATGATTTTGTAATGAATGAATTTGAATCCTTAAATGCAATATTTCGTTTTAACTCTAATTTACCTTTATCAATTTTAATTTCAGTGTTGAATATTTCAGTGGCAGCTGTTACTAAATTCTTAAAATCTTCTAATGCCCCATCAACATCCATAATTCCTTGACGATTAGTTGCGTCTTTTAATACAGCATTGCCTTCTCTGCTGATATATACAAAACCAGTTAAGTCATTGTAACTGATAAATTGGCCTGCTCTTACCGTTGCTCGAAGCTTATCTAAATTTAACCAATCTTCACCTTTCTCACCATAAGGATACACTCGAACGCCATCTCTTAAAACAAAAACAAAATTATCTTTTATAAATTGTTCAATAGGTTTAGTTAGGATTGTTTTATCAGGTTTTGATAAATCAAAAGCATAAAATGAAAATTTAAATTCACCACAAGCTGGCTTCCTTTGATATTTTGAAAACCACCTATCAATCGAAACAGATGAGTAATTAATTTTCGCCATTGCTTCTTTGCTGAGAAGATTGACAGTTCTTGTAAAATTTCGAGGAGGAGTTGTCGATTTATATTCAAATGAAAGTACACCATCCTTTGAAATTGACCCAAGCATAACAAACTGTGCTTGCTCAATCACATCTTTGAATGTAGTTGCTTGTTCTGAAACAAACATTACACCTTCCTTATAAACTTTTACATCAAAATCAGACTTTATTTCCTTTAGTCCTAATCGCACTGCATTTGAATCAATTGGAGGTATAAGTCTTAATACAGCTTTATATAATTCTTCAAAATCCTTTTCGCGCCATTCTTCTCTTAATTGGTAAATTCGAATTAATGTGCCACTTTTGCTTTTTATTTCTTCTGACGGATCATTAACGTACCATTTATTTTCGACATTATTTAATAATTTATAATCAGTATGGGGCTGATTAAAAAGGTCAACTTTTTCAGGGTTAAATTCTGTGAAATCCATTTCAAGCTTAACTTCATGTTCAGCTTTATCTTTTGTAAAGACTTCGATTTTTTCACCTAATTTATGTATTGCAAATCGTCCAATCCCCTTTTCACCTTGAATGATTCTTCCCTTTTTGGTAATATCCTTTTTAGAAGTTCTTTTATTTAGCTTATTTGGTGTTGCAGGACGAAGCCAAACATTTGTAATAGTATTAAGTGTCATTCCTTCGCCGTCATCTTCAATTTCAATATACGGTTGCTCCTTTTCTGTCAAATAATGTTTGCCATAATTTCGCAAGTTAAAAAAACGTATCTGAACATTTTCTGCGTCAGCATCATAACAATTTTTTACAACTTCAATGACGCCCACAATTTTACTAGTGATTAATTGATCACCTATTATATTCATCAACCTTGCATAAGGTTCAAATGGTTGACTATTTGACTTGATTATTGCCATCTTTACTTTTTTGCAATTAAAATATATTCCTCTGGGTAAACCAGTTTACTGTCTTTGTTTTTTAATTTTGAAAACTTGCCAGTTTTATTATCCCTTATAGTTGGTATTAACTTATGTGGAATACTTCTTTTTATTACCCTAATTGTTTTAAAACCAAGAGAGTCTAAAATTTCTTTAAACACTTCAGCGGATTTTACTTTAACACCAAGGAATGTTGTATTTCCAATTACAAGACATGCATGTCCATTTTTTTTTAATACTCGATGCATTTCCTTGCCAACGGCGTACATGTCATTAAAATAGTTTGCTACTTCCTTTGCTTTTCGCTTATCCTTTTTTAATAGTTGATAAACTATATTTTGACCTATTTCAGAGTTAACAGTTATGTCTTGATTCAAGGAATAAAATGTTCCAATAAAATTTTTCCTAAACCCTTGCAAATCTGTTATATACTCATACCAATAAGCAGTTAGTTGGTGAATATCCGCATATTCATATGATGTTACGTATGGCGGTGAAGTGATAATTGCACCAATAGAATTTGATTTTATTGTCGTTTGTCTGGCATCTTCAAGTTTTATTTCACATGAAGTGTTTAAATAATCTTCCTCAAAAAGTTTATTATAAAACTCTTTGTTTTGTCTAATCATTTGTTTAGTGTGAGCATTAAACGCAACAAAAGGATCAGATGGATTTTTGTTTGGGTCAATTTGTGGCTTAGTACTTGACTGTAGCCATTTTGAACAATTCTTTAAAATATGCGACAAAGAAACCAAGAAAAAATCTCTTATTTTCTTATCTCTTATTTTTAGAATATTTTCATATAAAAAAGCAATTTTAAATTTGTGGTTTTCGGTAAACCAGTAATCTATTCTATCATGCGTACCATGATCTGAATAACCATTTGCTCCAAAATCGTTAAAACTTGCTATCAAGTTCAAATATTTAACTTCCAATTTCTTAGGATCAATAGGATTTATCTTTGCCTTGGTAATTAGTTCGGCAACAGGATTAATATCTACACCTACTGACTTTCGACCATGCACTTTTGCTTCAACTAATGTAGTGCCACAGCCCGCAAAAAAATCGGCAACAATATCTGTTGGCTTAGTGTAATCTTCAATTAATTTCTTAACTAAATTGGGTAAGAATTTCGCAGGATATCTATGATAACCATGTGTCCATTGCTCTGTAGAGCGGACATTTTTAAAACACCATTCTTCGCTAACTGGTATTTTATCAAAAGCTATTATATTATTTTTTGTCAAGTACATTTATTTCTCTAAGGTAGAATTTAGTAAATTTCTTATATCAACTTTTAATACTGCTGCAACATTTAATAGTGTGTCTAGTGAAGGTTGTTTTTCATTTGTGCACCACCTAGAAATAGTTGTCTCATTCAATTCTAATTGTTCAGCGAGCCAACGATTAGTTCGATCCTGTTCGGCAAGAACTACCTTAATGCGATTGATTGCTTTTTTACCCATAAGATTTGACCTAATAGGCAAATATAATGTCTTTACCTAGTTAAATCTAATATTTTCCTTTTAAATCTTCATCTTCCCACCGGCATTGAATCGCCCGGTCGAAGTAGCCTGGCCTTTGTCAACCTGTATGATAACATCCACTTCATGGGCGTGAGAATTCACGCCTTTGAATTTTCCTTCTTTCGTGGTGTGGTAAATGAAGATGAATGAAGTTTCCGGATGGAGTTTTCTCAAACGATCAATATCCTCCACGTCCATTCCTGCCTTGGATACGCTGTCGATAAATACGAATTGGTAATCCGATAGATTCTCCGGTACACGGTCGGTAATGTAAAGGTTGGAGTGCTGGGCTCCCAGACGCTCAATTTTCTCCTTAAGGGTGTAACCAAACCCCTCCTCAACCGCACAGTACAATACTTTACCATGGTTTGAGGCAAGGTGGTTCGCAAAATCAAGACACATGGTTGACTTTCCGCTTTTGGGCAAACCATACACCATGGCTGTAAATCCAATACTCGGATCACCTATCAATTCCAAGTATTTGCCTTTGAGACCAATCGTTTGAAAATCCATTTTCAAAAGTTCACCGGAACTTACAATCAAAGCGCTCTCCTCATCTTCGCTTCCGTTCAGGCTTTTTTTTTGACCAAACAGATCATCCCCAAGAATACCCATCAATCCATTAAGCTGTGCCTTGTTGATATTGAGGTACGCTGATTTACTATCCAAATAGGTCTTAATGGTTACAAAGGCTTCGTTGAGGCGGTCGGCGTATTTGTCGGACTTGGTCACCTTTCCACTGGTGACAGCCTTCCGCATGCGGGTCAAAAGTCGCTCAGCCCGGTCGCGCACATCTTTCTTGCCATTCAAGGAAACATACGCTTTCAACAGGGTGATGGATAGCATACCCTCTTGGCTATTGGCAATCTCCAGGTACCGTTTCAAGTTCTTGCTATCGATTTTCACTTCAATCATCTCATCCATCTGCTCGTAGCACTTGATGAGCTGGTTTTGCATGAGCTCGATTTCTTTTGCATAGATTGAATCCTTGCGAATTCGTCGTTCCAAAATGGCCTTTTGCAAACTGTGCAGCAAGTTCAGGATCTGTGCCTGGCTTTTTACTTTGCCATGCATGGCTGCATACCTGCGAATGAACTGAACATCCGTATCTATGTATTCAACAGGCGTACTTTCGTAATCGGTTTCAGCCTCTGGTTCCTGCTTTTTAGGTACAGACGCCTTGGGAGTTTCTGATTTTGGAGTACGCAGGGGAGCGGTTGCCTTGGGTAAGGATTTCGAAGGTGCGCTAGGTTTTGCTCCTCCTGTTGGCATGGTGTTCTTGGACAAGTAATCCGAGAGCTTTTGAAAATAAGCCTCCACTACTCGCTTGATATTTTCATTGGTGTTGTAGGCCGCCCAGTTATTTTGTGCAGCACCTTCAACGAGTTTATGTCCTTTTGCCAGTGCTTCCGGCAGTTCTTCCCAGTTCAGTTGCTGAACTTTATCGAAATAGTTCTTGGTATTGAGCATGATTAAAAATTAATGAGTTCGAGTTCTAATTCAAGAGCCAGTGCTTCCAGCTCCAGTTCACTAATAATGGTTTGGGTGTTAACGGTACCTGAAGGCGATAAGCTTCGGTACTCTAATAGGTAATTCAATCGCTGGAATTCCTCGGCCCTGCTTTCAGCGGAGCGACCTTCCACCTGCAATGCCGATTTCTTCTGCTGGATCTCAGCCCGGAGTTCTGCCCATTTGGGAGAGTTCTGTTCTCCTTGAAAGGTATCAGCCTGCGCTTTTACTGCCTGTTTATCGGCTTCGTATTGAGCCAACACTGGTGCCAAATCGCTGGTTAACGAATAGCCCTTGGGTTTGAGAATGGTTCGTTCGGTTTTCCGGACTTTACTGACGTATTCCTTGAAATAGCTCAGGTAGTATCGACTAGCGAAGTAAACCCCCAAGACGGCATAGCTGCTTTCAAGCTTACGTCCCAAAGCTAGGATATCCTTGTCCTGTTGATCGCTGCCATTGAGCAATGCTTCAATGTCCTCTTTCAGCTCCTTACCGCGCTTGGCTTGTTTGTTCAGGAATTCGCCATCCTCTGAGACTTTGGGTGTCTCTTGCATGAACGGAGCGTTGAGCAATGAGGTGTGGAATGACCTGATTGCTTCCAGGCTCTTTTCCCGGTAAAGCTTATAATCAGAGATGTCACGTTGAACCTCTTTAATTGCATCAATGGCCAGGTTGATTCGCTTGTAGTCACGATTCAATTGCTCCTTGGCCTGGTCAAAAAACATTTTGACCAATCGATCTACATCCGTAATCAAGGCTAACTTGATTTCTTCCGGATCCATACTTTCCAGGTCAAGTACATTACCGCGATCACCCCTGAACCATATGTCGTTGATGCGTGAGGTTTTCTCTTCCAGCTTTTGGAAAACAAATACATCCATGCTGTCCTGGATCAACGGCATCACAATCCGCACATACTGGAATTGGTTACCCTGTCTCCAGATACGACCTTCCAATTGCCTAATGTCTGTTGGATTCCACTCCGGATAGCAGTTGTAAATCACAGTACCTCTTTTCTGAAGATCAATCCCTTCTCGTATGGTTGCTGTTCCAATGATGATTTTCACCACTCCATCCAAAAAGGCCTCTTTCACCAGTTCTTTTCGAGTATCGTTGATTTCAGAGGATATAATTTCAACCTCATCGACTTTGGTACGATCGTTCATCACTCCCGTTTTGTAGCCCACCTCATTTTCCAGGTACTCCTTTATCATTGAGAAAAACTGTTTTCCCCGGTTCATGTAAATCACCTGACCGCTAGCTGTTTCACCGCGTTCCTCATGCCATTTTTTGACAGAGCGTATGCAGTTCATCACATAGGCGATCTTCGGGCTTTCCTCCACAAACTCTTTGTAATCCTCCGGCGTTCCGTTCAGCAAATACGGCGATAGCGCATTGTCGAGACTATACGCCAAGGCTCGAAACAGGTTGCCCATATCAAGCTTTCCTTGTGTCGAGTTTTTGGCCATGGCGACAATGCCATTCTGATTCTCCCTTTGTTTGGGAGTCATATTGATGTAGGTCAACACCTGCTTCTCTTGTGGCAAGCGCTCCTTCACGTTATCAAAGTTGTAAAGCAAAGGCAGGTTAATCTTCTTGGGACGAACAACGCCAGCTTCTTCACCTGTTTTATACAGGATGTGGTTATAGATTAACTTTTGAAGGATTCTGCGGTTGGTGAAGCTTTTGATTACCTCTTTCTCTACAATTTCCTCCTTGTAGTTTGCAGCCCATTCAACGGTGGGTAGCACAAACAAGTCAAAGAACGTATCCAGGTTTACGATACCATTATCACGCAGTGAATCATATGCTACCAGCGAAAGCATGGAATAGATCTCCAATGGGGAATTAGAGAAAGGCGTTGCCGTAAGCAGCATAGTATTCCTTCCATACTTGCGCTGGATAAAACTCAGGATTAAAAATGCCTTTTGACCGGTCTCCGAGGTAGCAGACTGAATATTGTAACGCTTGTTTCCTTCGTCATCACTCTTGACCTGGCTGAATACGTTTTTACAACGGTGCGCTTCATCCACAACAGCATAATCAAACCCAAGCACATCGATATCGGCAATGGAATTCTTTTGACCCACTCCGATCATTTCTCGGAACTTTTGGTATTCGATTTCCTTGTCTCTACTGCTCTTTTCTCGGCTTTGTCCCAGGATATTGACTAGCTCCGTAAACAGCTCATCTGAGACAGAATCACCAAATCCCAGTCGCTTGAACCCTTCGTAGGTAACCATGGTGATTGACCTTTCTGGAACAGGACTGTTCAGGTTGATTTTGCTCACGATGTCCGTCCCAAGGTTATACCAGTCATTGACCGTAATACCGGTATGCGACAGTACACCGGAAACAAACTCACCGGTTTTCTTATCTGTATAGCCAATGATCTCGTTCATCCACTTCTTATAAGTGGGTTTAGGAACCACCACCAATGGGCGTTTGCATTTACCCGAATACAAGTTGTGGGCAAGGTTGACAATGGCGGTCATTGTTTTACCTACACCTACGTCGAAGGCATTGATTCCTGATCCCATGGCTTCCATAAAAGCCACACCTTCACGTTGTATATCGGTAATTTGTAAAATACCCGATTTGAATCGAGCAGAACACTCAAATCCAATTGGTACCTTGGAATAGTTGATGTCCGACTGCCCGTTGTACAATCGGTTCCAGGCATAATTCAGTTTCTGTTGGTCCTCAAAGGCCAAAACCTCGTGCAGGAATCGTGAGAACAGCTTTTCGCCTTCAATCCTTGCATTGGCTTTAAGCTCTGCCTTTTCTTCCTTGGTCAGTTTGTCGTCCCGCAAAGCACGGTTGGCCAGGTAGTAATCTGCAATGTCAATGGCAGAACTTTTCTCAAAATCTGTATCGGTGTTCAGCGTAAACAGCCACTTGACAAATACATGCTGAAGGGTGTACTTGGTTTCACCGTCAAAGCGGATGTTGATTTTTTCCCGGTCTTTCTTCCGCTCGATTTTACCGTTGACCTTTTTAAGCTCTTCGGCATTTTCCAAATCCATGAATTCTTCACGAACCTGAGTGATGTAAAAGAGATTTGGATCTACGGCAAAGTCTGAAATCGCTGTAACGATAGGCCTTTCCTTCTCATCCGGATTTTCAACGGTCAATAACTCGGGCTTCGCTTTTTCAATAGCTTCCTTGTGCAAGTCGTAGATACCTGATCCAAAGTGTTTTTCAATCTCTTCCTTGTCTTTTTCCAACTGTACAGTACGGTCGTACATATTGCCGTAGGTGTACATCGGAAAAGGAAGTAGTTCCCCAGCATGGTAGAACAGTGCTCCGGCTTTCACCAAGTCAAAAAGCTGTGATTCTAGGGCCTTGCCAGTCCCTTTCAAATAGTACTTCTCCCAACCACTCATGGGTACTCCCATGCGCCGTTTATACCAAATCCAGGCTTTAATTTCCGGCTCAGTTATTCCTTTGTTGTACTTGGCTACTACTTCGTCAAAGGATAGCTTTTTGCCATCGGCATCGCCCAATCCTTTTAACTGTTTGGATTGCGTTAGTACCTGTTCTATTACACTTCGATTGCCTCGAATGCGTGTAGAAGTATAAGGATTAAGTGAACCTAATCCTTCAATATGTTGTATTCCTGATAAATAGCTCATAGTCAGTTCATTTGTAATTCTAGTTCCAATGCCAATGCTTCCAATTCCAAAAGCTGGGTTGAAGGCAGGGGAGTTGGGTGTTTGTCCATGATTGACCGAGCATGTTCGTTGGCCTGATCAATGGTCTGGAAGTTTTGGTTCACGATCATTTCATCCCCTAGATGAAACTGAAAATTGTAGCCTACACCATGGGCAAATACCTGGATCATAAATTCTTGGTATCGGTACTGAACAAAAAAGTCTTCGCTGGGCTCAAAACTGTCAATGCTCCATTCTCCGGGTAAGTCCAGGATTAATTGAAAATCACCCAAGGCATAGCCAATGGTGTTTTCAATCCAGTTCATGTCTCCCTTGATAGTGATAGGAAATTCTCTGCTGGTGGTTATCTCTTCGGTTCCGCACACTTTTTCCGGATACAGCGAAAACCAAGTATTAAAAGTGCAGAGCTCGGTAAAGGTTAAGGGTTCATTGGAATAGTCTTTTTGACGGGCATAAACTTCAACCAGTCCCTTTTCATCTCTGTCTTTTGGAAAAACTCCATTGCGCAAAACAGCAGCATGGAGTTCTTTGCTATCCAGTTTGGAAAGCACATCCCTGAACATATCAATTCGGGCACGGAGAAACTTTGGGCTGTTTGTTTCCATTAGATCATTTCTAATTCTGATTCAAGAATTGGGATAACTGCTGCCGGAACCATGTGATCGTGGATCACTTTATTGATGATCATCTTTTCCGTCTCGGCATAGCCCTGCGGCGTTTGGATCATCTCAAACAGGTTGGGTGAATTGGCCGCGGTCACTCGCTTCAACTGCCTCAATATCTCCGCGCGCAATTCTTCTTCAAGTTCACTCTTGGTTGCACCTAATCCATTGAGTGATCGGTCGTTGGATTCTGCAAACGAGTAGTAGCCATTATGCGTAACGATGACGTGATCCAGTAAATGGATGTCAAATAGCTTCAAGGCTTCCTTGATTCTACGGGTAAGTGTACGGTCGGCCTCCGATGGGGTGAGATTTCCGCTTGGGTGGTTGTGTGATATAATCACCGACTTCGCCAGGGTTTTCAAAGCAACGGCAGCAACAATCTCCACATCCACCATGGTTGCGTTGATGGTTCCGGTAGAATGATGGTAGTAGCCAATGATTTTGTTGGCTTGATTGAGATAAATGGCAATAAAATGCTCCTGTACTTCAATCCCTTTGAGAATTCTCTCCTTTAGAAATTGGTACACATCGTTGGAGCTGGATATTTGGCCAAAGAAATAGGCTTCTTTGTTGAATGTGACTTCAATTTCTCGTACCCGGAACTCAGCGTTCAATTCATCAATCTGACTTTCCAAGTCATTGAATGCGGCCTTATCGAAGACCATTTGCGGCTGGTATTGTGGCTGTTTATACTGCATGGTTATTTTCTTTTTAGTACGATGATATCCGTTGGCACTTTCGAAAATTTGAACACCGGCGGCAGCCTATACGCATCGAGGATGTCAGCCAGTTTCTCCATCTCTAATTTTTCAGACTGGTAGCTGATCCCGTTTCGTAGGAAGTTGCTCCCCGTGAGGTAAACCAACAACCCACCTGGCTTCAACAGTTGAAGTCCCTGATACATGAAAAAGAGTTCTATCTGATGCATCTTCGGTTTGGTGAAATAGCTGGAGTACTTGTTCTTGTACTTTCCATACGGAGGATTTCCAATGACCAGTGAAAACGGATATCCATCCATCCAGGTCATTTGATTTTTAAGAGGGGATGTAAATCTTGGAGGTGCTAAAAAAGCCGTTTCAAAATAGCCTTCGTAGATTTTTGCCTCCGGGTAAAGGATTTGAGTGATCCTTCGTGAGGTGGGGTTGATTTCAAAGCCGTAGCACTTTTGCTTATTGGGAGCATGTTGCAGCAGTTTACCTGTTCCAACACTGGGCTCTAAGACTGTTCCGTGTGGCTTGAAACCATAGCGGTAGGCCAACAGCCACATTAACTCACATATTTTTTCTGGGGTATAGAATTCATACAAGACCCCTTCTCCACTGGCACCTTTTGAGCCTTGGCCGCCGGAACCTTCGTATTGAGCAATAAAATCCATATCCGACTGACTGTAGGAGT
>JACCDH011561191.1_pt1 | contig 25759 bp, 24 predicted proteins | sample 7442481 | NCBI WGS metagenome assembly JACCDH01 (sample SAMN15323433, study PRJNA562643) | freshwater metagenome | isolation source: river surface water | place: USA:Blue River Watershed | collected 2017-08-15 | reverse complement strand
GTTAAAAACGATAGTGAATATAAATTGGAAGAAGGTACGGTAGTTGTAAAAGTAGATCCTAAATATTATAGACCAACCGAAGTTGATTTGTTAATTGGAGATCCAACAAAAGCGATGGCCAAATTAGGATGGAAACCTAAATATGATTTAGCAGCATTGGTTAAAGAAATGGTTGCTAGCGATATTACTTTGTTCAAAAAGGAATTACATATTAAACAAAGTGGATTATAAAATGGAGCAAACTGCTAAAATTTATATAGCTGGGCATAGAGGAATGGTAGGGTCTGGCTTAGAGCGAAAACTTAGAAAAGAGGGCTATAATAATATTGTAACAAGAACATCTGCTGAATTAGATTTAAGAAATCAACAAGCGGTTAATGAATTCTTTGAAAAAGAAAAACCTGCATATGTAATTCTTGCTGCTGCAAAAGTGGGAGGAATTCATGCAAACAATACTTATAGGGCAGAATTCATTTATGATAATTTGATGATTGAATCAAACATAATTCATGCGGCTTATTTAAATCAAGTAACTAAATTATTGTTTTTAGGCTCTTCTTGTATTTATCCAAAAATGGCCCCACAGCCATTAAAGGAAGAATATTTATTAAGTGGATATTTGGAACCTACAAATCAACCTTATGCAATTGCTAAAATTGCAGGTATTGAAATGTGTAATAGCTATAGAGCACAGTATGGCTGTAATTTTATATCTGCAATGCCTACGAATTTGTATGGCACTAATGATAATTACCATCCAGAAAATTCACATGTACTTCCTGCATTAATTAGAAGAATTGTTTTAGCTAAAAAGAATAATGAACCAAATGTCACAATTTGGGGAACAGGGACTCCAAGAAGAGAATTTTTACATGTTGATGACTTAGCTGACGCTTGTTATTTTTTATTACAATATTATAATGATCAAGGATTAGTGAATATAGGATGTGGAACCGATGTTTCAATAAAAGAATTGGCAGAGTTAATAGTTGCCGAGGTTGGCTATGAAGGACAGCTTTTATTTGATAAATCTAAACCAGATGGTACTCCTAGGAAACTAATGGACACGACTAAGATTAATAATTTAGGCTGGAAGGCTTCAATAAGCCTTGAATCAGGACTAGAAAGTACAATAATTGAATTTAATAAAACACATTAAAATGATAAAAGATAAAAAAATTGCAATCATAGGATTGGGTTATGTTGGCTTGCCTTTAGCAATTGAATTTGGAAATTTTTTCAAAGTAGTTGGTTTTGACATAAACAAATCGAGAGTAGAAGAACTTAAAACAGGTAATGATAGAACACAGGAAGCCGATATAAATAGAATGAAACTTGCAATGAGTTTTAACGGAGAAAAAGGGCTTAATTTTTCTTCAAATGTTGAAGATATAGTTACTTGTAATATTTTTATAGTCACAGTCCCAACTCCAATTACAAAATTCAATTCGCCGGATTTAACTCCTTTAATAAAAGCGTCTGAAATGATTGGCACCATTTTAAAAAAGGGAGACATTGTAATATATGAATCAACTGTTTATCCAGGTTGTACAGAAGAAGATTGCGTTCCAGTTTTAGAAAAAGTTTCAAATTTAAAATTTAATGTTGATTTTTATTGTGGATACTCGCCTGAAAGAATTAATCCAGGAGATAAAATAAATACTTTAACAAAAATAAAGAAGGTAACATCTGGTTCAACTATTGAAATAGCTAACTTGGTAGATTCTCTATATTCAAGTATTATAACTGCCGGCACACATATGGCGCCAAGTATTAAAGTTGCTGAAGCGAGTAAGGCAATCGAAAATGCACAAAGAGACATTAATATTTCATTTGTAAATGAGTTAGCATTAATTTTTGATCGTGTTGGAATTGATACACAGGATGTTTTAGATGCTGCTGGAACAAAATGGAATTTTTTAAAATACAAACCTGGTTTAGTTGGAGGACATTGTATAGGAGTTGATCCTTATTATTTAGCACATAAAGCTGAATCACTTGGATATTATCCACAAGTGATATTGTCAGGCAGAAGAGTGAATGATAATATGGGAATGTATGTTGCAAACAAGGTTGTAAAGTTAATGATAGAAAAAGGACATGTTATTAAAGGGTCTTCTGCTTTAATTCTTGGAATAACATTTAAAGAAAATTGTCCAGATGTTAGAAACACGAAAGTGGTTGATATTTACAATGAATTGGTTCAATTTGGTATAGATGTTGATGTTTATGATCCTTGGGCTGATGAAATTGAAGTTAAAAAAGAATATAAAATCGATATATTAACTGAATTAAGTAACAAGAAATATGAGTCTGTTATAATTGCTGTTGCTCATAATGAGTTTTTATCATTGAATTATAATTCATTTAAGGAAAACAATGCAGTAATATTTGATACAAAGTCGTTTATTGATAGAGATTTAGTAGATAGTAGACTATAAGTATATGAAAATTGAAATGGTTGACTTAAAAAATCAGTATGCTAAAATAAAATCAGAAATTGATCATGCAATGATTTCTTGCGTTGAGTCTGCTGAATTTATCAATGGAAGCCTTGTTTCTGAGTTTTCAAATAATTTAAGTAAATATGTTGGTGTAAAGCATGTAATTCCTTGTGCAAATGGAACAGATGCATTACAGATTTCATTGATGGCGCTCGATTTGAAGCCAGGTGATGAAGTAATCGTGCCTGCTTTTACTTATGTTGCAACAGCAGAAGTTATTGGTCTATTGAATTTGGTGCCAATTTTGGTTGATGTAATGCCTGAAGATTTTAGTATAAATCTGGAAGAAGTAAAAAAATCAATCACTCCAAAAACAAAGGCGATAGTTCCGGTTCACTTATTTGGGCAGTGTGCGGGCATGGAAGAACTTCTGAAAATTGCTAAAAAAAATAATATTTATATAGTTGAAGACACTGCTCAAGCAATTGGCGCCAAATATACCTTCAAAGATGGGAGTATAAAGCAGGCAGGAACAATAGGAGATATTGGTACTACTTCTTTTTTCCCTTCTAAAAATTTAGGTTGCTTTGGAGATGGTGGTGCAATTTTTACGAATAACGACGAACTTGCCTTTAGAATTAAAATGATGGCTAATCACGGACAGATTATAAAATATCAACATGATGTAATTGGAGTAAATTCTAGATTAGATACATTGCAGGCTGCTATTTTGAATATTAAATTAAAATATTTAGATGATTATTGCCTTGCACGAAATTCAGCAGCTGAATATTATGATAAATTTTTATGTAAGATAGAAGAAATATCGATCCCTTTCAGAGTCAATAATTCTACACATGTATTTCATCAATATACAATAAAAGTCAAAAATAAGAAACGAGATGAGTTGAAATCTTTTTTGCAAAAAAAAGGAATTCCATCGATGGTTTATTATCCATTTCCATTGCATTTTCAAAAAGCATATAAATCAAATAGATTTCCTAAAGGTTCGCTTCCGGTATCTGAAAAATTGTGTGAGGATGTATTGTCCTTGCCAATACACACAGAGATGACAAATGAAATATTAGCATACATTGTTCATTCAATTAAAGAATTTTTCAATTAAATCTTTATAAGGTTAATGTAATTAAACATGGAATATTTTAAACATAATACTGCAATAATAGATGAACCTTGTATTATTGGTAAAGGTACTAAAATTTGGCATTTTAGTCATATCATGTCAAACTGTAAAATTGGTGAGAATTGTAACATCGGTCAAAATGTTGTTATATCGCCCGAGGTTATTATTGGGAATAATGTAAAAGTTCAGAATAACGTTTCAATATATAGTGGTGTATCTTGTGATGATGATGTATTCCTAGGGCCTTCTATGGTTTTCACAAATGTTATAAATCCTAGATCAGCAATTAATCGTAGAGATCAGTATTTAAAAACACATGTAGGTAAAGGAGCAAGTATAGGAGCAAATGCAACTATTATTTGTGGACATGATATTGGTAAATATGCATTTATTGGAGCAGGTGCTGTAGTAACTAAAACCATTTCTGCTTATGCCTTAGTAGTTGGTAATCCAGCAAAACAAGTTGGATGGGTTGGTGAGTATGGCCATCGGTTAATTTTTGATAATTATGGAATTGCCAACTGTCCAGAATCTAACCAAAAATATAAGTTAGAAAATAATACTGTTTTAAGAATAAGCTAAAATTAAATAAATTAATATTAGATATAAAAATATTTTAGAATGAATAATCGAGTTCAATTTGCAGTCGTAGGTTGTGGCCATATCGGTAAAAGACATGCTGAAATGATTTCTCGTAATGAGGAATCTGATTTAGTAGCATTGATTGACCTAAAGAAAAAAGAGGAGCTAAATATAGAGAATTATAATGTTCCATTTTTTAATTCTTTATCAGATTTTTTAAAATCTGGAATTCAAGTTGATGTAATAAATATTGCAACTCCAAATGGATTTCATGCAAGTCAGGCTTTAGAATGCTTAGAATCAAAAAAACATGTTGTAATTGAAAAACCCATGGCTTTAAATAAATATGACGCCGAAAAGGTTATATTTAAAGCCCTTGATGTTCATAAGCATGTTTTCGCTGTAATGCAAAATAGATTTTCTCCCCCATCTCTGTGGATTAAAGAAATAATAGATAAAAATATTCTTGGCGAGATATACATGGTTCAATTAAATTGTTATTGGAATCGTGATGAAAGATATTATAAAAAAGGTTCTTGGCATGGCACAAAAGATTTAGATGGAGGTACTTTGTTTACACAATTTTCACATTTTATTGATATTATGTATTGGCTGTTTGGCGACTTACAAAACATTCAAGCAAAATTTAACAACTTCAATCATGAAAAATTAACTGAATTTGAAGATTCTGGATTTGTAAATTTTGATTTTGTAAAAGGAGGTATGGGGTGTATAAATTATTCTACTTCAGTTTGGAATCAAAATTTAGAGAGTAGCATGACAATTATCGCAGAAAAAGGATCCGTGAAAATTGGAGGGCAGTATATGGACAAGGTAGAATACTCTCATATTAAAGACTATATCATGCCTGTTTTACCACCTACTAACCCCGGTAATGATTATGGAGCATATAAAGGTTCTGCACAAAATCACAATTTTGTAATTGAAAATGTTGTAGATGTTCTTTTAAATAGGTCCTCTATCAATACAAATGCATTAGAGGGATTAAAAGTTGTTGAAATTATTTCAAAAATCTATTCAAAAAAATAATTCTTGAAATGAAATTGGCTATTATTCAAAATCTTTATTCAAATTACATAAATGACTTTCAGCACAGTAATAGAGAACTGCTTACTAATTATCAAGAGTCATTAAAAATACTACAGCAAGATTCCTTTTCTTGGAATGGTTGCTGGGGAGAACACTTGTCAGCTTATAATATTGATGTTGTTGAGTTATATGTAAATTTTGACATATTAAACCAACATTGGCTAAATGAAAATAAAAGCATCTTAAATTTAAATATTAGTGATATTTTAATAGCTCAATTAAATTATTTTAAAATAGATTATGTAATAAATACAGATGTCAATATTCTTGATTATCAATTCGTGAGACGAATAAAGAATGAAACAAAAGTAAAAAAAGTTTATGCACATGTGTGTTCACCTTTTTTTACTAAAAAAGATATCTCTGAATATGATGGAATTTATACATGTCTAAAAGCGTTTGAAAGGGATTTTAAAAACAATGGCATGCCATCAATTTATATGCCGCATTGTTTTAATAGTAAAATAAACGATAGAATTTCAAATACTAAAACAAACAAAACAAATGCGATTTTTTTTGCTGGAGGTGTTCTAAAAGGGGGAGATTTACATGATCACAGAGAGATGCTTTTACTTGAATTTTTGAAAAAAAAAATTCCAATCGAATTCTATTCAGAAGTTGCAAATTATAATTACTTCAAATCATACCTGTTTAACACATTAAAAATTTCAATCTATTCTTTAAAAAAAATACTAAATAGAATAAAAATTAATGATGAGATTTTGAATAATTTTTCAATTTTTAATAAAGTTAATACAATGCCTGGAGGCATTCTTGATAGGAGGTTATTTAAAAGTGCAAAAAAACCAATATATGGAAATAAATTGTTTTCATTGATGCAAAATCAACTTATTTCATTGAATGTACATCCTGGTATTTCAAAGAATGAAGCCTCTAATATGAGATTGTTTGAAGCTACTGGAGTTGGTTCTTTATTATTAACAGACTACAAAGATAATTTAAGTTCTTTTTTTGAAATAGATAGCGAAATAGTTACATATAATTCTATCGAAGAAGCAATAGAAAAGGCAATTTATTTATTAAATAATCCTAAAGTTGCATTAAATATTGCTGAAGCTGGTAAAAAAAGAGTAGAATTAGATCATACATTTTATAATCGAGCGCCAATTTTGGCAGATGGTATAATAAAAAATTTTAAGTGAAACGCAGTCGTAAAACATTTTTAATTGCAGAAATTGCTCAAGCTCATGACGGTAGCCTAGGAATTGCTCACAGTTACATTGATGCTTTGTCTAAAACAGGCGTAAATGCTATTAAATTTCAAACACATATTGCAGAGGCAGAAAGCAGTGAGTTTGAGAAATTTAGAGTTAAATTTAGCTATGAGGATGATACTAGATTTGACTATTGGAAACGAATCGAGTTTACTCTGGATCAATGGATAGGTTTAAAAAAACATTGTGATGAAGTGGGTCTAGAATTCATATCGTCACCATTTTCATGTATGGCAATCGATTTGCTAGAAAAAGTTGGAGTGAAAAAATACAAAATAGGTTCTGGTGAAGTTAATAACAGATTACTAATTGACAAGATTTGCAAAACAGGTAAAGAAATTTTTCTTTCATCTGGAATGAGTTCTTACGAGGAGTTAGACGAATCAATTAGTTGGATTGATTTGTATAAAAATCAAGTTTCAATTTTTCAGTGTACTACAAATTACCCTACCTCACCTAAAGAGTGGGGGTTAAATGTTATACAAGAAATGAAAAATAAGTATAAACTTCCTATTGGATTTTCTGACCATTCTGGCGAAATTTATGCTTCATTGTCAGCAGTAGCTTTAGGGGCAGAATTGCTTGAATTCCATGCAGTTTTTAATAAAGAAATGTTTGGTCCAGATACAAAAGCTTCATTAACTATTGATCAAATTGTAGAATTAGTGAAGGGAGTTCAACAAATCGAGGAAGCAACTTGTGAAAAAGTTAATAAAAATCAAAATCAAAAATACTCCGAATTAAAGGACATTTTTGGAAAATCATTGTGTATTAATAAAGATCTAAAACAAGGGCATATTTTAAATTTCGAAGATCTTGAAGCAAAAAAACCCAAAAACAAAGGTATAGATGCATCATTATATTTAGACGTTATAGGAAGCCAACTGACTAAAAATATGTATAAATGGAATTTTTTAAATTATAATGATATTAAAAAATAAAATCTATGATATAAAAATTATTTCTTAAAAAGCTCTTTATATTAATATTCATTATAAAAATTACACAATAAATAAAAAGTAACAACATGGAAAATAAAAAGTACATTTTAGAATCTGGCTTAAAAGATATTCTTGATGCATTTATTGAAAAAGGTGATCCAAGTCAAAGAATAATGTATAACGAAAATGACATTAGTTATATACATAAATTAGTACGTCAAAGAAAGCCATTCACAACCCTAGAGTTTGGTGTTGGTTTTTCTACAATTACAATTGCCCACGCTCTTATGTTAAATCAAAGAGAATTTGATTTATTAGAAGAGAAGCCAAGAGTGAGAAATAGTAAAATGTTTAAGCACTTTGTCGTAGATACTAATCAGTTTTGGTTAGATAATACAAAATCAAAATTTCCAACTGAATTAATTCCATATGTTGAATTTAATTATAGTGAAACTTATATAACAATGCTGGGTGATTTACAAGTTTGTTCCTTATATAAAAAAATACCTGATGTTGTGGCAGAGTTTATTTATTTAGATGCGCCAGATCCTAAAGATGTAGCTGGAAATATTAATGGACTTACATTTCAGTGTCCTGAACGAACAGTAATAAGTGGAGACTTATTATTAATGGAGAGCACTTTTCTTCCAGGAACTTTTATATTAGTAGATGGAAGAACAAATAATGTACGCTTTCTTAAAAATAATTTTAAAAGAAATTACACATTTAATTGGGACAAAAAATATGACAGATCAACGTTTGAACTTACAGAGGAAAAATTAGGCCCACATAATTTACTTGGATCTGAAATTTATTAATTATGAGAAAAATTTGTGTAGTAATTACAGCAAGACCTTCTTATAGCCGAGTTAAGACTGTTCTAAAAGCTATAAAAAATCATCCTGGTTTAGATCTGCAATTAATTGTAATGGCATCTGCTTTAATAGATAGATATGGTTCTACAATCAATTATATAGAGAAAGACGGTTTTTCTATTGCCGCTAAAATTTACAGTGTTCTAGAAGGTGAAAATCTAACTTCTGCAGCAAAAACTACAGGTTTGGGTATTATGGAATTGAGTACAGTGTTTTATAATTTGAAGCCTGATATTGTAGTTACAGTAGCGGATCGTTTTGAAACTATTGCGACTGCTGTAACTGCAGCCTTTATGAATATACCTTTAGCACATATTCAAGGTGGGGAAGTAACGGGTAATATTGATGAAAAAGTAAGACACTCCATCACCAAGTTATCAGACTATCATTTTGTAGCAAGCGAAGGGGCTGCTCAAAGAGTTATAAAAATGGGTGAGTCTAGTGATTCAGTTTATAACACTGGTTGTCCTTCAATTGATCTGGCAGTGAATCTTTCAATTATGGATTTTGATCCATATGAAAAATATGGGGGCGTTGGTCATAAACCTGATTTAAGAAATGGATATTTAGTTGTAATGCAACATCCTGTTACCAATGAAAATAGTCAAGCACGTCAGCATATAGAAGAAACGCTGCATGCAATTGAAGAATTAAATAAACCTACTTTATGGTTTTGGCCTAATGTGGATGCCGGTGCTGATGGAACATCAAATGGGATTCGTGCATTTAGAGAAAATAAAGGACTATCCAATGTTCACTTCTTTAAAAATATGGAACCTCAGGATTTTTTAAAATTATTAAAAGGATCAATCTGTCTAATAGGTAATTCAAGTGTTGGAATCCGTGAATGTGCTTACCTCGGCGTTCCGGTTGTAAATATTGGAAGTCGTCAAAATATGAGAGAAAGAGGAAGTAATGTAATTGACATTGATTATGATAGAGCTGCCATAATTGATGCAGTGAAACAAATTGAATTTCCATCTAAAATTTCTTCATCTTCAATTTATGGAAATGGAGATGCGGGAAAAAAAATTGCCGATCTTTTGGCAGAAGTAACACTTAAGTTTCATAAAACTCTAACGTTTTGATAAATGTAACTGCAATAATTCCTGCAAGAGGAGGCTCAAAAGGTGTGCCTAAAAAGAATAAAAAAATGATAGGGGAGAAACCCCTAATTGCATATACAATTGAAGCTGCTCTAAATAGTGAATTTCTAAGAAAAATCATTGTTAGTTCTGATGATCCTGAAATAATTGAAATTGCTAAACAATATAAAGGAATTGATTTACATCAGAGAGATGAGTCTATGGCAACTGATACAAGCCCTATTGGCGAAACAGTATATTCAATTATTGCTGACGATGATATAGATGCAGTAATGATTCTTCAGCCTACGGCTCCAATTCGGACAGGAAAAAATATTGATGAAGCAATTCAATTATTAAATGATAATAGCACAGTTAACTCGATAATTTCTGTTGTAGAAATGAACGACATACATCCTGCAAGGATGTATTGGAAACGCGACTTGTCATTAGTTCCAATAATGCCTGAGTTTGAAAAATCAAGACGCCAGGATATTCCTACGGCTTATTACAGAAATGGATCAATTTATTTGACTAGAAAAAATGCATTTATGGATGGCCATTCCTTTATTGCAAAACCAATAATGCCATACACAATGCCATTTAACTGGCTGCTTAACATTGATGAGCCACGTGATATTTTAATTGCAGAAGCGCTGATACCAGCATGGATAAAAAAAATGATTTAATGATAGTTTTAAATGCAGAGCCGTATTTGTATAGTAAGGAAGCTATAGCAATTTGGGAAGAGAATGGATTTTTATATTCAGAATCAAACTGGGCTTCCATAGATTTGAGAGAATCGTTAGAGAATGTTGATATTTTAATCGTAAGACTAAATAGAAAAATTGATTTAGAAGTAATAAAAAAATTTCCTCGCCTTAAATTAATTATCAGTGCAACAACAGGCTTGGATCATCTCGACCTTCAAGCACTTCAAGATGCAAACATTGAAGTTTTTTCATTACGCGGTCATGCGGATTTCCTAAATTCAATTCCATCAACAGCCGAACATACATGGGCATTAATAGGTACATTAGTCCGCAATATTCCAGCCGCTAACGAAAGTACAAAACGTGAGGAATGGGATCGTGATAAATTTCGTGGTTATCAATTGAAAGATAGAGCAATTGGAATTATAGGTTTAGGAAGAGTAGGAGAAAAAGTTGCTAAATATGCTTCAGCATTTGATATGCATGTTGGATATTTTGATCCATATGTGGATAATAAGGTTTTTCAACGTTTTTCATCTATTGAAGAGCTGTTGAAGGTTAGTGATATTATATCTATACACGTACATTTGACTAATGAAACTTATCATTTATTGAATTCAACAAATCTAGATCATGTAAAAGCCGGATGTTTTGTAATTAACACTTCACGTGGTAAAATATGGGACGAGAATGCTTTGTTAGATGTTTTTAAATCTGGTAAAATAAAGGGAATAGCTACGGACGTTTTAGCAGATGAACTAGAGGGTATCAAAGAAAGTGCTATTCTAAAAATGCAGAAAAAATCTCAAAATATAATTATAACGCCTCACTTAGGAGGTGCAACATTTGATGCTATGTGGTCATGTGAAAAATTCTTGGCAAGCTTTATTACAAATTTATTAGCTAAGAATACACCTAGTAAGCATTAGGCGTTTATAATTACTTTTGTTTAAGTATAATCTTCGTATGAATATTTTAAATAAAACAATATATATTATTCCGAATGAGTTCAAAAAGAATTTTATTTTCTTATTGTTACTTATGTTGATCGGAATGATGTTTGAAATTCTTGGACTTGGTATTGTTATTCCAATTTTAGGTTTGATGTTGACTCCGGATATTGGCGTTGACTACCCAAAATTGAAACCTCTACTTGTCTTTTTGAATAATCCTACTCAAAAAGAATTAATTCTTGGCGGTATAATAACTCTAATTTCTGTTTATATCATTAAATCGATATTTATAATTTATTTAACTAAAGTTCAATCTAAATTTGGTTCGAGGTTATGTTCAAATTTAAGTCGCGAATTATTTAATGGTTATGTAAAACAACCTTATGTGTTTCATTTAGCCAATAATTCATCCAGGTTAATTAAAAATATACAAGTAGAAACAATACAATTTCTAGAACTTGTTCGTGCTGTAATGACTCTTTTGGTTGAAGTGACTATAATTGTTGGGGTTACAACTTTACTAATATATAGCGAACCTATTGGCGCATTAATTATGATTTCATTTTTCGTAATTAGTACATCATTATTTCAGCGGAGTTCTAAAAAGAAGCTAATTACATGGGGGGCTAAACGTCAATTTTATGAGTTGAATATGATGAAGAGTCTTGTGGAAGGGTTGAATGGTATAAAAGATGTAAAAGTTTTAAATAAGGAAAAATACTTTATTGATTACTATGTTAAAAACAATTATGAGTATCATGAATTAAATATGAAATATCACTCGGTCAAACAATATCCGCGTGTATTTTTAGAAATACTTTCAGTAGTAGGGTTAATGGGACTGGTTTTTATAATGATTTTGCAAGGACGGACGCCCTCAGTTATTATGCCAATTATTGGTGTATTTGCTGCAAGTGCTTTTAGATTGATGCCGTCATTTAATAAAATTATTGTTTCTGTTCAAACTTTTCGATTCTCACAACCTATAATTGATGTATTATTTGACGAATTAAAAAATATTCGGGGACAAGAACAACAGGGTGGAAGTGAGTCCAACAAAATTGAATTTAAAAATGCTGTTAGTATAGAAAATTTAGACTTTCAATACCCATTTTCATCAGAAAAAACCCTTTCTGATTTCAATTTATTAATTAAAAAAGGACAAAGTATTGGAATCCTTGGTCCAAGTGGATCTGGAAAGTCAACGTTTGTAAATATTTTCTTAGGATTGCTTCATCCTCAAAATGGTGCTATCAAAGTTGATGATGTAAATATTGCTAGTGATCTTAGAGGTTGGAGGAATATCATTGGTTATGTCCCTCAATCTATTTATTTAATTGATGATACAATTATTAGTAACATAGCATTTGGTGTAACTCCTGAAGAAGTAAACTTGGATAGAATGAATGAAGTAATTAAGCTTGCTCAATTGACTTCATTCATTGAGCAATTACCGGATGGTTTAAGCACAAATGTAGGGGAAAGAGGAGTTAAAATTTCAGGAGGCCAACTTCAAAGAATTGGAATTGCGAGAGCATTATATAATAACCCCTCAATTCTTGTTCTTGATGAATCAACAAGTGCATTAGATAATTTTACAGAGAAAGAGATTATGAAATCTGTTGAATTGCTATTAAGTAACTCTATAACAGTTATTATTATAGCTCATCGCTTAACTACTCTTGAGCAATGCGATATAGTATACCGTTTAGAAAAGCACAAAAAACTACAGATTGTTGCAAATTCTGATTTAAAAAAACATTAGTATTTTGTGTTTTTACTTTTAGAATGAAAAATATAAATTCAATAATAATTATGAAAAATGAAATCAATTTTAATCAAAATTTTACTGATAAGATTTTTCGATTAATTTATGCTTTTTGGAATAAAGCGTCACTTAAAAAATTAAAAAAAGGTAATTGTGGGGATTTTGAGTTATTGGGCTTCAAAGAACTTAAATTTTCAAAAAGTGATAAAATGGCTTTAGATAATCAGTTAAAAAAAATTTATCAAAATGCCGAAGCTGCAGTGGATTTTTATGATGAAAGGTCCGCTCATAATCTTTCCAATGTTGGGAATATGCCTTTAAGTTTGGAGTCACTTGCCACTAAAGAGGAAATCGATAACCTGTCTGAGATTACACAATCTATATTACGTTCCAATCCTGAAATTGGAGAGTATCTTGGGTTAGAAATACCTCAATTATCACTTGAACTAACTTTACTTTGCAATACAACTTCGAAAAATTCAGCCGAGAGAAAAGAAGGTTCACAGAATTTCCATAGAGATATTTATCATTCATTTTACAGAGGCATTAAGATATTTTATGGTTATAATTATAAAGCAGATTTTGATCATGGTGCGTTTACATTTATTCCGCTTACTTCAATTCCTGCAAATGTACGACCTTCAAATAAAGGGTATGATAAAAGTAAAATGAAACAAAGAAGATTTGATCTCCACCCACTTATTGTTAACGCGCAGTCAGAAACTCGAATTTTGCAAGAGAAGGTACTAACTGCTATTGATACTTATAATGTATTTCATTCGGGAGGTTATATTACAAGTCCTAATTTTATTAGGTTAATTTTTCAGGTTGTTGTTTCACCTCCACAAACACCTAATAGATTCAATAATATTACCGAACGTCATTTTGGCAGAATGCTATACTTTAACATGATTAGAGTGAGAAATATTTTTAGAATTCCCAAAAGATAACACTTTAATGTATAAAAAATGATTATGAATAGATTGAAAAAAGTTACTTGGACAAATTTCGGTGTAAACCGTGATCTAAGAGGTAATTTAATAGCAATTGAAGGCGAACAAACAATTCCTTTTCCTATTAAGCGCATCTTTTATATGAATAAAGTAACTGAAGATCGGGGAGGTCACGCACATATGGATACAGATCAGGTAATTATTGCTATACATGGTAGTTTTAAGGTAACCCTTTCTGATGGGATCGAAAAACAAGTTATTGAATTTAATGATTCAGAAAAAGGTTTGTTTGTTCCAAAATTGATTTTTACAGAATTATTTGATTTTTCTACTGATGCAGTTTGTCTTGTGTTGGCAAATACTCACTATGACATTAATAAGTCTTTAAGGACATGGAATGAATATTTAAATTATATTGAAATAAAAAATGAAAACAAATAAATCATTAAATGGTTCATTTCTAGCATCTTCATTTATTGAAAAAGGTGAATTTGGAGATATTAATGACTTTTTAAATTGGTATGCCAAAAGAAATTCTGAAGGAAAATTTAAAGTTAATCAAATTCCATTTTCTAAGTCAGAACAGTGGTTTTATGATGAAAAACTTGGCTGTTTAAAACACTTTACTGGAAAATTTTTCAGTATTGAAGGAATTAGAGTCAGCACAAATTTCGGAGCAATAAATGCTTGGGAACAAATTATTATAAACCAACCTGAAATTGGTATTTTAGGCATAATTACCAAAATTATTGGAGGAGTTAGACATTTTTTAATGCAAGCCAAAATGGAGCCTGGAAATATAAATATACTTCAACTTTCACCTACTTTACAAGCGACTCGAAGTAATTATAAGCAAATCCATAAAGGTAAAGTTCCAGCCTATTTAGAATATTTTATAGGACATCAAGATAGTAAAGTAATTGTAGATCAGTTGCAAACTGAACAAGGCGGAAGATTTTTAAGAAAAAGGAATAGAAATATTATTATAGAAGTTTCTGGTGACATAAAAGTAGAAGAAGACTATTATTGGCTTACGCTTTGGCAAATAAAACAATTGATGAAAATTGACAACCTTGTTAATATGGATTCTAGATCAGTAATTGCTTGTATTCCATATATAAATGAAGTTGAAACTATCAAGTTGTCATCAGTTGATGGTGATTTTAATAATTTTAGATTTATTGATTCTTTATGTGATACTGACAAACAATTAAATAGTATTGATCAAATTATTGCTTGGCTTGCAAAACTTAAAGCTGATTATGATTTAACTGTTTCAAGTATTAGTATAAATGATTTAACTGATTGGGAGATTACTTCAGAAGAAATTAGACATAAAACCGAAAATAGATTTAGTGCAATTCTAGTTGATGTTGAAGCTGGCAATAGAGAGGTTACTAGCTGGAATCAACCTTTAATTAAAGAAACACAGGTTGGGCTAAATGGATATTTAATTAAAAAAATTAATACTATAGATCATTTTCTTGTTCAAGCAAAAATGGAACCAGGCAATATCGATAAGTTCGAATTAGCACCAACGATCTCGTTTTCTAATTATGAAGAAAGAATCACTTCTGGATACAATGCTCCTTTTTTAGATTATTTTATTAATATTAGCAAAGAAAATATACTATTTGATAGTGTCCAATCTGAAGAAGGAGGTAGATTTTATCATTTCCAGAATAGAAATATGTTAGTGGAAACTAAAGATGAAATATGTATTCCAGAAAATTTTATATGGATGACTCTAAATCAAGTACTTTCTTTATCAAAATTAGGTCTATTTAATATTGAATCAAGAAGTCTTTTATCAGCATTAGATATTACAAAACGATGAATATTTTATTTTTAGGATTCTCCTCTATTGTTAAAAATAGAGTATTACCCGCTGTTGAAAATATATCAAAAATATTACATGTTGATTGTGCAAGTCTTTCCAAGAATAGTGAAGATTTTATTTCAAAAAAATCTAGAAATTTTTATTCAGATTATAAATTAGCTCTCAAAAACTCTGATGCTGAAATTGTTTATATTTCACTTAGAAATCATGAACACGCTCATTGGATAAAAATTGCCCTTGATTTCAATAAGCATGTAATAATAGACAAACCCGCTGTTACAAAAATTGAAGATGCTGAAGAAATATTTAGAATTGCAACTGAAAAAAACAAATGCGTTTCTGAAGCCATAGTATATGCATATCACCCTCAACTAACTGTAATTAGAAATCTATTCAGAGAAAATAATTCATTACCCACTCATATTACTGTTCACTTTACAATGCCAGGTTTTGCAAAAGATAATTTTAGGTACTATAAAAATTTTGATGGGGGGGCATTATTTGACTTAGGACCTTATGCGATGAGTTTGGGTTTTGAGTTTTTTGAAACTGATCCTTTGATGTGTATTGGTACAAAAAATATCCCAAATGGATTAGAAGTAGAAACTTCCTTTAATGTACTTTTACAGTATCCGCAAGGACATACTCTTATTGGTTATTTTGGTTTTGAAACCGAGTATGCGAATGTTGTATCTATTTTTAGTAAAGAAATGCGGATAAACTTAGATAGAATATATACAATTCCTTCTGACTTAAGCAACGAAATAAATATACGAAAAGGAAATAATACATCAATTGTAAAAGTTGAACATTCTGATATATTTAAAGAGTATTTAATAGAAGTTATTGATGGGATTTCAAATAATAAATTTAAAAAATTCAATTCACATTTTTTAAAAAATGCAGAACTATTAACATTTTTAAAAAATAATTTAAAATAAATAACTATGCAAGTTAAAGTTTGGTCATATTTAGGAGAGTACATTCATGAAAAAGATGAAATTCATGAAGCTATTGAACAAGTCTTGAATTCAGGGGTTTTGATTCTTGGAGATAATGTAAAAGAATTTGAGAATGAATTTTCAGCATATTGTCAATCAAAATTTGGAATTGGGGTAAACTCTGCAACAGATGCTATATTTTTTGCATTAAAAGCTCTTGGTGTAGAGGCAGGTGATGAAATTATAACTGTTTCTAATACTGCAGTACCAACAGTTTCTGCCATTGCAGCAACTGGTGCTATTCCAAAATTTGTCGATATTGATCCTTCTACATATTTAATGAAAGTCGAACAAGTGATGGATGTAATTACACCAAAAACAAAAGGTATTATAGCAGTTCATTTATTTGGTCAGTGTGTTGAAATGGATCAACTTAATGAAATTGCAAAAAAAAATAACTTGTTTATTATTGAAGATTGCGCACAAAGTCATGGTGCAAAATATAATGGTCGAATGGCTGGATCAATGTCTCAGATATCAACATTTTCATTTTATCCAACAAAGATTTTAGGAGGATATGGAGATGGAGGAATGATGGTCACTGCAGATGATGAGTTGACAAAAAAAATGAAAAAATTACGGTTTTATGGTATGGAAAAAACATATTATGCAATTGAACATGGATATAATTCTAGATTAGATGAGTTACATGCGGCGATTTTAAGAAAAAAGCTTTTGCATATTGAAGAATATATCAGTAATAGAAGGAAAATCGCAAAACGTTATGATGAAGAACTGAAACATACTTCTCTTCAATTACCTATAGAATTGCCTGGTAATAAACACGCATATTATATATATGTAGTAAGGCATCCTGGTCGCGATAAAATAATGGAAAAATTAAAAGAAAAAAATATTTTATTAAACATAAGCTATCCATGGCCAATTCATACTATGACAGGATATGAATATCTTGGTTATAAATTAGGGGATCTTCCAGAAACAGAAAAAGCAGCAAATGAGATATTTTCTTTGCCAATGTACCCATCATTAACATATGAAGAACAAACTTATGTTATTGATTCTATTAAAGAAATTTTAAGTTAATTCCCTTTGAAAAATTATATTATGAAAATAAATGATTAGTTAACAAAAATGCTTTTAAATATTATTTTTGTTTTAATATCATTCTTTTTAATAATTACTTCTGGTTATTTATATCGTATAGCATCAAGTAGTCCATTAAGTAATCCAAATATGATTTCTACATCTTTTTGGGTTTTAGGTGCACTTTGTTTTATCCCAAGCCTCTTAATTTTAATTGATTTGAATCCTGTGCCAGATTTAGAATCTGACAATATCATTTATGGTGATTTTGAAAATAGATTAAAAGCATGGATTTTACAATATTGGTTATTAATTGGAATCCCAATTGGGGCAATCTTAGCTCGATTCCTTTTTTCAAATTTCACCTCCAATATAAAGTCGAATAAATTTAAAAACACCCCATTAAAAGATATCCGCATTTGGGGTAAATTAAGTGAATTGACTTTGTTTAATACAATTCTTTGTTTTTTTATAATTTCAGTTTTATATGTATTTGTAATTTCAAGTAAAACAAATCCGTTATCTATTGCATTATCAGGTGGAAGTACTGCTGAAATTTTAACCGCAAGAAATACATTTCAATTTGGAATTGGAGTGCCTTTGTTTGATACACTTTTCAGAAGTGATACTGTACTTATTTTTAGTCTTGTTGCTATGGCAATGAGTATAAAGGAAAAAAAGTTCAGATGGAAAGCTTTATTTATACTCATGTTCTTATTTGTTTTACTTCTTAGTATAATTGGAGGTTCTACTGGTTCTTTAATATTTTATATTGCAATTTTAGTTTATTTAAGATATATACTAACCGGCATGTTGATTCGTTTAAAAGAATTACTCGCAATATCGATAATAATATTTTTGTCTTTTGCATATTATAAATCAGGTGATGACGCTAGTGTTAAATTCATATTCAACCATATTTTTGCTAGAGCATTTTTTGATCAAACAAAAGGTTTTTATTATTCATTACAAATTTTTCCAAACGTACACCCTTATCTTTATTTTTCTAGTTCAGCAGTTTGGTTAAATGAACTTTTATTTGGAACTTATTCATTAGATTATGGACATATTTTGATGTATAATTATATACCCAAAGCAGTTGAAGCAGGTTATGCCGGTCATTTTACTTCTATTTTTATTACAGAAATGTGGTCTAATTTTGGGTGGTTTGGTGTTTTTCTTGGTCCAATTTGGGTAGGTATTGTAATTAGTGTATTACATAATTATTTAATAAAAAAACAAAAATCAATTCTATTGTTAGTTTTATATGGGCATCTTTCAATTTTTGGTTTTGGATATTTCAGTGACTTTGTGAGATATTATTATCCTGTTAATATTTCTCTAACCTATATTGGTCCAATTATAATACTAAGTTTTGGATATTTTTTTCAAATTATTTTTAAAAATCATTAAATTTTATTTCCCTTTTTTAAATTAAATCACTTTAAATTCAATAAACATTATGGCAAAGAATGAAATTATTACAAATGAAAAATTAGTAATTAAAAGAGTTGATCTGAAACCTGTTGGTGCAGTAGAACACTATAATGAATTACTACAAAAAGATATACAGGATTTTATGCTTTCTATTGAAGGACTAGAACAAGTAAACTGTCCTGTATGTAAAGCTAAAACGTCTAAATTATTTGGAGAAAAATATAGTTTCAAATTGGTTACTTGTGATGGATGTGGATTTGTATATATAAATCCACGACCAACACCTTCTGCGATGGAGAATTATTATGCTAACTCAAAAGCAAGTGCGTATTTTCAAACTAATATTATTGGTCCAACTGAAGCTAATAGGCTTAGACTTATTGTAACACCTAGGCTTAATTATATAAATAATAAATTTCCTAATAAGGGTTCTTGGCTAGATATCGGATGTTCAACAGCTTCATTAATTAGTGAAGCAAAAAATGACGGCTGGCAAGTTACTGGACTAGATTTTGAAAAAACGGCTATTGCAGCTGCAGAAGCAAAAGGCGTTCAAATGTTAACAAAACCAATCGAGGATTTAAATATTCAAAATCAATATGATTTAATCTCACTTTTTGAGGTATTAGAACATTTAAGTAATCCAAGAGAAACACTTGAGGCATGTTTTAAAGCTAATACAACTGGAGGAAGTATAGTAATTACTATACCTAATATTGAAGGATTTGAGTTTGAGACACTAGGTATGTCACATAGTAATATTTGTCCTCCAAGTCATTTGAATCATTTTTCTCCTTCTACTCTTCCCAAACTTCTTTCTGATATTGGATACGAAATTACAGACATTGAAACTCCAGGATATCTTGATGTAGACAATGTTAGAAATGCTATGCTTAGTGGCAAAGTAAATTCGACTGGTAGTAAATTTCTAGACAAGATTATCATATCGGATGCCCCTAATGCAGCTGAAGAAAGAGAAGCACTTCAGGGAATTGTTGCAAGATCTGGTAAAAGTGGCCACTTAAGAGTTGTAGCAAAAAAAAATATGTAATGAAAGAGGTAGGAGAGAATTTTGTTACATGTTTTGATTCATATTTTATGCCTCAAGGGCTTTCTTTATATGAATCCCTTTTAAAGCATTTCAATGGATCTGTACTTTGGGTAATCTGTCTTGATAAAAGATCTTTTCAATATCTTAAAAAGAACGCATTTCCAATGATGCGTGTTCTTTTCATTGAAGATTTAGAAAATGAAAAATTACTTTCTGTAAAACATACAAGAAGTAAAGCAGAATATATCTGGACGCTTAGTCCATTTATTCCAGGATGGGTATTTGAAAGTGATCCTAAAATAAATAGAGTAACTTACTTGGACGCAGACATGTTTTTTTTATCAAATCCTTCTGATATATTTGATGAGTTTGAGAAAAGTGGAAAACAAGTTTTAATTACAGAACATGCATTTGATAAAGAATATGATCAATCATTATTACTTGGTAAATTTTGTGTTCAGTTTATTATATATAATAAATTTGGCAGTTCTGAAATTTGTGAATGGTGGAAAGATAGGTGTATAGAATGGTGCTACAATAGATGGGAAGACGGAAAATTCGGAGATCAAAAATATCTTGATCAATGGCCAGTTTTATTTCCAGAAAAAGTACATATACTTCAACGTCAAGATTTAATACTGGCTCCTTGGAATGCAAGTAAATATAAGACGAATAATCAAGTATTATGGCATTTCCATGGTTTACGCTTGTTAAATGAATGCAAAGTTCTACTACATTCCAGATATAAAATATCAAATAAAATTGATAGTGAAATTTATTTTCCATATTTGAAAATACTTTCAAAGTGGATTAATGATGAAACATATTCTAAAACTAATTTTTTGAATTATAGTAAATTTAATGAGACTCTGATTTTCATATTTTCAGCTATTTTTAGAACGTTTAGAAAAATGAAATTATATTCTTTAATGCCTCGTATAAAAGTCATTAAAATTGAGAAAATAAATAAATTTTTATAAAATATGCTTTTAACATATTCAAACTGCTTAAAGAAACATTATAATGACTATTCTTGCAAAGTATTAATTACAAGTCAAATTACTTGGCTTCCTTATAAGTTGTTAATGTCTGTAGTTGAAGACAGGATTTCTAAAAATAATCCTAATACTGAATTCTATAGAACTTCTATTTTAGGATTAAATATCAAAGGTAAAAATTCTATTTCATCATCAACATTTAAGATTAAAAATTTGATGACTATTCTTTTTAATAAAGATTTTTATTTGAATTTTTTAAAATCTTCCTTTTTGATTTTTTTACTAAAATTAAAATTTACTGAATCAAGAGACTTCGATAAACTGAGAATAAAAAATATCAAAATTGGAGATATAGTAGCGGCTGAATATCTTAGAAATCCTGCTAAAGGAAATGGTATTTTGAAAATTGACTTTCGATTTTATATTTTGACAATTAAATATTTAATAGTTTTTTTAAATATTGATAAAGCATTAAGTTTATTGCTAAAAAAAAATTCACCTAGTGAAATAAGATTCAGTTTACAGGAAACATCTTTCAAAGACGAAATGTTGAGAAGATTGATGATAAGTAAAGGAATATTTTTCGAATATCAATTTGATAAATATCAAGGGAAAATTATATTATTTGAATATGGTCCAAGCTGTGAAGGAAGAGTTTTTGAATATACACCTAAATTGACTGATATTACCAAGGAAGAAATTGTAGAATGTAAAACAAATCTTGATAAGAGAATATATGAGGGTATTGCGGTATGGACAGGAAATGTGACAGATATAGATAGTAAACTTAAACTTGATGAAGAATCTTTTTTAATGGTTGAAAAATCTAAACCAACAGCAATAATTTTTTTACACGCTGTTGCAGATGATCAATTTAGATGTGGATTAGATTGTTTTAAATCTATTGATGATTTTCATAAATATTCAATTAAAACAGTTTTGTCACTAGGATATCAATGTATTTTAAAACCACATCCTGGAATTAAAAGTGCTCTTCATCCAGATAAATCTGAAATCGATGATCGTTATGTTTCGAGACTATTTGAAGAAATGGGACTAGATTATAGAAAAACCACTGATTCTAATAACCATATGATTCATAAATCAACAAAAATATCCGGCCTTTTTGCAATGAATCCAAGAGTTAGCATTAAAACAATTAAAGATAAATTTGATTTTATTACACTAACACATCATGGCACAATAACTTACGAAGCCTTACATCTTAATTTGCCTGTTTTAAAATATAGATATTGTAAGAGTAGGGAATTTGATTTTACTCATTCTTGGAAAGATCATAAAACCTATGTAGAGTTACTTACATATTATGCAAAAAATAGAAAACTTCCTACATCTGATTTTAAAGACAGTTACTTGTATGTTAGTGCAGTACTTTCTAGAAAGAAAAAATTTAATGATTATAATAAAGTATTTATAAATTCGTATAATGAATACTATCCAGAAAATAATTTAAATATTCCACCTAGAAATGCTGTAGAATCAAAGAAAAATATACAATTAATTGAATATAGCTATAAGAATGATCAAAAATTTAGATCATATATCAAAAGTCAACTCGAAGTGTTAATTGGTTGATCTAAGTTATACATTTTTAATTAATTTAGTGAAACTTTATTGATTAATCGATTTAATCAATTTCAATTATTTGTAATTAAATTTTAAATATAATCATTAATGAGTAAAGTGTTTATTTGTGTTCCTACATTTAATGAGACTGAGAAAGCAAAATTATTTTTACAGTCACTTAAAAATGTTTCATTCCCTTTTTTAGAAGTTATTATAATAAATGCTAACGCACCTGATAAAACCACTGAATTATTGAAATCAGAATCAAATCCTAAATTCGAGATTACAGAATTAGTTGGAAGCAAAGCAGAATTTTGGAGTGCAAGTGTGAATCGTGGTTTGAAATATGTTAAAACCAAAATGTCTATAAATGATTGGGTAATAATAATGAATATTGATGTTGAGTTTTCAACAGATATTGTAACAGATCTAGTAAATTCTGCTGAGAGCATAGGAAATTGTCAAGTAGGTGCGATAGCTATTTCTAATGGTGTAGCTATTTCTAGTGCTGTTTTAGTTAAGTCTTGGGCATTTACATTAAACAAACACCCGTTAGCTGGTTTTCAATTAGAAAAATTACCCAAAAGTATTATTCCTGTTGATTTTTTACCTGGAAGGTGTTTTATTTTTCCAAGTCAATACTTGAACATTGCCGGTTTAGTTGACGATAAAAATTTACCTCATTATCATGCAGATTATGAGTTTAGTTATAGATTAAAAAAATCAGGTTGTAAAACATTTCTAAATTCTGGAATTACTATAAATGCTGATATGTCAAATACGGGACTTTCAGTATTTGATAAACAAACAAGTATATATAGTAGACTTTCTAATTTATGGTCAATTAAAAATCCTTCAAATCCTTATTATAGAGTAATTATGGTAAAGAAAATGTTTCCTTTTTATCTTATACCTAATGGTATTTTTTTATATTTTTTAAGATCTTTAGTTGAAGTATTTATTGGCAATAGAATTAATTCCATTTTTTTTAATAAAAAAGAGCAAGGTTATTCTGGTTCAATTAATAATCAATAATGAATAATGAATTAAATATATTGCCACTAATATCAATAATAACTCCTGTTTTTAATTCGGAAAAATATATTCGAGATACAATAAATTCTGTTATTAATCAAACATATTATAATTGGGAATTACTAATTGTTGATGATTGTTCGCAAGATTGTAGTTTTGATATAATTAGTAAATACGCTCATTCGGATTCCCGAATAAAAGTATTTAAAAATAAATTTAATTCTAAAGCGTTTGAAACTAGAAACGTTGCTTTAAGAAATGCAAAAGGAATGTACATTGCATTTCTAGATTCTGATGATATTTGGCATCCAAACAAGCTTATGATGCAATTTGAATTCATGCAACTTAATAATTATTCTTTCACTTATACAGCATTTACTAGATTTAAAGAAGTACCCAATAATTATAATAAAATTATTAAAATAATTGATAAAGTCTCATATGAATATCTTCTAGGAAATTCGGTAATTGTAACTTCTTCTGTAATGATAAACAAAGACAGATTAGGATATTTTGAAATGAAAAATGTGTATTATGATGATTTTGTTTTATGGTTAGATTTATTATCTAAAACACGATATGCTTATTGTTTGAATGAGTGCTTGTTGAATTATCGCTTATCAACAAATTCATTATCAAATAATAAATTTAAATCTGCTCTGAAATTATATCAAATTTTTACTAATAGTTTGAATCTTAATTTTTTCAAGTCTCATTTTTATTTTTTTAAATGGGTCATAAATACGTCATTAAGATATATTATTAAATATTAAAAAATTGAAAAGCTCAATTTTATTAACTGGCTCAAATGGTTTTTTAGGTAAACATATTTTAAAATCTATTTACAATCATAATGTTTTTACTTTAAATAGAATGAACTCTGATTTTAATTATGATTTATCTAAATGTGTTCCATTTTTTTCTGTTCCGTTTGAATATGTTATTCACTGCGCAGGGAAGGCTCACTCATTTCCTAAAAATGAAAGAGATAAGTTTGAATATTTTGATACAAATGTTAATGGAACCAAGAATTTATTAGAGGGACTATCAAATTGTTCTATTCCTAAACATTTTATTTATATCAGTTCTGTAAGTGTTTATGGATTAACAGAAGGTGAAAATATTAATGAATGTCAGCCATTAATGGCTAAAGATGCATATGGACAAAGTAAAATACAAGCAGAAAAATTAGTAATCAATTGGTGTAAAAAAAACAATGTTGTTTGTACTATATTAAGACTTCCATTAATTGCAGGTCAAAATCCGCCTGGTAATCTTAAATCTATGATAAGTGGAATTAAAAGAGGTTATTATTTTAATATTAACAGGGGTGAAGCAAAAAAAAGTATTGTTCTTGCTTCAGATATTGCAAAAATCATTTTAATTGCTGCTAATGTAGGCGGGGTTTATAATTTGACTGATGGTGTGAATCCAACTATTTATGAACTAAGTAGTAAGATTGCACATTTGCTACAAAAAAAAGTAGTCTTTAATTTACCATTATTAATTGCAAAAATATTTGCCAAGATTGGAGATTTTATTGGGGATTTATTCCCTCTAAATAGTAGCAAATTAAATAAATTAACTAATAATTTAACTTTTGATGATACAAAAGCTAGAAAAAGTTTTAGTTGGAATCCCCATTCAGTTTTAGACAATTTAATTATTTAAATATAATATTAATTTTATGCCTTATTTATTTACTTCTGAGAGTGTTTCTGAAGGACATCCAGACAAAGTAGCAGATCAGATTTCTGACGCGTTAATCGACAATTTTTTAGCCTTTGACCCTCAGTCAAAAGTAGCTTGTGAAACTTTAGTAACTACGGGTCAAGTGGTATTGGCGGGTGAAGTAAAATCTAAAGCATACTTAGATGTACAAGAAATTGCTCGTGGTGTAATACGTAAGATCGGATACACTAAGAGTGAGTATATGTTTGAAGCAAATAGCTGTGGTATC
>JACCDH011494181.1_pt1 | contig 25805 bp, 24 predicted proteins | sample 7442481 | NCBI WGS metagenome assembly JACCDH01 (sample SAMN15323433, study PRJNA562643) | freshwater metagenome | isolation source: river surface water | place: USA:Blue River Watershed | collected 2017-08-15 | reverse complement strand
GATCACCTGCCAGAGCAAGTTTTCTACATGGTCGGTACCATCGACGAAGCTTTCGAAAAGGCCAAAAAGGCAGCTTAAAGCAGTGCTTCGGGGCGGCTCAATAACTGCCCCGGTGCCCGCTTGAATGCACCTTTTTAAGGAGTAAACATGAACACCATCCACGTTGATGTGGTCAGTGCATAAGAGTCCATCTACTCGGGCGAAGCCCGGTTTGTGGCCTTGCCCGGCGAGTCTGGCGAATTGGGCATTTACCCACGCCACACACCGCTGATCACCCGCATCAAAGCCGGGTCGGTTCGCATTGAAACGGCTGACGGCGGCGAAGAGTTCGTTTTCGTGGCCGGTGGCATCCTGGAAGTGCAGCCTGACTGCGTGACCGTGCTGTCCGACACTGCGATCCGCGGTAAAGACCTCGACGAAGAAAAAGCCAACGCGGCCAAGCAAGAGGCTGAAGAAGCCCTGCGCAACGCCAAGAGCGAAATCGACATGAGCCGTGCTCAAAACGAGCTGCTTGTGTTGGCTGCTCAGTTGTCCGCTCTGCGTCGTTATCGCAAGAAATAAAAGACAGGTTCACGCCTTTCTTTTGTCAAAAACCCGGCACCCATGTGACCGGGTTTTTTTACGTCTGCAGTGTGGGCTGCTGCACAAAATGGACAGCAATACCCAGGGAAATGACCGCTGAAACCCAGCAAGGCATCACAATGATGGATACAGCCTAATTGATCCACACTCTATGAAACGCGCCAAACTGCAAGCCGCCATCGTCGGCGGCACGCCCGATGACATTGAACAAGCCTTCTACGAGGCTTTGCACAATGCAGATATCCAGCAACTCATGTCGTGCTGGGCCGAGGAGGACGAGATTGTCTGTGTTCACCCCGGGGGCCCTCGATTGATCGGGCCGGGCGCTATCCGCGCTGCGTTTGAAGCCATGTTTGCCAACGGCAGCGTGCAAGCCTTTCCTGAGCGGGTTCATAAAATCCAATCGCTGGCCAGTGCGGTTCACCACTTGGTGGAGCGGGTTGAGGTCATCACACCACAAGGTGCGCAACACGCTTGGGTGATTGCCACCAATGTTTTTCACAAGACGCCGCAAGGCTGGCGCATGGTGGCGCACCACACCAGCTCTGGCACGGCCACAGATGCCGATGCGGGCAACAAGCCCCTGGTCCTGCACTGATGCACTACAAAGCGCCGGCATGGCTCATGGGCGGTCATGTGCAAACGATTTGGTCAGCCCTTTATGCGCGCAGGCATTGGGGCCCTTTGCGCCCCTTGCAGCGTGAACGCTGGGTCACACCTGATGGTGATTTTGTGGATGTGGACCGGCAAACGGCCAGTCACCCCAGCAGGCCCTTGGTGGTGCTTTTCCACGGTCTTGAGGGCTCATCGCAAAGCCACTATGCACAAGCTTTCGCCGACTGGGCGGCCGAGCACGATTTGAACTTTGCACTCCCCCATTTCCGTGGGTGCAGCGGTGAGTTGAACCACGCCCCACGCGCCTACCACTCGGGTGATCACCCAGAAGTGGACTGGATCTTGCGCAATATCCGTCTTGCGCACCAACAAGCAGGTGGGCAGACCGTGGTGGTAGCTGGCGTTTCTTTGGGCGGCAATGCCTTGATGCGTTGGGCGGGCGAGCAAGGCACACACGCGAAGGCCAAAGCCGATGCCGTGGCGTCGATCTGTTCCCCCTTGGATTTGGTGGCCAGTGGGAACGCCATTGGCAAGGGATTCAACCGACAGGTTTACACGCGCATGTTTTTGCGCAGCATGAAGCCCAAAGCGTTGGCTAAACTGGCGCAACATCCGGGCTTGTTTGACAAACAACGCATGCTGGACGCGCAAGACTTGTATGCCTTCGACAATGTGTTCACTGCGCCACTGCACGGCTTCAAAAACACCGACGATTATTGGAAGCGCGCATCGGCCAAGCCTGTGATGCACCAGATTGCCATCCCCGCATTGGCCTTGAACGCCTTGAACGACCCCTTTGTGCCGGCCTCAAGCCTGCCGCAGCGCAAAGATGTTTCGTCCTCCGTGACCTTGTGGCACCCCGCCCAGGGTGGGCATGTCGGTTTTGCACAAGGCGGCGTGCCCGGGCATGTGCGAGGATTGCCCGATGCCGTGGGTGGCTGGCTGCTTCAGGCCGCAAGTCACCCACAGAACAAGCAAGAGACAAGACATGGATGATTTGGTTAGACAGGCCATGGCCAAGTGGCCCAACGTGCCAGACTGTTTTGGATGGTTGGGCTTGGACAACCGTGGTCAATGGCACATGCGCGATGACCGAGTGCAAGCGCTAGGGCCTTTCCAATGCGGCAGGCCAGGGGCCAAAGGATCAGCCCTGCGTCACGAGAAATTGATCTCGTTCATTGACCGCAACTACGAGGCAGACGGACAAGGGCGTTGGTATTTTCAGAACGGTCCTCAGCGCGTCTATGTTGAATTGGAATCCACGCCATACATTTGGCGTCTGGACGAGGCGTTTACGCCCACATCGCACACAGGGCAATGCACCACGATGAAAGCCTGCTTGATGGACGAGCTGGGCCGGGTGTACTTGCACACGCCGCTGGGCTTGGGCTTGGTTCACACCCTGGATGTGGGCTTGGTGGCCTTGGCCATTGAGCAAGGCTTATGGACGGTGCAAGACTGCATGTCCAAGGATTTGCCCGAGCAATTTGGCTACGTGATCAGTCCACAAAAGCAAAACGGACAGGCATGAAAAAACCGGCTCAAGAGCCGGTTTTTGGGGGAAGAAAAAAATCACTTCTTTTCTTCAGCCGCAGGCGCTTTGGGCTCATCGAACTTGGCGCCGGCGTTGTTGGCCATGTAAGCGACAGCACGCGAAATTTCGGTGTCGTTGAAGTCACCGCCGCCTTGGGCACCCATGGCACCTTTGCCTTTGAGGGCGGAGGTGGTCAAAGTGGCCAAGCCTTGCTTGATGCGAGCACCCCAAGCGCCGGCATCAGCAAATTTAGGTGCACCTGCTGCGCCGGTGGCGTGGCACGCAGCGCATTGTGCTTTGTAGACTTCTTCACCAGACTTCAAAGGACGGTTCGCATCGCGCACTTCCACAGCGCCAATTTTCTGAATACGCTCAGCCACAGAACGCTCTGCATCGCTGGAGCCGGGGGCTTCTTTGTTGGCCGATGTGACATAAAACACCAAGCCGATGATGATGAACACCGGGATGATGAAAGAAGCCAAGCTGAGCAAAAGCATTTGCTTGGGAGTTTTCACCGGACCGGTGTGGGCTTCGTGTTGATCGTGGCTGTTGTCGCTCATGACATCCTCTTGTTGGGCTGGCCCATGGGCCTGTGGATTGACCGGAATCAACCGAGCATTATAGCGGCCCAGCCTTCACCGAACTTGCAACCCACAGTCAAAGCGCTGGCCCGTGAGATAATCTGCAACACCAACAGTGATGCGGCTGTAGCTCAGTGGATAGAGTATTGGCCTCCGAAGCCAAGGGTCGTGGGTTCGATCCCCGCCAGCCGCACCAAATGTCAAAAGCCACCGCTTTAAGGTGGCTTTTTTTTGGAATCGACATCACCAAGGCCAATAGAGTCGATAGGGGCTGTATTGAGCGAATAGATAAATTCCAGCCGCCGCTGCAAACATTGACCATGCGGTCAACACAGTCCGCCATCCTGACAAAAATTTTTTCTTGGCTTGTGCTGTGGATGTCTGTGCAGGTGGAGCTTGAACCAAAAGTGTTTCGCTGGCCGGAGCGGACAAGCCCAAGCCAACTGGGGAATCATCGTGGGCCGTTGCCTTGTCGCACAAATCATCGCTGAGGTGGTTGGTAGAGGTGTCGGCAGTACTTTGAGTGGATGGGTGGTTGGCCGGTGTATCGGATTTTTTGGCCAAATGCTGATGGGCTGGATGCGGTAAGTGCACAACATTCGATGTCACTTGCGCAGGACGATCCGGCGCCATCTCCATGTCATCCCAATCAGCGCCCAACAGTTTGGCCACGCGCCGCCCCGCTTGTCTGCGCAAGGACTCAGAATAAAAACGCGAATGGCCACCGTTTTCAAGCTCGTAAAGCTGGGACAAAGACATGCACGCTTGCGTCGCAAGCGACGAAGGGTCAATACCTTGCTGAAGCCGGAGATGACGAAGAACGCGGCCTTTGGGATCACCGGGCGTGTCGGACCCTGCCCCCAGTTGTGCAAGGGCACTCTGGTTGGCTTTTTGAAGCGTGCGCGCTTGTCCGGGCAACGCAGTGCGACCCATCAGACCAAGAGATCTGGAGGGCGTGCTCAATTTCAAATCTTGCATGACGCAACGACGCCGGTCAGGTAGGCATGCATCCAGACGCGGGTGACGGGACCCGACACCACTTGAATGGCGGTTGGTGAATGCGAAGCGCTGGATGACAAGAGATCTGTTTCTGCTGTGACCAAAACCACCGACAGTGGGCTGCGACCACGGCTGTTGAAATTTTCAAGCGCTTGCAGTGTTTTTTCTTGCTGGAGACGGGGCATGGACATCTCCACCACCATCATGTCCGGGCGTCGAGTTGACAGCTCCAGCAATGCCTCTGTCACAGAATCGAAAAATGTCACCTCGACTGGGAAATTCCATGCTTCGTTTGCAGACATCAATTGCCGCAACAAATCGGGGTCTTCGACGACCACTGTGATACGTGGCTTGATGACCGATTTGACGGCAACGCCCATGGTGCTGCGAGACGCACTTTGGTATTCATCGATGGATGTCAGGGATATCCGACGGTGACCACCACGGGTTTTCCAGCCTTTGAGGTCACCTTGATCGACCAAGGTTTGAACCAATGTGGTGGATAACCCCAGCATTCTGGCGGCCTCGGCAGTGCTCAGAAATTGAGTGCCGGTGGAATCAGAAACGCGTTTCGTGCCAACAGGCGCTTCGATGGTGTCTATTGAAAAGTGATCGTCACCCATGGGTTTTCTCCTGGACATAGATGGGTATTTCAACGTTCGCGAAGGGCTTGCGAAACGTTTTGCAAGGGCCTGAACAGGTACTCAAGAACGGATTTTTGGCCGGTGCGAATTTCAACCGTGGCCGTCATGCCTGGGGATGGCGTGAGCTTCAACCCATTGCGCAGTTCGGAGGCCTCTTTGACGCGAACCAGAATTCGGTACAAGCCTTCTTCCAACTCCACAGGGTTCCCCGGTTTTTTCTGGCGCTCATCCCGTAAAGTGTCTGGACTCAGGTGCTCCAAAACGCCATCCAAGCCACCGTATTTGTTGAAGTCGTATGCGGTCAGTTTGACGACCGCGATTTGACCTACCTTCAGAAAGGCCACCTCTGAAGGTTTGACATAGGCTTCGACCAACATCTCATCTTCAGTCGGCACGATTTCCAAGATGGGTTGACCCGCTTGAATGACGCCGCCCACAGTCGTGACTTGGACATTCTTGACGACGCCTTTCATGGGAGACCGAATCGTGGCGCGTTTGAAGGCATCTTCGCGTGCGGAGGCGTTTTCTTTGGTTTGCGACAACTCGGATGCAACACGCACCAATTCATTGTTGGCATCGGTCAAGTAGCGGTTTTGCCTTTCAGCACGTTGGCCCATCAACTCCGATTGCTGACGGCGCAAACGCAACAGCTCGACTTCAGACATCACGCCTTGGCTGACAAGGGGTTCGGTGATGGCCAATTCGCGCCCGACAGCGGCCAAGGAGATGTCCAGGGACCGCAAGGATTCAGTCAAGGCACGTTTTCGTGCGTTATAGGCTTGGGTTTCTTGCTGGACCAGTCCGGTTTCTTTAAGCACGTCTGGTGGAAAGACCAAGGCAGAGCCATAAGCCTCCGCCTTCAAGCGTGCAGCTTGGGCTGACAGGGCCATGAATTTTTCCTGGGCTTCTCTGAACACAGCCCCAGTTCGAGAATCATCGATTTGCAGCAGCACTTGATCTTTTTGTACCGTGCTGCCTTCACGCACATACATTGCACTCAGCACACCCGAGTCCATGCTTTGGATGATCTGCTCTCGACTGGATGGAATGACTTTGCCCTGGCCACGGGTGATTTCATCCAACTGAAAGAGTGCTGCCCAGACCAATGCCAATAGCAAAGTGGCACCAGTGAACCAAACCAGGTACTTGCTGGCACGGCGTTCATCGTCTTCAACAGTGGCGATGCCAAAGCCGGAGCTGCTCAAGCTTTTGCCGCTCATGCTGCTGCTCCCTGCGGGCGTTGCGCATGGACATCAATGCCTCTGGACAACTTCTCAATCATTTCTTGTTTGGGGCCCATGGCCACGCATTGACCCGCATCGATCACGGCAATGTGATCAACCAACTCCAGAAGTTGTGGGCGGTGTGTTGACATCAGCAAGGTGCGGCCGTGTAGCCACTGTTTGAGGACCGCGATGACTCGAGCTTCCGTGTTTTGGTCCATGTTGGCCGTGGGCTCATCCATGAAGACCAATTGAGGGTTGCGAAGCATCATCCGGGCAATCGACAGCAACTGGCGCTGCCCCCCGGAAAGCCCACCGCCGGCTTCTGTGATGGGCATATCCAGTCCCAGAGGATGATTGGCCACCATGTCATAAATGCCCAATGACTTGAGGGATTCAGCAATTCGGGCGTCATTGATCCAGCTGTCCGACAAAATCAGGTTCTCGCGCAGCGTGCCCATGAAGAGTTGGGGGTCTTGCCCCACGTAACCCATGCGGTTTCGCATTTCAGCGGGTTCGATTTGCTGGATGTCAACGCCATCGAGTCTGATGCCGCCACCCAATGGGGCATACAGGCCAGCCATCAAACGCAGCAAGGTACTTTTGCCGCTGCCGACACGTCCCAGCATGGCCACTTTTTGGCCTGCGGGAATGGTCATGGAAACTTTTTTGATGACGGGAATTTTGTGCTGACCAGGATAGGCAAACTCAAGCGCTTCTGCTTGCAGGTGACCCTCAATGGATTCAGGCACCACATAGTTGCGGCCATTGACGCGATCACGTGGGCGTTTGATCAGGCCGTCTAGAGTTTCCAAGGCAGTCACGGCTTGTTGGTAACGTGACGCCAAAGACATGACGCTGGCCAATGGGGAAATGGCACGACCGGACAAGATCACCGATGCAATCAGTCCCCCCAGCGTCAATTGGTTGGCGTGAATCATGTACACGCCGCCCACGACCATGGCCACGGTGACGAATTGTTGAATGGCGCCGGTCAAGCCCATGATCCAGTTGGTCAGGCTGCGGATTTGTTTGTAAGAATCTGCCCCTGCCAGATTGGACATTTCCCAGCGGCGTTGCAAATAGCTCTCGGCGTTATGTGCTTTGAGTAGTTCCAGGTTGAGAACAGATTCCACCAGCACGCTTTGTTTGTCGCCGGATTCCTTCATGTTTTCGCGCATGGCTTTCATCAAGGGTTTTTGTGCATACAAACCAACGATCAGCAAAACGGGAATCACAGCTGCCGGGATGATTGCCAAGGGCCCGGCCACAATGGCGATCAAGGCGAGGTACATCAGCACAAAGGGCATGTCGGCCAGCAGCACCAAAGACGATGATGAGAAAAAGTCTCTCAAGGACTCGAAGTCGCGCATAGAGCTGGCAAAAATACCCACCGACTGTGGGCGGTGCTCCAGGCGAATGGCCATGATCTCCCGAAGCAAGGTGGCGTTGATGGCCAAGTCGGCTTTTTTGCCCCCAAGGTCAACCAGGCGAGCTTTGAGCCAACGCATCACAAACTCCATCACGATCGCAATGGTGGTGCCAATGGCCAGTGTCCACAGCGACGCATACGCTTGTGTTGGAACAACCCGGTCGTAGACGTTCATGGTGAAGAAAACGGAGGCCAAGGTCAGAATGTTGGCCACCACAGTGGCGATCATGGACTCCACATAAAAATGGCGAAAACGCCACAAGGTGTCCCAGAACCAACTGAAAGCCTTGCCGTGCATCGGGGCCAAGGTTTGATCATGACGTTGGGGCGCCACCTTGACGGCCAGAACTTCCGGCCGTGCAAGTGCTTGCAGTTCAGCCACAGGAATACGGTGAATTTCCATGCCGGTGTGCGCCCACAACACGACGGCTTCGTCTCCCTCAACGGCGCGCAAAACACATGCGCGGCCGTCCATCAGAGGCATCAGCACGGGCAGCACATAGGCAGGAATATCTGCAACTTTGATGCGAGACCAAGCGGCCATCAGTCCATGTTTGTGGGCCATGTCTGGGAAAGCCGCCAGAGGTACGCGACCTCGACTGTCCAGTGCGAAGCCAGCCCGCAGCACTTGCATGTGCACAGGGCGATCAAGCAATTTGGCCGCCATGGTCAGGCACATCAACAGGGGATCGGCCATGGCATCGTTACCCTTGGGGGCGGGTGCTGTGGCGTGAGTGCCTGGGAAGAAAGAAATCAGATCAGCCATGGGTATCAATTCTTGGCATCAAGAGATCCGTTGTTGCTGGGCGACGCGATGCGCCCTGGCTCAGAAGAAAAACGGCGGGCCAAGTCGCCTGTGGCGGCCAACAAGCGAACGCGCGACAGACGCTCATCATGGAATGCAGCGCGTGCCGCACTGCGGTAATTGAAAGAATCAGCCTGGATGTTCAACAGATCGAGCAAGGATCGCCTTGCAACGCGAAACTGCTGGCGATAGCCTTCGACTAACTTGTCGCCCACATCAGACTGTGCGCTGCCAACCGATGAACGAGCGCGCGCAGACGCCCATTCCTGCCAGGCCAAGCCGGCTTTTTCGCGGGCGATCAAGCGGGCTTCATCCAGCGAAAATTGTGTGGCTTTGAGCTGCCCCAAGGCGCTCTCAATCAAAGCCGATGTCGCGCCGCCGGTGTACAGCGGTGCATTCAATTGCAGCTGTGAGAACGTCTCAAAGCGCAATGTATTGGTGTTGAATTGACGCGACATGGCGGCATCCACCGATGGCCAGTATTGCCCTTTGGCCACTTTGACAGCTGCTTCGGCGGCCTGTACCTGAGCCCGAGCTTGGGCAACCATCGGCAGATCATCCGTGACACGATCCATGGCAGAAGCCATGCTCATGGGAATTTGTCCCAGCACGCCGTTTTCAGACACCACGGCATCCAAACCCACAGGCCTGGCATCCATCTCATCGGGCCAGAAGCGGCGAAGTTTCTGCATGGCTTGCGTCAAATCCGCTTTGCGTTGTTGCAATGCCAAAGTTGCGTTCTCCATGCGGACCAGCGCCTGCTCATAGTCGATTCGACGGCCGGTGTCGACTTGAGCAATTTTTTGAATGTCTTCCAGTGTCTCGCGGTGCGAGTTCACGTTACGCACTGCCAGACTGTATAAATCGGCCGTTTTGTCCCAATTCAGGTAAGCCTCACAAGCTTGCTGAGCGACATCGTCAAGCGTGCCGTCACGTTGAAACTCGGCTGCGCGTGTGAGTGCCTCAGCGCGGGTGGCCTCGGCTTCAATGCGCCCGCCAGACCACAAATTCAATTTGGCAGTTGGAGAAACACTGGTCCGGCCAATGGCAGAAGGGACAGAGCCAGACGCATATTGATTGCTAGACGCTGTCAGTCCAATCTGAGGTTGGTGGGCACTTCGTGCTTTGTCAATGTCCGCGCGTGATGCATTGACTTTGGCAATGGCGGACTGAATGGATGGATAAGCTTGTAAAGCACGCTCCACCACTTGAGGCAAAGTTTGTGCTGCGCCTGGTGCTGTCACAAATGCCATGGCCCACAACAGCAAAGACCTTTGGGAAGGCTTGCGCGTTGCGTGGTTCATAAAGGGCAAAAACGCCAAAAATGGTTTTTGCGGAGCAATTTGATGCATTGATTGCTATTTGCCAACTGCGTGAAAACTGAAATTTTCGAGACAAAAAGACGCTTGTAAATCAGCCAATTGGCGTATATCGAGTCGTTTTGCCAGTGACTTGCAAAATACGAACAGATAAAAGAGCCGCTGGAACATTCAAAGCGTTTTGCGCGATTGGATGGTCCGAACGCCCAAAACCCCGACCAGGCAACACAGGTTGTGTCTCATGCTTGACGAACGTCCGCCGTGCGAGGACCTCACAATGGCCGGATGCAAAACATCCGATCCCCCCTCCAGGCACAAGTGGTGCAATGGCTCGTTGTGTCGGGCGACGCTGTGGCTGCAGGCGATGTGTTGGTCATTGTCGAAGCCATGAAGATGGAGCACGAAATCCGCGCCCCTGAAGCGGGCCAGATGGGCGAGGCTTTTTTTCAGGCGGGCGAGACGGTCAACGAAGCCGATGTGCTGGGCACCCTGAGCCCCTTGGGCGCTGTGGCACCCGCAGCCCCTGTGGCCACGCCAGCGGGTGCTGCACTGGTGGCCGACGCCCACGCCGTGCGGGCCGACCTGCAAAAATTGCAAACGCGCTTGGCCTTCACGCAAGACGCCCAGCGCCCCGAGGCCGTGGCCAAGCGCCATGCGCTTGGCCTGCGCACCGCGCGTGAAAACATCACCGACCTGTGCGATGCGGGCAGCTTCGTGGAATACGGCGCTCTGGCCGTGGCCGCGCAAAGCCGTCGCCGCTCGGCCGAGGACCTCATGCGCAACACCCCGGCCGATGGCATGGTCACCGGCATCGGCCAGGTCCAGGGCCAGCGAGTGGTGATCATGGCCTACGACGCGACGGTGCTGGCCGGCACGCAAGGCATGCGCAACCACCAAAAGACCGACCGCATGCTGGGCATCGCGCTGCAAAACAATTTGCCGGTGGTGCTGTTTGCCGAAGGCGGCGGTGGCCGACCCGGCGATGTGGACGTGGCCATCGTGGCCGGACTCAACCTCACGACCTTCGCTGCGTTTGCCCGTCTCAATGGCCGCGTGCCGGTGGTGGGCGTGGTGGCGGGGCGCTGCTTTGCGGGCAACGCGGCTTTCCTCGGTTGCTGTGATGTGGTCATTGCCACGAAGAACAGCAACATCGGCATGGGGGGGCCGGCCATGGTCGAAGGCGGAGGCTTGGGCGTCTTCAAGCCCGAGCAAATTGGCCCGAGTGGTGTGCAGCATGCCAATGGGGTGATCGATGTGCTGGTGGACGACGAAGCGCAGGCCGTGGCGGCTGCGCGGCAGTACCTGTCGTTCTTTCAGGGGGCCCAGTCCGACTGGCAAGCCTCACCGGCTGAGGCCTTGCGCCTAGTGGTGCCCGAAAACCGTTTGCGTGTGTACGACACCCGCACGGCCATGCAGGGCATCGCCGACGTGGGCAGCCTGCTCATGCTGCGCACCGGTTTTGGCGCGGGCATCCACACCGCTTTGTGCCGCATCGAAGGCCGGCCCGTGGGCATGATGGCCAACAACCCCGCTCACCTGGGTGGCGCGATCGACGCCGATGCCGCCGACAAAGCGGCGCGGTTCATGCAGCTGTGCAACGCGCATGGCCTGCCCATCGTGAGTTTGGTGGACACCCCCGGCTTCATGGTGGGGCCGGACATGGAAGAAAAAGCCCAGGTGCGGCATGTCTCTCGCATGTTCATCGCGGCAGCCCATTTGCGGGTGCCTTATCTGAGCGTGGTCTTGCGCAAGGGCTATGGCCTGGGCGCGATGGCCATGACGGCGGGCGGCTTTCACGAGCCGCTGTGCAATGTGGCTTGGCCCACCGGCGAGTTTGGCGCCATGGGCCTGGAAGGCGCGGTGCGCTTGGGTTACCGCAAAGAGCTGGAGGCCGTGCCCGAAGGCCCCGAGCGCGAGGCCTTGTTTGAGCGTTTGCTGGCCCAGCAATACGACAACGGCAGCGCGATCAACATGGCGACCACGCTCGAGATCGATGCCGTCATCGACCCGGCTGAGACCCGCACCTGGTTGGTGGCGGGTTTGCAATCGGGCCGCATGGCGCCCGCTGCGGGGTACTTGGCGATCGATACCTGGTGACCATGTCGGAGCTGAAGCTCCGACCTACAAGAGACAAGTTGTTCCCGCAGGTCGGCGGCTTTACCCCCGACAAGTCCTCGCAGAAACCACCAGTTGTCCCCGTAGGTCGGCGGCTTTAGCCCCGACAAGGCGTCCCCTGACGAATCGCTTTACTGCGCCTGAAAACCGCTGGCCTTGATGATGCGTGCCCAGGTGGCGGTGTAGGCCTTTTCGCGGTTGCCCAATTGCTGAGGCGTCATGTGACCCACTGTGAGGCCCATGGCGGTCAGGCGCTCTTTCACATCGGCTTGCGCCAACACCTTGGCCACAGCGTCCGAGGTGCGGTCGATCACGGCTTTGGGAGTGCCTGCAGGCGCGAAGATACCGTAGTAGGGCAGGTCTTCAAAACCGCTCAAACCCAGCTCGGCAAAGGTGGGCACATCGGGCAAGAGGGCCTGGCGGTCTTTGCCCAGCAAGGCGACCATGCGGACTTTGCCCGCCTTGTGGTTTTCAATGAAGTCGGGCACCGAGGCCACGCCAGCGGCGATCTGGTTGCCCAGCATGTCGGCCATCATGGGGGCGCTGCCGCGATAGGGCGCAGCGGCCAAGTCGAGCTTGTATTTCTCGCCGATCACTTTGACCAAAAATTCAGGCACCGAGGCGGGCGCGGGCACGCCCACCGTGTCTTTGCCCTTGGTTTTGACCCAAGCCACGTACTCGTTGAACGATTTGGCTGGTGTGCCGCCCGACACGGCCAGGCCGTTCACGAAGGTCGCAAAGCCTGCGACAGGTGCGAAGTCTTGTGCGGGGTTGAAGCCGGGGTTCTTCACCACTTGCGGCAGGATCGAGATGGTGTGGTCGTGCGATAGGAACAGCACCGTGCCGTCCGCGGGCGCGGCCTTCAGGGCTTGCGCGGCGATCTGGCCACCAGCACCGGCTTTGTTCTCGACGATCACGTTGGCACCCAGAGGCTCTTTGAGCTTGTCCGCCAGCAAACGGGCGATGGCATCGGTGCCGCCGCCAGGTGGGAAGCCCACCATCAACTTGATGGTGGTGTCGGCTTGCGCCAAGCTGCCCAGCAGCAGGCTGGAAGCGGCCAGGGCCTGAACCAGGCGACGGCGGGTGGGTGAGAAGAAAGTCATGGGGAGCTCCGTGGGCAAAAGGGTATTTGCCGAATTTATCACTTGAAGCGGTCGCGGCTGACGCGTTGACCAGCGGGGCGGCCATGTCGGACCTGAAGGTGCCGACCTACAGACTGCGAAGGGCCCCGTAGGTCGGCGGCTTCATTCCCGACAGCGGCTTGCGTAGGGCCTCGTAGGTCGGTGGCTTTAGCCCCGACAAGTCCCCGTGATTTGCCCGCCGCGACCGACCTGACACGCTGACCTACAAATCCAGCAAGGCCGTGGCGATTTGCTGCTGCACCAGCGATGCGTCGGCCAATGCCTTGGCATTGAGCAAGGCGAGCTTGACCAAAAACAGTTGCGCTTTCTCGGGGCCGGCCTGGTCAATCGCGGTGGCCAGGGCGTCGTAGACGGTTTCGAGGCCGTCGATGGTGAGGACTTTGTCTGACATGGTGATTCCTTATTGCGGCAAGGCGGTGTGGAGGGCTGCTTGCAAGCGTGTGGCGTCCAGCGTGAGCCAGCGGGCGCAAATGTGTTGGTCGGGTCGCAGCAAATAAGCCGCGCCCTGGCCTGGCACGCCATAGCGCTGGCGCAAGTGGCCGTCGGCATCGGGCAGGGTTTGGTCTGCGCCTTGCACGGTTTGTGTCGCGCCGACGGCGATCACTTGGATCGGCATGCCTTGGGTACGGGCCGCCTCGATCACATGCATCAGCGCTGCGGGCAGCGCCTGTGCATCGGTGAAATACAGCAAATCAAAGCCGCCACCCAGGTGGTCGAGCAAGAAATCGTCGTCGCCCAGGCGCACGTTTTGAGGCGGTGCGCCGTGTGCCGGGCCGGCCTTGAACAAGGCGTTGTCATCGTCCTGGCTGTTGAGCTTGGAGTGGGCGTACTCGTGCGGACGCGAGGTGCGCCAGTGGTACAGCGGTCGCACAAAGTCTTGCGTGAGGGACAGCGACAGCACCGCATCGCGCAGCAGCCGAAAGCCCGCACTGGGTGGGGCCATGAAGCGCGTGCTCTTGCCCGCTTCGGTGATGATTTCGCGGGCCGCGCCCACGCGTTCGGTGCTGTGGTTTTTCAGCAGACTGGGCCCGGCCAGGCCTTTGACCACGCAGGCCAAGTGCCAGCCCAGCGACTGCGCATCTTGAAAGGCCGTGTTGGCCCCGCGCACACCAAAAATGGGCAAGAGGTGCGCCGCATCGCCAGTGAAGATCACGCTGCCATGCACAAAGTCGGGAAGGGTGAGTGTGCGGGCCGAATACACCGACGACCAGTCCATTTTCCAAGGTGTGCCCGCGTGGCCGATCATGGCCAATTGCGCGTCGATGCGGGCCTTGAGCGATTCGGGGCGCAGCGCTTCTTCGGGCGTTTCGCCCGGGGGCAGCTGGTAGTCCACACGCCAAATGCCATTGGGTTCGCGGTGCATCAAGATGGTGTTGCCGGGGTTCCACTCGGGGTCAAAGTACGCCAGTCGCTCGGTCGGAAAGGGCAAATCGATTTCGATGTCGGCGATCACGAAAAAGCCTTCGTAAGACGCGCCTTCCATCTGCAAATTCATGGCGCTTCGGATGCCCGAGCGCCCGCCGTCGGCGGCGATCAGCCAGTCGGTCTCGAGGGTGTAAGGGCCTTCGGGCGTGTCCACTTCCACTTCGGCAAAGCCGTCCTTTTGCACCACGGCGTTGACCTTGTTGCCCCAGCGAAAATCGATCAGCGGGTTGGCCTTGCAAGCGTCGTGCAGGTACTCCTCCATGAACTGCTGCTGCACATTGATGATCGGAAAAAAACGGTCATCCGGGTCGTGAGGCGCTTCCATGCGGAACACGCGCTGGCCCCGGTAAAACGAATTGCCAAAGCGCCAGGGCAGACCACCTTCGGTCATGCGATCGGCCACGCCCACTTGCTGCAGGATCTCCATCGAGCGGCGCGTGAAGCAAATCGCCCGGCTGCCTTGCGAGAACTGCAACTCCGACGTCAACACCACACTGGGCACGCCGTGTCGCGCCAACTCCAGTGCAGTCACCATGCCTGCGGGGCCAGAGCCTGCGATCGCCACCCGGTGGCGCGGCTGCTCGGGGTGTTGCGAAGGCAGCCAGGGCTTGAACACCTCGTAGGTGTAGTAAATCGAAGGCCTCGCTTCGGTGGCGGGTTGGTGCATGGGGACTCCAGAAATTCAGTCGGCTTTGCCCTGAGGGCGGGCGTGGGCGATCAGTCGGTCAAACAGAGCGCTGAGCGTGGCTTGTTCGCGGGCGTTCAGGCAGCCAAAAATCTCGTCGTTGCGCTGGGCAATCAGCTGCATGGTGCGTTCGAACAGCTTGAGCCCTGCAGGCGTCAGGCTCAGCACCACGCCTCGGCCGTCATCGGGTCGGTCTTCCTTGCGCACCAGGCCTTGGTCCACCAGGGCTTGCGCCGCTCGGCTGGCTTGGCCTTTGTTCAAGTTGGCTTGCGCCGCCAAGTCCTTGACCGACAAGGGCTCGAAGTGGCCAATCGTGGCCAGACAGCGCCCATCGCTGAGCGACAAACCGGTGTGTTCGGGGTAAGCGCCTTGGCTGTCCGCATCGGTCAGCTTGTGCAGCAGGTGCAGGCGGTAGGTGAGCGTGCGGTCCAGCGCATCGCTGGCCGTTGCGGAGGGAGTGGGTGTTGCGCGCTTGTTCATGGGCCAAAACATTGTTTGGCCGGATTGTAGGGAAAACTGGTTGCGCGCGCAACCAGTTGAATCAAGCCCTGTTCAAAACCGTTCCAGCTCCGGATGCTTGATCGCCCCTGCCCGGACCAGCATCTTGCCGTACTCGGCACAGCGGTTGAGGGTCGGGATGACCTTGCCGGGGTTGAGCAGGCCTTGCGGGTCGAAAGCGCGTTTGACGGCGAACATCTGCTCGTTTTCTTCGGCGCTGAACTGCACGCACATGCTGTTGACCTTTTCGATGCCCACGCCGTGCTCGCCGGTGACGGTGCCGCCCATGGCCACGCTGGTTTCCAAAATGTCAGCGCCAAACAGTTCGCATCGGCGCAGCTGGTCGGCGTCGTTCGCATCGAACAAAATCAGCGGGTGCAAATTGCCGTCGCCCGCGTGGAACACGTTCAGGCAGCGCAGGGCGTATTTCTTTTCCATCTCAGAGATGGCTTCCAAAATGTCGGCCAAGCGCTTGCGAGGGATGGTCGAGTCCATGCACATGTAGTCGGGGCTGATGCGGCCCGATGCGGGGAATGCGTTTTTGCGGCCGCTCCAGAACTTCATGCGCTGCGCTTCGTCGCGGCTGACGGTGATGGCGGTGGCCCCGCAGCCGCGCAGCACTTCGCTCATGCGGCCAATTTCTTCTTCGACTTCTTCGGGCGTGCCGTCGCTCTCGCACAGCAAAATGGCCGCTGCGCTCAGGTCGTAATCGGCGTGCACAAAGTCTTCCACGGCAATGGTCATGGGGCCGTCCATCATCTCCAGACCCGCTGGGATGATGCCGGCCGCGATGACGGCGGCCACCGCGTCACCGGCTTTGCGCACATCGTCAAAGCTGGCCATGATGCAGCGGGCCAGCTGCGGCTTGGGCACCAGTTTGACGGTGACTTCGGTCGTCACAGCCAGCATGCCCTCACTACCCACCAGCACCGCCAGCAGGTCGTAGCCCGGGGTGTCGAGCGCGTCGCTGCCAAATTCGATCGGATCACCCTCGATGGTGAAGCCGCGCACCTTGAGCACGTTGTGCACCGTGAGGCCGTATTTGAGGCAGTGCACGCCGCCCGAGTTTTCGGCCACATTGCCGCCAATCGTGCAGGCGATCTGGCTCGACGGATCGGGCGCGTAATACAGGCCATAGGGTGCGGCTGCCTCGCTGATGGCCAGGTTGCGCACACCGCATTCAACGATGGCGGTGCGGCTGACCGGGTCGATGTTTTTGATTTGGTTGAAGCGGGCCATCGACAGTGTCACGCCCAGCTTGTGGGGCATGGCGCCGCCCGACAAGCCGGTGCCCGCACCGCGGGCTACCACGGGCACTTGCAGCGCATGGCAGGCCTTGAGCACGGCTTGCACCTGTGCTTCGGTCTCGGGCAGGGCCACCACCAAAGGGCGCTCGCGGTAGGCGGTCAGGCCATCGCACTCGTAGGGCGTGGTGTCTTCGGGGGTGTAGAGGATGGCGTCGGCCGGCAACACACGGTCCAAGGCCTGCACCACAGCGCGTTGGCGCGTGGCTCGTTCGGTGGCGGTCAGTTCGTGGGTTTCAGCGGGGGTGTTGGCGCTCATGGCATGCAAGACCTGAAAAAGGATGCGTCAACTGTAAGCCCAAGCCCAGGGCCAAGGGCTGAAGAAACTTTGATGACCGTGTGAATTTAGGCCAGCGCGCTTTTGAGCCAGTCGGCAAAAGTGGCGCATTCCCAGCGCTCCATGGTGCCGGTGCGCCAGCACAGGTAATGGGCATGCGGGCTGGGCACACTGCGCTCAAACAGGCGCACCAGTTGGCCGCTTTCCAGCCAGGGGGCACCCAGCTTGGTGCGGATCAGGCCGATGCCCAGGCCTTGGGCGGCGGCGTCGCACATCAGGCCGATGTCGTTGAACGAGGAGCCTTCGGTCGGCTCTGGCCAATCCAGCTCGTGGGCGGCAAACCAGGTGCGCCAGGGCTCCAGCGGGCTGCGCAGCAGCGGCTGGTTTTGCAGGTCTTCCACGCTGGTGAAGGGACCGTTCTCGCGCAACCAGGCAGGCGAGGCCAGGGGCGTCACTTCGTCCTTGGCCAAGCAGACATGCTCCACGTCCGAGTAGCGACCGGTGCCAAAACGCACCGTCAGGTCGGCGTCTTCGGCCACCACGTCCAGCAAGGGGATGCTGACTTGCAATGTGATGTCGATCTCGGGGTAGGCGTCCAGAAAGTGCTTCAGGCGGGGCATCAGCACCGAGCGGGCAAAGGTCGGCGTCACCGCCAAGCGCAGTTTGCGGCGACCCGAAGGGGCGTTGGCCGAGGGAAAGCGCTGCAAAGACACCAGGCCCTCACGCACATGGGCCAGGTATTCGATGCCCTCGGTGGTGAGCGAAAAGTCCACACGGCCAAAGAGCTTGGTGCCGATGATCTGTTCGAGCTGCTTGACGCGGTGGCTCACCGCGCTGGGGGTGACGCACAGCTCTTCGGCCGCCTGGGTCACGCTGCGCAAACGCGCCAAGGCTTCAAACGTCAGCAGACATTGAATGGGCGGGATGCGCGAAGTGACGGACATGGGGAGCTTTATTTGAAGATGACGGTCTTGTGGCCGTTGATCAGCACGCGGTGCTCGCTGTGCCACTTGACGGCGCGGGCCAGCACCTGGCTTTCGGTATCGCGGCCAATGGTGGTCAGGTCTTCGACGGTCTTGCTGTGGTCCACACGGGCCACGTCTTGCTCGATGATCGGACCTTCGTCCAGGTCGGCCGTTACGTAGTGGGCCGTGGCACCGATCAGTTTCACGCCCCGGTCATGCGCCTGGTAGTAAGGCTTGGCGCCTTTGAAGCTGGGCAAAAAGCTGTGGTGGATGTTGATGGCGCGGCCTGCGAGCTTGCGGCACAGGTCGTCGCTCAAGATTTGCATGTAACGGGCCAGCACCACCAACTCGGCGCCTTCGGCCTGGATGATCTCGTATTGACGCGCTTCGGCTTGCGCCTTGTTGTCCTTGGTCACCGGGATGTGGTGAAACGGCACGTTGTAGCTGGCGGCCAGTTGGTAGAACTCGCGGTGGTTGCTCACGATGGCGCGGATGTCCAGGGGCAGCAGGCCGCTCTTCCAGCGGAACAGCAAGTCGTTCAGGCAGTGGCCCTCTTTGCTGACCATGAGCACGGTGCGCATGGGCTGGCTGGTGGCGTGCAGGTCCCACTTCATCTCGAAAGTCTGGGCAAATGCCGACCATTGGGTGTTCAGGGTGCCTGCGTCGATCTGTTCGCACGCAAACTGCACCCGCATGAAAAACAGGCCGGTGTCGTGGTCGTTGTACTGCGCCGCTTCTTCGATGTTGCCGCCGCGCTCCAGCAAGAAACCCGACACCGCATGCACGATGCCAGTGCGGTCAGGGCAAGAAAGCGTCAGGATGTAAGTCGTGGTCATGGGGGCTATGTTCAGATGTCTGCCGTGTGCCTCAGGGGGCACAGCAGGTTCGTGTCGGTCTCTATTGTAGAGAGAGCTGGGCTGTCACCTGCTGGCACCTTGAGTCGGGGCTTCGGCTTTAAACTGGGCGCCCGATCGCATCCAGAGGAGCAACAAAGTGGCCCAGACCGACTTGAACATGGACAACCAGTGGTTGCCCTTCACGCCCAACCGCACTTTCCGCCAAGACCCGCGCGTGTTTGTGGGGGCCGAGGGCATGCACTTCACCACGCACGACGGCCGTAAGGTGATCGACGGCATCTCCAGCCTGTGGTGCGTGGGCGCGGGCCATAACCGCCGCCCGATCAACGAGGCCATCAAAAAGCAGCTGGACACGCTGGACTACGCCACGGCCTTCCAGGCCAGCAACGACAAGGCCTTCAAAGCGGCGCAGATGATCGCCGCCATGGCACCGGGCGACTTGAACAAGGTGCTGTTTTGCAATTCAGGCTCCGAGGCCGCGGACACCGCTTTGAAAGTGGCGCTGGCCTACCACCGCGCCCGGGGCGAAGGCCACCGCAATGTCTTCATTGGCCGCGAAAAGGGTTACCACGGTGTCAACTTCGGAGGCATGAGCGTGGGCGGCCTGCCCGCCAACCGCAAGGTGTATGGCGCGCAGCTCTTGCCCCGTGTGGACCACATGCGCTTCATCCACGACCCGGTGAACCACGCTTACATCCACCACGAAGAACCGGTGTGGGCCGAAGACCCGCTGCTGGAGCTGGAAAACCGTATCTTGGTGCTGCACGACCCCAGCAACATTGCCGCTGTGATCGTTGAGCCGATCGCAGGCAGCGCAGGCTGGTACATCCCGCCGAAGGGCTATGTGAAGCGCCTGCGCGAAATTTGCGACAAGCACGGCATTTTGTTGATCTTTGACGAGGTCATCACCGGTTTTGGCCGCTTGGGCGTGAACTTTGGGGCGGACTACTACGGCGTGGTTCCTGACATGCTGAACTTTGCCAAGGCGGTGACCAACGGTGTGATCCCGCTGGGCGGCGTGATCTGCCGTGATTTCATCTACGACGCGATGATGAACGCCAATTCGCCGCAGCATGCCATCGAGTTCTTCCACGGCTACACCTACTCGGGCCACCCTGTGGCTTGTGCAGCGGCCATTGCCACGTTGGACCTGATGAAGGAAGAAAACCTGTTTGCCCGCGCCGGTGAAAAGGGCCGCGTGCTGGGCGATGCCATGCACAGCGCCTTCAAGGGGCTGCCCCATGTGATCGGCATCCGCACGCTGGGCCTGGCCGGTGCGGTGGAGCTGTCCAGCATCGCAGGCTCGCCCGGCAAACGGGCTTACGACATCTTCATGGACTGCTTCCACAAAGGCGTTTGGGTGCGCCCTGCGGGTGAAAACTTGGTGATTTGCCCGCCCTACATCGTGGAAGACGCGCACATCGACCAGATCGTGCAGACCGTGGCCGACAGCATCCGCCGGCATGCCTGAGCGGGACCCCGCCCTTCACGGGCGCCGCTTTGTGGAGGTCGTGCCTTGTTTTTTTGCAGGTCTGCGCTGCAGCGGCGACGGTGTCGGTGACTGCGCAGGCCGCATGTCGGGGCTGAAGCCGCCGACCTCAAGAAGATGATTTCCGGACTTCGCGTCGCGTTGACTTTGTTGGTGGCGCTGGCTGCGGCCGAGCTGTGTGTCTGGCTGCACACCCCGATCCCGTGGATGCTGGGGCCCCTGATCATCACGGCGCTGGGGTCCATGGCGGGCATGCCCACGCGCAGCTCGGGCTGGCTGCGCAATGCGGGGCAGTGGGTGATTGGCGTGGCTTTGGGGCTGTATTTCACGCCCGAGGTCAGCGCCTTGGTGATCAGCCTGTGGTGGGCGATCGTGTTGGCCATTGGCTGGGCTTTGTTGCTGGGGGCCTTGTTCGGCATGTGGCTGCACCGCCAACACGCGGCTGATTTTGCGCATTTGTCGCCTCGGGCCTTGCGGGCCACCACCTATTTCTCCAGCGCCATTGGTGGCGCTTCCGAGATGACTTTGTTGTCCGAGCGGCATGGCGCCCGCACCGACTTGGTGGCGGCGGCGCACAGCGTGCGGCTGCTGTGCGTGGTGATCGCGGTGCCCTTTGGCATGCAATGGGCGCAGCACCGCTGGGGTCTGCATGTGGATGCCAGCTTGTTGCCCGGCCCGCGTGTGGCGCAGTGGCCCGGTTTGCTGTGGCTGGCGCTGGTCACCGCCCTGGGGGCGGGCGTGATGGTGGCCATCAAGCGCACCAATCCATGGTTCATGGGGCCTTTGCTGGCCTCGATGGCGCTGACGCTTTCGGGCGTGGAATGGTCGGCGGTGCCCCATGACTTGTCGAACGCGGCCCAGTTGGTGATCGGGGTGAGTTTGGGGGTGCGCTTTCGCAGGGAGTTTGTGCACACCGCGCCGCAATGGTTGCTGTCGGCTGCCGGCGGCACCTTTGTGATGATGGCCGTCTCGCTGGGCTTTGGTTGGCTGATGGCTTGGCTCACAGGCCTGCACCCGGCCACCTTGATCTTGGGCACCGCGCCCGGCGGCATCGCTGAGATGGCCATCACGGCCAAGGTCTTGCAACTGGGCGTGCCCGTGGTGACCGCGTTTCAGGTGTGCCGCTTGGTGGCGGTGCTGCTGATGGTGGGGCCGCTGTTCAAGTGGGTGATTGCCCAAGAAAAAACCGCCTGACGGCGGTTGGGGTGGGGCGGTAGCTGGGTTTCAGTGCACCACGACCGGCTGCTGCGCGAGGCCGGTGTAGCCTTCCAGCGTGTCTTCGACCTCTTCTTGGGTGGGGGTGTGCTGTTGCCAGGCCTGGATTTGTTGTTGGAACATTTCGGCCCAAGAACCGTCCAGGTAAACCTCTTTGCCTGAGCGTTTGTCCACGATTTCAAAACCATGGCGCTCCAGCTGGGGTTGGCTGGTGGCCGGTGTGGTCTGTGCAGGCGCGTTGGCCAGCAGGTGCATCACGGCAAAGGTTTCAGATTCGTACAACAGGTTCATGGTTTGATTTTCCCTTAGCTTCTGCGAATCATGTGGGGTCATTGTGCATGAACTTCAAGGGCATGGGGCTTTTCACGATGCCGGCAAAGCCGACAATTTTTCAAGGCTGCGCAGATTCAGATCGATGTAGCTGCCGCTGACTTGCGTGATGCGGATGCGCGCCGGCAACCAATGGTGTTGGGCCGAGACCCAAAACTCGACTTTGGCATCGAAACGCTGGCGCGGCTGACAGACCCATTTGAAGGTTTCAAGCGCTTTGCCCTCGACGGTGAGCGTTTCATTTTGCTCCAAGGTCAACAGCCAAGGCAGGGCATCGCGCAAGGTGATGGTTTGAATTTGCACACGCGCACCCGGCACAAAGCGCTCGGGCGTGCCGGCCATGGCGGCGGCCAGTTGCACATACAGGCTGATTTGGTCTTGCGCGCCCGCCAGCAAAGGCGCTTCGGGCGCGTTGTTGCTGAACACCACGCGGTTTTTTTCGCGGTCAAAGTGCGCGGCCCGCTCGCCCCGCCAACTGTCTGAGAAACGGCGCGGTGACAGCCCGGCGGCCGTGATCTCGCCCACGCTGCGCCAGTGGCGCGAGCCCACCAAAAAAGCCTTGACCGAAAGGGCCATCGCATACGCTTGGTCGTTGTGCTGCCAGTTCAACTCGCCGCTGGCGAAGTAGTTCAGGCCTTTTTCTTGCCCCGTCAGGTCATAGCGCAGCAGGCTGGACGGCGGCAAGGCCCCCAAGGGGATGTGCGGCAACACCTCGGCCGGTGACAAGGACAGAGCGGGCTCTGCGGTGGCCACCGGTGCTGTGCTGGCGCTGGGTGCCTCCATGGCAGGCGTGGCTTCAGGCGCGGCCTTTTCGGGCGAGGTGGCTGTGGCCACCTCCGTTGGCGCGATCGGTTCAGCCACCCGTGTGGCTTCAGGCATGGGGCTTGGCGTGGGTGCGGCTTCTTGGGCCAAGCGGGGACGATGCACTTTGGGTTTTGGGGCTGGCGCTTCGGTCACTGGGGCGGGCGGCGAGATCATGCGGGTTTGCAAAGGGCTGACCTGAGTCGATGTGCGGTCTTGCAACTGAAAATCCAAGGCGCCCGACAGACCGAGCAAAAGCGCCCCATGCGCCAGCAACACGGCCGCCATCAGCCACGACAAAGTGCGGCGCGATGGGTGGCTGGGCAGGGCGGTGCTCACCTGAAATCAGTCCGTGCGCCAGCCCAGGTCTGCCGACAATTGGCGGGCAAATTGGCGCAGGGCTTGAGCGGCCGGGCCGGTCCAATCGGCATTGAAGGTGGCCGACGAGCCCAGCGAGACCACGCCCAGAGCCAGGTGACCGTCCGCATCGAACACGGGCGCGCAAAAGCCTGAAATGCCGGGCAGCAAAACGTTGACCACGCGGCCCAGCCCTTGCTCGCGGGTTTCTTTCAGAATGGCCTTCACCTCGGCAGCCGTGCTGGGCAAATCGCTGCGGCCCAGTTTGCGGGTCAGGGCCAGTTCGGCCTCGATCTTGGCGTGGGCTTTGTCCACTCCGCCGCCGTGCCCCACAAAGGCCGCAAAGCAGCGTCCCGTGGCCGAGGACAGCAAAGGCATCACATCGCCCAAACGCAAATTGACCGGCACCGCCATGGGCGACTCTTGCCAATGCACGAGGGTGGGGCCGTGGTTGCCCCAGACGGCGAGGGCCAGGGTGTGGCCGGTTTGCTCCATCAGGGCGGGCAGTCGCTCGCGGGCCATCTTGACGGCATCGAGCCGCGACAGGGTAGCCAGCCCCAAGCGCAGTGTGGCGGGCCCCAGTTCGTAGCGGGTGCTGGTGCTGTCTTGCACCACCAAGCCCAGTCGCTGGAAACTCACCAGATAGCGGTGCGCCTTGGCCGCGCTCATGCCGGCGGCAAAGGCCAGGTCGCGCAGCATCAAGGCGCCGGGGGCTTGGGCCAGCACGTCCAGCAGGGCAAAACCCACTTCGACGGACTGGATGCCAGCGCGTTCTTTGCCTTCTTCGGCGGGGTTGGTGTCAGGGGCCATTTGGTCTAGAATCAAGTTTCGTTTAGTTAAACGAGTTTAACAATGCGTAATTTGCGCGCTGACCCACTGTAGCGCATTGCGACACCCACGGACACACACAACATGAAATTGGCGACATACAAAGACGGCTCACGCGATGGTCAACTGGTGCTGGTTTCCCGCGATCTGAGTACCGCCCATTATGCGACCGGCATCGCCAACACATTGCAGCAGGTGCTGGACGACTGGAACTTCCTGGCGCCCCAATTGGAAGACCTGTACACCACGCTCAACCAAGGCAAAGCGCGGCACGCCTTTTCCTTCAACCCCGAGCAGTGCATGGCGCCTTTGCCACGCGCCTACCAATGGGCCGACGGCTCGGCCTACATCAACCACGTGGAGCTGGTGCGCGCCGCACGCAACTCCGAAGTGCCCAGCAGTTTCTACACCGACCCGCTGATGTACCAGGGCGGCAGCGATGACTTCATCGGCCCTTGCGACCCTGTGGTGTGTGCGAGCGAAGCTTTTGGCATCGACTTCGAGGCCGAGATCGCCGTCATCACCAGCGATGTGCCCATGCAAACCAATGCCGATGACGCGATCGACGCGGTGCGCCTGCTCATGCTGGCCAACGACGTGAGCCTGCGCAACCTGATTCCGAACGAGCTGGCCAAGGGTTTTGGATTCTTCCAGAGCAAACCCGCTACCGCCTTCAGCCCCGTGGCCATCACGCCCGACGAACTGGGCGACGCTTGGCAAGGTGGCCGTGTGCACCTGACGCTCCAGTCCACCTGGAACGGCCGCAAAGTGGGCATGTGCGAAGCCGGCCCCGAGATGACCTTCCACTTCGGTCAGCTGATTGCCCACATCTGCAAAACCCGCAACGTGCGCGCCGGCTCTATCGTGGGCAGCGGCACGGTGAGCAACAAGAGTGAAGAAGTCAACGGCCAGAAAACTTGGCCCAAGGGCTACAGCTGCATCGCCGAAAAACGCGCCATCGAAACCATCTTGGACGGCAAACCCAGCACCGAGTTCATGAAGTTCGGCGACACCATCCGCATCGAGATGAAGGGCCCAAACGGGGAAAGCCTGTTTGGGGCGATTGAGCAGGACATCGTGCCTTTGGTCCAGGCTGAAGCGTAAAAAAGCCGTTTGCGCTTCACGGCTGAAGCGCAAACGGCCAGGGGTGACGAGGTCGATCAGCCCAACTTCTTCATCAACAACGCATTGACCTGCCCCGGATTGGCCTTGCCCTTGCTGGCTTTCATGATCGGGCCGACCAGGCCGTTCAGGGCTTTGGCGTTGCCGGCCTTGAACTCTTCCACGTTCTTGGGGTTGGCGGCCAGAACTTCGTCGATGATCTTTTCCAGCTCGCCGGTGTCGTTCATCTGCTTGAGGCCTTTGGCTTCGATGATGGCGTCGACTTCGCCTTCCTTGTTCCACAGACCTTCAAACACCTGACGCGCCGCGTTGTTGCTGATGGTGTTGTCGCTGATGCGGCCGATAAGAGCCGCCAGTTGGGCAGCGCTGACGGGCGCTTGCTCAATGCTCATCTCGCTGGCGTTCAAGCGGCGTGACACCTCGCCCATGATCCAGTTGCTGGCCAGCTTGGGCTGGCCGCACGCCTTGGCCGTGGCTTCAAAGTAGGCGGCGACCGCTTTGCTTTGCGTCAGTTGCGTGGCGTCGTATTCAGGCAGTGCGTAGTCTTTGACAAAACGCTCGGCCATCACGCGGGGCAATTCGGCCATTTCACCTTTGACGCGCTCAACCCAATCCCGCGCAATCACCAGCGGTGGAAGGTCTGGATCGGGGAAGTAGCGGT
>JACCDH011098726.1_pt1 | contig 25813 bp, 22 predicted proteins | sample 7442481 | NCBI WGS metagenome assembly JACCDH01 (sample SAMN15323433, study PRJNA562643) | freshwater metagenome | isolation source: river surface water | place: USA:Blue River Watershed | collected 2017-08-15 | reverse complement strand
TTGTGTATAGCGGACTCCGCCCTGGCGAAAAGTTGTACGAAGAGCTTTTAAACGATGGTGAAAACACTGGCAATACTTACCACGATAAAATAATGATAGCAAAAGTCCGCGACGTTGCATTTGAAGAAATTAAAGATCATTTTAATGCATTAATTGCACTTATTAACCAGACCGAAAGTGAGATGTACCTTGTAGCAAAAATGAAAGAAATTGTGCCGGAGTTTGTGAGTAACAATAGTGTGTTTGAGAAGCTTGATATGGGTGGGAAAGTCGTAGAAATGGATTAGTGCAGTCAAATTTTAATTAATTAAATAACATACATGAGTTTAAGTGATAAAAAAATAGCAATTATCGGACTGGGATATGTTGGTTTACCCTTAGCCATCGAATTTGGTAAAAAGTATAAAGTATTAGGCTTTGATATCAATCAATCTAGAATTCAAGAGCTTAACCTTCTTGTCGATCGTACCAATGAAGCGGACCTTAGTGGAATGAAAAAGGCTATGGAATTGGCAAGAACTAATGATGGGTTGGGTTTGGATTTTTCTGCAAGCGTTCAGGATTTAAAAAAATATAATGTTTTTATTGTAACTGTGCCAACTCCTATTGATCAATTTAAAGCACCTGACTTAACTCCACTGTTAAAAGCTTCAGAGATGTTAGGTAAAGTAATCAAAAAGGACGATATAGTGATTTATGAATCCACTGTTTATCCAGGTTGTACCGAAGAAGACTGTGTTCCTGTATTAGAAAAATATTCTGGATTAGAATTTAATAAAGATTTTTACTGTGGTTACTCTCCAGAACGAATTAACCCAGGCGACAAAGTAAATACATTAGCTACAATTAAAAAAGTAACATCTGGATCAACTCCAGTAATTGCAGAAGAAGTTGATCAACTATATAAATCTATTATCACTGCTGGAACTCATAAGGCTCCAAGTATAAAAGTTGCTGAGGCATCTAAAGCCATAGAAAACGCACAACGGGATGTTAATATATCATTTGTTAATGAATTGGCGTTAATTTTTGATCGCATGGGTATTGATACTAATGATGTTTTGGATGCAGCAAGCACTAAATGGAATTTTTTAAAATACAAACCCGGATTGGTTGGTGGGCATTGTATAGGTGTAGATCCCTACTACCTTGCACACAAAGCTGAAAGCTTGGGTTACCACCCACAAGTGATTTTATCTGGAAGAAGGGTAAATGATAATATAGGAATGTTTGTGGCAAATAAGTTAGTTAAAATTATGATTGCAAAAAATCATGTCATCTCTAAATCAAAAGTATTGATTTTAGGTATTACATTTAAGGAAGATTGTCCAGATGTTCGAAACACAAAGGTTGTTGACATAATAAAGGAATTAAAATTATATAATATCGAGGTTGACGTTTATGATCCACATGCGGTAAAAGTAGAGGTTATGAATGAATATGGATTAAAATTATTAGATGAAATTTCAAGCTCATATGATGGCATAATTTTAGCCGTTGCGCATAGAAATTTTAAAAATATAGATCTTAAAACAATTCTTAATACTGGAGGAGTAATTTTCGATACTAAATCATTCTTAGATCGAAATTTGGTAGATGGGCGTTTGTGATTTATTAAAATAATGGCAGATGGTATTTTATAAAAAACCTTGGCAATATTAATTCGATTTATGTTTATGAACAAGCCCGATTTTAACATAATGATAAGTTCATGGTTGATTACACGCATATTAAATTGGAAATAGATAATACAAAGTTCATCTATTCAACTGCATGTTCTTTGTCATTTAAACATAATCAAGAATGAGAGAATTGGATGTTCAGAGGAATTATAAGCAGTTCTCCAATATTTATAGCTTAATTTATTCGGTATTAATTCCATTGTTTTTTGCATTTCATGGTTTAATCTGGATAATTTACCAGAGATATGGAATTCAGAGTAGTTTAGGTAATTTTTTATTGTACTCATGGAAACTGGCTACTTTTATATTATTTATAGTAGCGTTGAACGTAGATAGGTTTCGAGTTAAAAAAAATGTAAAACAAATATTTTTTTTTTATGCGACTTCGTTGATTATTTTTTTCGGTCTTATAAATCCTTTGATTTTTGGTGAATTTAACCTGTTTTATTATTTTGCGGATGCCTTTGGTTTAGTCTCATTCGTTTATTTATTCTGGTTCATCAGGCACGCAGTCATTAAATCTTTTTTGAGTTTAGCTGAATTGGTTAATCCGATAATTAAAAGTACAAAAAGGATATCGTTAATTATTATTGTTTATTCTATAATTTCAAATTTTGATAAAGTTAGTATACCCCCTGAAATTCACTTTGGTTTGGCTTTAACAATTGGTTTTTTCTTCGTAAAAAAGAGTGACATTAGAGTGGATTTCGGTACTTTAGTTTTGTTGATGATTGCCTCTATACTAAGTTTGATGAGAATATATTTAGTTGTTTTTATTGTCTCTGCTTTATATTCTGTATTCACGTACCTAAAGTCATCGATGGGGTTGAAAAAGAAGATTAGAATTGTAAGTCTTGTGTCAATCGTGTTTCTACTAAGTTATATTATAGCTGGTGATATAGTGCAGGAGAGATTGAATTCAATGGCTTTTGTTGGAAGTTCTGAAAGTGTTTTGGAAAGTGAAAATGATTTTTTTACAGATAACAGTATTGAAACACGTTTTTTAGAAGCCAAATACATCCAACAATCTATCCAACAATCGAATTTTTTCTTTCTCTTTTTTGGCAGGGGTTTTGGGGCTGAGTATGACTATCTATTTGGCAAAAAGCATCATTCACATATTGCCTATGTCTCAATTTTATTTCGAAACGGGGTAGTTGGTTTAATTCTATTTTTACTTATTGTATTATATTCTTTAAAAATATTTAGTAAGAATGAATTTTCAAGAATTTTTGGACTTTCAATGTTAGTAACCGCTTTTGCTTTGTTTACAGATCAGTATGTGTATTATGGGTTACATTTATCGGTTTGCCTAGCTTTAGTATCTATTAATGAAAATTCGATATCAATGTTATCATGAGTGGTATAATTAGAATATATAAGTTGCAGGGAATTCAAATTGTTTATATGGGTTTTATGTCTTTTATAATGCCATTAATAATTGGCATTGAAGAGTATGGACGTTATGCGAGTTATTTTTCAATTCCAGGTTTTTTTTTGGGATTAACCGAACTATTGGGATTTACATCAGGAGTAAAGAAAGAAAATCTGATGCCTAGTTTTCATTCCTACTTAACAATATGTCTACTTTCTATTGTAGGAACTTCTGTGACTGCATTATTTCTTAACATGAGCTTTATTTACTTATTTTTACTTTTAATACCAAGCTTAGTAAAAAATTGGATATATGGTGTCTTGGCTCAGATTGATTCGGACATAGTTGAATTTATGTTAAAAGTCGAGATATTTTTTTTATTTTCTTCTGTGTTAAGTGTTTTGTGTATTTTTTTTTTAGGGGTTGATGATTTTCGATTACCAATTTTAGTTTATTTTTTTGGACAATCTATCGTTATTCTATTTCTTTATCCAAGGTATTTTTCTCTGAAAATACTGCATTCATTCAGATTGGGTCGAATAAGCTTGAATGTATTTTTAAGAAGAAGTTATGAGGATTTTTATATTACTTTATCCCCTCTTTTGATTAGTGTAAATTATGGTAATCATATTGCAGGTTCTTTTCGACTTAATATCTCTTTGATGAAGGCTTTAAGTAAATCAGTCCCATTGCGTTATGAATTATTTTTACGAGATATAGAGACTCAAGTTTCAAAGCAGAAATATGTTTTTTTCTTTTTGATTCTGCTATCAATTAGTGGACTCTTTTTTTTTACTAATGATTTGATTTTCTACCTAAGCAATTTACCATTTGACAGATATTTATTTTGGATTATTGCACCTGCAATTTTATTGCTAGTTGTTTCGCCTGTTTTAACAGCTTATTGTCCTCAATTAGGATATTGGAATACGCTTACATTTGTCCTCTCTGCTGTAATTATGAGCTTTTCAGACTATAAATTGTTTGCATTAATTTATACTTTTATCACATTTTTTCTTTTATTTGTACATTACTATTACTACTCATTAAAAATATATGAAAAATAACATTTGCTCACGATGTTTAATGGATGTATCGGATTCGAGAATTTATTTTGACTCGGACGGCATCTGCAATAACTGTACACATTTTCTTAATGTTGTGAAACCTATTTGGGATGATGATGTTAGACAAGATGTCAAGTTTAATGCGCTTATTCAAAAGATAAAGTCGGAAGGAAAGAAAAGCAAGTATGACTGTATAATTGGCTTAAGCGGTGGACTTGATAGTTCCTATTTGTTACATGTTGCCGTCAAAAATTATGGATTAAGACCCTTAGTCTTTCATGTGGATGGAGGATGGAACACAGAGGCTGCAGTTAGAAATATTGATTTATTGGTTTCGGGATTAGGTCTTGAATTGATAACTGATGTTATTAATTGGAAAGAGATGCGCGATCTGCAACTTAGCTTTTTCCGATCGGGTGTACCTCATATAGATTTACCTCAGGACCATGCATTTATTGCCTCTTTGTATAAGTTTGCAACTGAGAATAATATTAAATACATCTTGAATGGTAGTAATTATTCTACAGAGGGAATAAGGAACCCTGTGAATTGGGGCTGGTTTGGTACAGATCTTATTCAGATTAGAGATATTCACTCAAAATTTGGTGAAATAAAGCTTAATAAGTACCCATTGAGCGGCATCTTGAATCATAAATTTTATCTTCGGTATATTAAGGGTATCAAGGTAGTTTATCCATTGAATTATGTACATTATAGAAAGAAAGAAGCTGAAAATATTTTGTTTAAAGAATATGGCTGGACACCTTATCCTCAAAAGCATTTTGAATCACGGTTTACAAAATTTTTTGAAGGTCATTGGTTGCCAACACGTTTTGGTTTTGATACGCGAAAACCCCAGTTTTCAAGTTTAATAATAACAGGGCAAATGTCGAGGGATGAAGGATTGGCACGATTAAAAGAGCCTGCTTATCCAATGGAGGAAGTAGAAAAAGATTATGACTTCATTGCATCTAAACTGAGAATTTGTGTTGATGAATTGAAGGTGTATCATACAATGCCAATAAGAACTTACAGAGATTATAAGAATCAAGAATCTTTGTTCACACTTGGTTCACGGTTTACCAGGTTAATGGGGATTGATAAAAATGCCAAGAAATTGTAGTATGTTAAGATCAAGGTACATACCAGTTCTGCTTCTTGAAGATGGTGAACTTACAAAATCAAAACAATTTGAAGAAGGAATTTATGTCGGTGATCCAATTAATGCCATTAGAATATTTAATGAGAAACTAGTTGATGAATTATGTCTTTTTGATATTTCGGCCACAAAGAAACATACTAAAATTGATTTTGATCTTTTAAAAGATATTGCCGTAAATGCAAATATGCCGTTAACATATGGTGGTGGAATTAGAACATTAGAAGATGCTACTAGAATTATTTCTTTAGGTTTTGAAAAGGTTTCAATTAGTGCTGCTTTTTTTGATTCTCTTGAGATAGTGAATAAGATTACCTCCGAAGTTGGCGCTCAAAGTATAGCAGTATGCTTAGATGTGAAAAAAGTTAACAATAAATATATTTTATTCTCTCATTGCGGAACAAAGAGATCAGACTTAAGTTTGTTACAAGCACTTGAGTTACTTAGAAAAAATCCCATAGGCGAGATTATTATTAATTCAATCGATCGTGATGGTACCTTTTTAGGATATGACATGGAATTAGCAAAAATAGTAAGGGCCAATACCTCTGTAAATGTGACCATGGTCGGTGGGTGTTCTGGTGTAGCCAATATGATAGATCTAGAAGAGCAAATAGGAGTTTGTGGATGCGCTGCAGGTTCATTTTATACATTTGTTGGAAAAAATAATGCTGTTTTATTAAATTACAATAAACCTACTAAATGATTGGAATTATAAATTATGGCTCTGGTAATTTGAGTGCTTTTGTAAATATTTTTAAATCTTTAGAAAAAAAAACAACCATTATCAATGCCCCGGAAGAATTAAAACATTGTTCTCATATACTTATGCCTGGTGTCAGTGCTTGGGATACAACTATGTCTTCAGTAGATAAGTTTAAAGACGAATTGTTCACTTGTATACTTAATAATAATGTACCTTTTCTTGGTGTTTGTGTTGGGATGCAGATCTTAGCTTCAACTAGTGAAGAAGGTGCTATGGATGGGTTGAAGTGGATAGATGGAAACGTTAGAAGATTACCGGTAGTCCAACAGTTTCAAAACGAACATTTTTTAGGTCCACAATTACCACACATGGGCTGGAATACATTAGTTCAATTCAAGCAAACCGATCTGTTGCAACGGTTACCTGAAAATCCAGAATTCTATTTTCTGCACAGTTATTTTTTTGATGTAGTTAATAAAGATAATATTATAGCCAAAGCCCAGCATATCGGGTTTAATTTTCCTGTAGTCGTTCAAAATAAAAATATTTTTGGCGTCCAGTTCCATCCTGAAAAAAGCCATGTCAATGGTAAAATACTTTTAGAAAATTTTTCTAATCTGTAGCAATATATATCACCTAAGATTATGAAGCAAATCATACAATCGTTTAAGACAGGAGAAACATTATTAGAAGAAGTGCCTGCTCCGTTAGTTTCAAAGGGTCATTTACTTATACAGACAAGCCATACACTTGTAAGTTTAGGTACTGAGAGGATGCTAGTCGAATTTGGAAGAAGTAATCTTATTTCTAAGGCTCGCCAACAGCCTGATAAAGTAAAAGAGGTGCTTAATAAGATTAAATCCGAAGGACTACTTCCTACACTTGAGGCTGTGTTTAATAAACTCGGAGAACCTTTGCCATTGGGTTATTGTAATGTTGGAAAAGTAATAGCGATCGGTGAAGGTGTTCATGGATTTAGTATCGGTGACCGAGTTGCGTCTAATGGTCCACATGCGGAAGTAGTATCGGTTCCAATGAATCTAGTATCAAAAGTTCCGACTAATGTAAGTGATATCGAGGCCACATTTACAGTTATTGGCAGCATCGGACTTCAGGGTATCCGTCTCGTAAATCCAACTTTCGGAGAAACAGTGGTGGTAGTTGGGTTGGGGCTAATTGGATTGATGACAGCGCAAATGCTTGTATCTAATGGATGTAAAGTAATCGGAATTGATTTTGATCAATCTAAATTGGAAATCGCTAAAAAATGGAACATTATAACCTGTAACCCCAAACATGAAGATGTAGTGAAATTTGTTGAGAACCAGACTATGAGTATAGGAGCAGATGCTGTATTAATATCTGCTTCATCTAAAACTGACGAAATCATCAGCCAGGCTGCAAACATGAGCAGAAAAAGGGGAAGGATTGTTTTGGTTGGTGTAGTTGGATTGAATATAAAGAGAGCTGAATTCTATGAAAAAGAATTGACTTTTCAAGTATCATGTTCTTACGGACCAGGTAGATATGATCATAGCTACGAGCAAAAAGGAATTGACTATCCCCTCCCATATGTGAGGTGGACAGAGAAAAGAAATTTTGAAGCGATTTTACATAGTATCTCGAGCGGACAATTACATGTGAAAGAACTTGTTACGGAGATTGTTCCTCTGGAAAAATATCAAGAGATCTACGGTAAAATCGGTCAGGCAGGCTCCATAGCTTCTATTTTAGAGTATGCTGAAAAGACTGATAAACTAAAGAACACCATTGTTCTTTCGGAGAAAAGACTTACTGGTCAAAAAGGAGTAGTAGGTGTAATTGGATCGGGAAATTTTACCAAAATGACCATGCTTCCAATGATGAAAGAATCTGGTGCGCACTTTAAATATATAGCGAGCAAAAGTGGGGTAACATCTACTTCCCTTGCGAAAAAGTACGGATTTACACATAGTACCACTAATTACGAAGAGATTTTAAATGATTCAGATGTTGATTTGGTAATGATCACCACTAGACATGATCTTCATGCATCTATGGTATCAGAGGTTTTAAAACAGAATAAACATGTTTTCGTAGAGAAACCTTTAGCACTTAATAAAGTAGAACTCAAAGAACTTATCAAAGTCGCTAAACACTCTAGCGGAAGTATTACTGTTGGATTTAATAGAAGATTTTCACCGCATGCAATCAAGATCAAGCAACACATCGGGACCGATCCAATGAATATAATTGCAACTATGAATGCTGGCTATATCCCTGCTGATGTTTGGGTGCAAGATCTCAAAATTGGTGGCGGAAGAATTGTTGGTGAAGCATGCCACCTTATTGATTTATGTAGTTATTTTATAGGCTCTAACGTGATTTCTGTATGCATGAATGCAATGGGAGTTAATCCTGCAGAAAATACTGATAACGCTTCGATTCTGCTTAAATTCCAAAATGGATCCAATGCAGTAATTAATTATTTTGCCAACGGAAGTAAATTGTACAGTAAAGAGAGAGTTGAAATTTATAGCCAAGGAAGAACAGTTGTTCTGGATAATTTCTGTAAAACAAGAGCTTACGGATTCAAGAACTTCAGCGGCCTGAAAACGTCTCTCGATAAAGGTCACAAGAATCAATTCAATTCTATTATCAAAACAGTACAACAAGGAGGAGATCCGTTGATTTCTTTTGCATCATTAATAAATACATCACTAGCCTCGATTGGTGCTATCGAGAGTTTAACTGAGCGTAAATGGATTGATTTGTCAATTTAAAATAATATAATGAAAATAGATTTGATTGCTGGCGCACGGCCTAATTTTATGAAAATCGCTTCTATTATTGATGCTATTCATGAAGCAAAGGCCAATAATAAAGATATTGAATACAGGTTGATTCATACTGGTCAACATTACGATAAAAATATGAGTGAAAATTTTTTCACTCAGTTATCAATACCACATCCCCATGTAAACCTTGGAGCATCTGGTGGCAGTCAGTCTCAGCAAACAGCATCTATTATGATTGGCTATGAAAAACTCTTAATAGATGAAAAATCTGATTTATGTCTTGTAGTGGGAGATGTAAATTCAACAATGGCCTGTTCGATTGTAGCTCAGAAATTGCATGTGCCTGTCGCGCACGTTGAAGCTGGTATTAGGTCAGGTGACTGGAAAATGCCAGAAGAGATTAATAGGCTAGTAACGGACGCGATCACGAACTTTTTTTTTACTACTACTATTGAGGCAGGTAATAATTTAAAAAAAAGTGGTGTATCTGAAGATAAAATATTTTGGGTTGGCAATACGATGATTGATACTTTAATAAAACACCGCAGTAGTTTTCAAAAACCTCTTTTTTGGGATGAATTTAATCTACAGAAAAACGAATATTTGGTGATGACTCTCCACAGACCTGCGAATGTTGATGAAGATAACAATTTGAAAATTTTGATTGAAGAAATTATTAATAATTCACATGGACTCCCGTTGGTTTTCCCCGCGCACCCTCGTACCTCTAAGATTTTGGCTAAACTTGATGTAAACTTTAAAAACTTGTATATAACTGAACCGCTTGGATATTTAGAGTTTAATTATCTCGTAGAAAATTCAAGAGGGGTAATAACAGATTCTGGTGGTATAACAGAAGAAACCACTTTTATGGGCGTCCCTTGTATTACCTTACGTGATACTACTGAACGACCAGAAACAATAACGATTGGAACGAATGAATTGATTGGCACCGACCCCTGGGCTATTAAACCTGCAATGGACAAATTGTTCTCTGGTAAATGGAAAAAAGGGTGTATACCCGAGTTATGGGATGGGAAAGCTGGAAAAAGAATCGTTGATGCCCTTGTTTCTCTCAATAAATTTAAATAAATCAATCAATGCCTCTATTGGAAATCAATTGCTCAGAGTTACAGCCAAAATAGTATAACCACATTTCAAAATTATTACAAAAATAAATTTTATATGAAAATAAAATTAAATTCTTCAAATCCATTTCCAATAAATGCAAAAGCCCATTTTTGGGAGCTTTTGAATGAAAATGAAAAATCCGAACTTCATTTGGATTTTGGTGCTCATGATGGAAAAGTAATTATTGAATTGGTTAGAACAGGTGTTGTAAAAAAAGCGATTGGCTTGGATGCAAATACTGAAGTTGTGAAAAGTTCACAGCCATTATTGCCGCCAAATGTTGAGCTGGTTTCAATTACTGTTGGTCAAAAACTTCCATTTCAAGATGAGACATTCTCAAGTGCCAGCCTTTTTGGTGTTTTAGAACATATTCATGACCAAGATAAAATACTAAATGAATTGAAAAGGGTTACAAAAAAGGGCGGCTTGATTGTTGTAGCTGTACCAGGTAAACATTTCTTTTCATTTATGGATATGGGAAATTGGAAATTTGTTTTCCCACGCATACACAGGCTTTTTATTAGTAAATGGAAAGGAGAAAATTATTATCAGAGCAGATATGCTGCTAATAAAGACGGTTTGATTGGAGATATTGAAGCTAAAAAAGCCTGGCATCAACATTTTGGAAAAAAGGAATTAGAGTATTTATTGAAAAAGTATTCATTCGAAACAGTTGCTGTTGATGGATTTGGGTTCTTCTGGCGACTTTTAAGAAATATCAGGTTCTTTTCTCCACAGTTTTTAAAGAGACTTATTGATAGAGTGGTATTAGCCGATCAGAAAATGTTCTCGAGTGCAGAGATTTGGGTAATTGCCAGAAAATCATAGAAATCTTAATCGATTAGCTAAATTAGCTTTGTTAAATTTATATTTCATAAAATACTTTCAAGTTATCATGAAGCTGGGTTTAACTAGTGTTTTTAAAGTTTATTATTATAGGGCATCGATAAAATATAAATTCAATTCTGTTTTTAATATAACCTCTGATCTAATTGATGAAATTTTATATCGAAATCCAAGTAAAATAAGCGAGGTTCAGCTTGTTGTTGAAAGTTGGGAAAAAAAAGAGATCAATAACAGCTTTTTCTGTTTAAAAATCCAGGATCAACCACCGAATTGGCATTATAGTCAACTCACCAATAAGTCATCTAGAGATGCTGATAAACTATGGTCTGAGATCAAAGATTTTGATCCAGAGTTGGGCGACATAAAATGTCTTTGGGATGTATCACGTTTTGATTGGATAATTCCATTAAGCCAGCAAGCATCAAAGGGCGACTCAGATGCTTTATTTATTTTAAATACCTGGCTTCGAGATTGGCAAAAAAATAACGCCCCTTACCTTGGTGTTAACTGGAAGTGTGGGCAGGAAGCTAGTATTCGAGTTATACACCTTCTTACAGGCGCTTTTATTCTAGACCAGATTGAATTTCCAACACCTGCGTTCATCAATCTCATAACTGCACATTTAAAAAGAATAGAACCAACAATTTCTTACGCTATTGCTCAAAATAATAATCATGGAACGTCTGAGGCAGCAGCATTATATATTGGTGGAGGATTCCTTGTAAAAAATGGGTATAGAATCGGTTATAATTGGCAAAAGAAAGGAGAAAAGCATTTAATAGAACGAGTTTCAAAATTGATTGGTAAAAATGGGACTTTTAGTCAATATTCTCTGAATTATCATCGATTAATGTTGGATACTTTATGTTTTTGCGAATTTTTTAGAAATAAATTTAACCTGCCATTACTGCCAATTGGTTTTTATCAAAAAGCCATTCTGGCAACAAACTGGCTGTTTACAATTATTGATGCTACTTCTGGGGATGGTCCAAATGTAGGAGCTAATGACGGAGCAAGAATTATTCCTTTGACCAACAGCGGTTATCGTGATTTCAGGCCAACTATACAATTAGCTATGGTTCTGTTTAAATCAAAACGGGCATTTGATAAAGGTATTTGGGATAATCAAGTCAGATGGTTGAAGTTGAGCATTCCAGATGAAAAAGTAGATCCTCCTAATTCTTTAATTGCTGATGATGGAGGCTTTGCAATTATTCGCTGTTCTGATATTTTTATTTCTCTAAGGTATCCAAGATTTAAATTCCGCCCAAGTCAGAACGATATGCTTCATTTGGATCTATGGATAAATGGCGAAAATATTCTCAGAGATGGAGGGTCGTATAGTTATAATTCAGATTCAAGGCTAATGAATTATTTTGGCTCTATATCTGGTCACAATACCATACAATTTGATAACCATGAGCCGATGGAAAAAATAAGCAGATTCCTCTACGTCAATTGGTTAAAAACTAATTGGATTGAAAAGTTTGCAAACATAGACGGAAAGCTATCTTTTGGGGCAGGATACACAGATATTTTTGGAGTTAAACACAAACGTAAAGTTGATTTATTGCAGGATAAACTAGTAGTCACAGATGATATTACAAACTTTAAAATAAATGCTATTCAACGATGGCGATTAATTGATAGTGATTGGGAATTTGTTGAGAAGAATGATAAAAATATATTTTTGAGATCAAATTCGAAAAAACTATTTATACATGTAAGCTGTACAGAAAATATAACCAATAGTGAGTTGACCGAAGGCCTTGAATCATTGTTCTACATGAAGACAAATAATCTTCCGGTGTTGGAAGTTACTGTTGTAAAGAAATGTATAATAACAACTACAGTTTCATGGTAGGCTAAATTAAATTAAATTATGAAAATTCTATATATCATTCAGCATTTCAATATCCCTACTGGGTCAGCAGGTATTCGTCCATATAAAATGGCAAAGGCTTTGGTAGCAAATGGTCATGAAGTTACGATTGTATGTGGAAGCTATGATGGCGCCAAAACAGGTTTGGACGGTGAATTTAGCAAAGGTAAAAGAATAGGTTTTTATGAGGGTATTGAGATTATTGAATTTGACATCAAATATTCCAATAAATTTTCTTTTTTAAAAAGAACATGGGTATTCTTATTGTATGTTTGGAAAACGGTTTGGTTAGCTTTGTTTTATAGATATGACGTATTGTTTGCGTCGACTACTCCTTTAACAGTAGGTATACCTGGTATTTTCGCTAGATTGTTAAGAGGAAAGAAATTTGTATTTGAAGTAAGAGATCTGTGGCCAGAATTACCGAAAGCAATGGGTGTAATTAAAAATCCAATTATACTATGGTTAATGGGCTTATTGGAATTCCTATGTTATCATTCAGCATCAAAACTAATTGGCTTGTCAGATGGCATAGCAAAGGGAATTATGAGTCGTGGGATAAAGCCTGATAAAATAGCAATCATACCAAATGGGTGCGACCTAGATATTTTTAATTCTAATTACGGTAGAATGAAAATTAATGAAGTGCAAGACAGTGATTTTCTATGTTTGTATTCTGGTACACATGGTGTTGCTAACGGCTTGGATATATTGATTGATGTTGCAACTAACCTTACTAAGCGAGGTAACAAAACAATTAAGTTTGTTTTGGTTGGAGACGGTAAACTCAAGTCAGGTCTAATTAAAAAAACCAATGAGCAGAAATTAAAAAATATTCTTTTTTTGGATCCGCTTAATAAAGCAGAACTATCTAAGTTGATGAATTCATGTAATATTGGAATGCAGTTATTGGCAAATATTCCTGCATTTTATTATGGCACCTCGCCAAATAAGTTTTTTGACTACATATCAGTTGGACTTCCTGTTTTAAATAATTACCCTGGATGGATATCTGAGCTAATTTCAAAGAATAATTGTGGGGTTACAGTTTTACCGGATAACCCCGAAGGATTTGCGGATTGTCTTGTTAAATTAGAACTGGAGAAGTTTAAATTGACCGAAATGTCAGTTAATGCTAGAAAACTTGCTGAAACTCATTTTGACCGAAACATTTTGTCTAATAAATGGGTAGAATGGGTAATTAGTTAATTATCTTGTTATGAAGAATATTATAGTAATTGGCGGTAACAGAGGAGTTGGTTATGAAGTAGTTAAAGAATGCTTAGCAAAAGGCTATCGGCTTGCAATTGCATTCAAAGAACCAATAGAATCTTTTTCAATAAAAGAAAATGATGAAATACTGGTCCGTTCATTTGATCTTAGAGATATAAAGAAGTGTGTTCAGTTTGTTGAGGAAGTTGTGAAATTATGGAAAAAAATTGACGGAATAGTATTTTATGCTGGTATTACACCCTTGTCTGGGTTGACCGATTGTAGTGAAGATCTATTTAACAATATTTTTGATGTTAATCTAAAATCTACATTCTTCATTACACAAACAGCATTGAAAACTATGATTAAGTATGGTGGAAGTTTTGTATTCTTCGGAACATCTCATATGGAATCAGGTCAGATCGACAGAGCTGCTTATGCAATCTCAAAAGGTGGTATGAAAATATTAGCTGAACACCTGTCTAGACAATATGCAAAATATCATATCAGGGCAAATATTATCGTAATGGGTTGGACACCTACAGAAGGCGAATTGGCATTAAGGGCCTCTTTAGGTGTTACAAAAGAAGAACTTGAATCTGCGGCATCTGCATATGTTCCAATGGGGCGCATGCTCACTGTAAATGATCCTGTACCGGCCGTAATGTATTTCTTATCCGACGAATCGAGCATGGTAACTGGTTCTACAATACGTATTAATGGCGGAGAATATATATAGAATGGATTACAATATTGAATTGGTAGCAGAACTAGATGCAGAATTGCTTGAAGGACCAGTCTTTGATAGGGCTACTCAACTTCTTTATTTCGTCTCAATTTTAAATTTCCGGGTTTACAGGTTTAATCCTTTAACCAAGGAGATGTGTTATGTTCAACTAACTTCCCCAACTAGTTGTGTTTATTTAGTACCTGAATACGGTATCGTAGCTGCCTCAACTCAAGGATTTTACAAATTGAATTTTGAATCATTAACTGCTAAAAAAATATTTGAAATAACAATACCATCAAATATTCGTTTTAATGATGGTATATTGGATGCAAAAGGACGCTTTCTGATTGGTACGATGGGTTATCCGGAGATTATAGCTAAAATTGGCACTGTTCTGTCATATTCCAATGGCGATGTTAAAGTGCTTATAAAGAACACCACTATTTCCAATGGGATAGTGTTCACCAAGGATTCAAAAAACATGTTCTTTGTAGATACGCCAGCCCGTAGCATAGCAAAATATAAATACGATTTGGAATCTGGTTCATGTGAGTATATAAACGAGCTGGTTCATTTTAAAGGCCCAGGTGTACCAGATGGTATGGATATAGATGAAGATGGAAACCTTTGGGTAGCAGAATGGGGTGGGTATTGCGTTTCAATATGGGATTCCCTATCTGGAGAGAATAAAGGGAAAATTGAAATTCCTAAAGAGAATGTAACTTCAGTTTGTTTTGATAGTTTTAATAACCTGTATGTGACAACTGCTCAATCAAATGGACAGCAAGAAAAAAAAGGAGGAGCAATATTTTATATTAAAATGACAAAGAATGCTTAATCATAGACCACGTGTAAGTGTGATAGTGCCAATTTATAATGTGGCCTCATTTCTGCCAAAATGTATTGAGAGTATCCTTGAACAGACTTTTTCTGATTTTGAATTGATTCTTGTGAATGATGGTAGTCCTGATAATTCACATGAAATTTGTTTGAGTTACCAGAAAAAAGATATAAGAATCACTGTTATTGATAAACCTAATGGCGGCTTATTAAGTGCGAGAAAAGCCGGACTGGAAATTGCAAGTGCGGATTTCATTTCTTTTGTAGATGGCGATGATTGGGTTGATTTTGATTTTCTTGCATCAATGTACCGACTTGTTGAGTTGTATAATGTTGATTTTGTAATAAGTGGATTTATCAGAGCATTTGATGGTCGAAATGAAAGAATTAAACCCCTTGCTAATCAAGGGATTTATAAAGGAAGCAGGCTTTTAAAATTAATAAAGTCTATGATGAATACCGGTATTTTTTTTCAGCACGGAGTTTCAACATTTGTTTGGAATAAGCTTTTTAGACGAGAAGTTCTTGAAAAGAACCTATTCGATGTTCCAAATGAAATTACAATGGGGGAAGATGCAGCAATTACTTATACTTTCATTCCATTGTGTAAAAGTATAGGTATTACACATAGTTGTAATTATTTCTATCGTCAAAGAGTTAATTCAATTGTAAAATCTTTTCAAAATCCTGACATTGAGCGAATACATTTAACTAATCTTTTTTCTCACTTAAATGAAAGATTACAAAACTATAATCAGATATCATCATTAAGTGATAATATACTATATTATATGTTTTCACAGGCATTAATTCGTTTTGGAGGATTTATTTCTGATCATCTTGAATATATTCCTTTTGAAGGATTGAATAAAGGAGATAGAGTGATACTTTATAGTTCTGGAACATTTGGACAGCGCTTGGTATCATCTAATAATAAATACTCAGTTATTAAAATTCTTAAATGGATAGATCTAGATCATCAAGAAAGTAAACTTAATAAACTAGATGTCGTTTCACCTTATTCGAGTGTGAATATTAGTTATGATTCAATAATAATTGCGAGTATAGATGGTGCAAAATTTAACGAAATAAGTGATATGTTGGATTTATATGGATTTGATTCTTCTAAATATCGGCGAATAAAATTAGAACGCTCGTTTGTTATCAAATACCTCATAGAGCTGGATTTCAATTTGGATTTTCTTATTTCAAATAAGGGTGAAACTTGATTATATTTCAGATGAAAAATAAATAATATGAAAACTAAATTATTAATATTAGGAGGAAATGCCGAAACAGTTCCATTGGTAAAAGTTGCTAAAGAAATCGGCTATCTAGTAGGAGTGACAGATAATAATCCTCATTCCTTGAGTAAAAAATATTCTCATTTTGCACATTTAGTGGATGGAATGGATGTTGATGGATTGGTAAGACTAGTTAATGAGGAAAATTATGATGGGGTTTTGATTGGTGTAGTTGATGTTTTGATTCCATCGTATTTTAAAGTCTGTTCAATTTTAGGTTTACCTTGTTATGTGAATGAAAAGTCAATGTTAGCATTTTCAAGAAAGGATGTATTTAAGGAAACATTAAGGTCTAATTATTTACAAGGTGTTCCTGAAATTAGTCTTGAATATTTTGTAAGCTTATCTAATGAAAATAGAATCCCAATTGGCCCATTTATGGTGAAAGCAGTTGATAATGGGGGAGGGATAGGTATTTCTAAGGTTGATTATACATCTGATATCATACCAGTTTTGAACTCATGTTTGAAGCATAGCAAGGCTAATAAAGTAATTATTGAGCGTTATATGAATTGTTCTGATGTAGGTATCTATTTAACAATTCAAGATTCCATAGTTTCATTAAGTGCTATTTATGATAGGTATACAAAAAATCCAGAATTAAATGGAAGTAGACTTTGTGTAGGTGGGTTGTATCCAAGTAAGTATGCAGACTTATTCCTTTCAGCTGATTTCCCTAAAATTGAGTCCATGCTTAATTCTCTTGAAATTGAGAATGGAATATTAATGCTTACGGCTTTTCTAGAAAATAACAAATTCTATTACTATGATGTCGGTTTTAGATTACAAGGGGAGGCTCCGAATATTTTGCTAAAATCAATTTATGGTTATGATCAATTAAGAATGCTCATAGAGTTTGCAATGACAGGTAGATTTGGTCAATTATTAATAAGTGACTATGATAAAGTAGATTTAAATGGTAATCATGCGTGCACATTATGGGTGAATTGTAAGAACGGTTTAATTTGTAGAATCCAGGGGCTAGAAGAAATTCGTTTGATAGAAGATGTTGTTAGTGTAGTAACTCGTTTGGATATTGGTTCTAAGGTACTAACAGAGCATATAGATACTGAGAAGCAAGTGTTTTGTAGAATTTATATAGTATCTAAGTCGGATAGCCAAAGGAAGAATGTGATAAGGAAAATTCAATCTACTTTGAAAATATTTAACGAGAACGATATTGAAATTCAAGAAATATTACTGCCTGATTTAATTTAAAACAAATGAAAATAACGCTCTGGATTCTAATTCTATTCTTGTTTATTTTACTGATTTATACTGCATTTTTTAGTTATCCAGATGGTATTTGGGAATTATTGGTGGGTAGTGCAAGATCAGGTATGTCATTTTATGATTTGAGAACATTGAATGCCCTTCCAAGTGCAATTTCACAAGGTATAGACCCTTATTTTTCGAATCCTAGTGACCCTTCCGGACGTTTACTAAATTATCCTCCAATTTGGATTAATATTGTCGATTTTTTTCGTTTAGGGAATATTGGCAACATGAATTTTTTTGGCTTCTTACTTGGATTTTTGGCAATTATTTCTCTCTTGCTGTTTGTAAAAAAATCAAATATCAAACCTATTTTTGTCCTATTTGTTGTTAGTCATTCTTTTCTATTCGCTTTAGAGAGAGGCAATATCGATTTATTAATTTTTAGCATAATTGTCATTGGTGTTTTAACTACTGAAAATGCTCTAGTATTCAATCTGTTCATTTCAATTGCAACAATTTTGAAAATATTTCCGATTTTTGGCTTTTTAGTAAGTTGGAAACAAAAAATAGTAATGCTACCGGCGGTTTTAACTATATTCTATATTTTATTTAATTTTGACTTAATTAAATTATTAACCAAAAACACACAAGAGTGGTCAACATATTCATATGGGTTTATGAATATGATTTTAATTATTGAAAGGTTTATTGGACACACATTGAGCTTCAATTCGAAGTTCTTAGTTGTTTCAGTTTTTTTGCTCTCAACAATTTTACTTGTTGGCCTCTTGCGTACGAAAAAATTTGGATATTTTAGTTTTCCTGATTATAGTATTAAAGATGATTTATCATTTTTGGTTGGTTCTCAAATCTATGTTTCAACATATATGATAGGATCAAATTGGGATTACCGCATGATTTTTTTGTTACTAACTATACCTTGGTTTGTTAAACAAAAGAGTGTTATCTCTGTATATTCTCTCGTACTGTTGACCATAGCTATGAATCAATACCACTTGTATAGGCTAATTGGGAATTTAGGTTTTATACTTAATATCACATCTAAGTACTTGTTGTTTGTTATTTTATTTTCTATATTATTTAATTATTACTATGTTTCAATAAAATCTGGCATTCTTTATTTGAATAAATTTAAATAACATTCATTTAATTGTTGAATTTACAATGTTTAATTTTAGTATAGTTTTTTATTTTTTATCTTTGAATCGAAAATTATAAATTAAATTGTATTCTCTTTTTCTTTTTTTTTATACTTTCTATGTTTATCTACATGGACAACGTGATACTTTCTCTAGACTTTGCTTCAGATTTTACCTCTTGCTATTTAACTTTAATATGAAACCGCGAATACTGGTTGATAATAGATATTTAATAGTTTTTTGCACATAGTAAATTTAGTTTTGCTTGATTTTGTAATCATGGCAATTCATATTTTGACATTTTTTTTATATCAATTTAATGAACTATGATTTTTGTAGTTGACTTAGATGGGACCTTTTCAAAAAATGACTTATTTGTAGAACTTTTGATAAATAAGTTTTTTAATAAACCCAAATTAGTAATAAAATGCTACCTTAAATATGGTGTATTGGGTTTAAAGCAACTTGTATTTAATAATTATCGGTTTTCGTATGATCAGGTTTTAATTAACAATAATGTTTTAGAGATTATTGAACAAAAAAAAGCTTTAGGCTATACTATTGTTCTAGCAACTGCTTCTCCGCAAGAATATGCTAACTTTATAGCAGAACGATGGGAGGTTTTTGATAAAGCATTTGGTTCGAATAATAAATGTAACCTCAAAGGTCAAGAGAAGTTAAATCTCATTTTTTCTATTTCTAATGGTCAAAATTTCGAATACATAGGTGATTCTAAAATAGATAATATCATTTATAAACATTGTGTAAAATACTATAAAGTTATCAATTACGAAATATATGAATTCACTAATTAAATTAGCAAGACCCAAACATTACATAAAAAATCTTTTGCTGTTTGCACCCCTTTGTTTGTCATTACAATATTCAGAAAAAGCTTTTTTAAATCTCGTCTTAGGATTCTTTGCCTATTCGTTTACTGCTTCTTTTGGTTATATAATTAATGACATATTGGATGTTCAGTCTGATCGTCAACATCATATTAAGAAGTATAGACCAATTGCAGCTGGGGATGTTTCAATAGTCAATGCTTTTATTCTTTCATTTTTTCTTTTATCAATTGGTTTATTATTAGGTTTTTATATTAATTATAGATTTGGACTTTTGCTTGTGATCTATTTTATCTTAAATAGTCTTTATTCTACTTTATTTAAGACTTTTAAATGGATTGATGTTACACTTCTTTCATCCTTCTTTATAATTAGATTATATGCTGGTAGTATAGCCTCAAATTCTTTAATTTCAAATTGGTTTATTTTAACTAGTATATTTTTGTTTTTAATGATGAGTATTGATAAGAGATATAATGAGTTGTTTCATTCCGAAAATTCACGAAGAGCTTATAGAGGGAGTGATCAACAATTGCTGTTATCCTATCGTAGCGCTTTTCTAGTGGCTATATTAATTTGTATTAATCTTTACATGAATGATTTGGTCGCGTCAGGGTTTATTCGTGTATTAGTCACATTTTTATCATTTGTGCTGCTAACTTCTTTGTTAGAAAAAAATGAAGAAGATCAAGTATCAAAAATTCTAAATTTTAAATTTGTTGCTATTATGTTGATACTTGCACTTCTTTATGTTTTAATAAAATTAAATATTTTATGAGTTATTCAAGTTGGGGGTTTTATCCAAAAACAAATAATACAGAATTAGAATATAATAATTTGTCTGAACTATTCAGTTTAGTTCAGACAAATTCTGATTTTATTGCATATGGAAATGGCAGAAGCTATGGTGATAGTGCATTAGCTAAAAAAATAATTTCAATGAAGAAACTCAATGAGATTATTTCATTTGATGTTGTTAATGGAATTATTTTCGTACAATCCGGTATACTATTGTCTGAAATTTTAGATTATATAGTTCCAAAGGGATGGTTTCTTAAGATTACTCCTGGTACTAAACTTATAACTGTTGGTGGGGCTATTGCATCAGATGTACATGGAAAAAATCATCATATTGATGGTTGTTTCAGCAGTTGTGTCATTGCTTTCGAACTTCTTTTACCTGACGGAAGGGTTATAGAATGTAGTAGTAAAAATAATACTACTCTTTTTGAACATACATGCGGTGGCCAAGGATTAACTGGGATAATAATTAATGCAACTTTACAGTTAAAGAAAATCAACTCTTCTAAAATAAGGCAGACAACTATAAAGACAAAATCACTCAAAGAAACATTTGAAGTTTTTAATGAAATTAAAAACGAGCCTTACTCAGTAGCATGGATTGATTGTATGGCACAGGGAGATAAACTGGGTAGGTCTCATGTAATGTATGGCGATTTTATTTCTGATGGTAATTTTGAATTTAAATCAGCTATAAAGTTAAATATACCATTTTTCTTTCCTGATTTTGTGTTAAATAGATGGACTGTAAAGATTTTCAATAAGTTATATTATAATCGAATAAGAACAAAAGTAGTAACGTCTATAGTTGACTTTAACTCTTTTTTTTATCCTTTGGATAAAATAAATAATTGGAATAAGATTTATGGTAAGAAAGGATTCTTGCAATATCAATTCATACTTCCTATAGAAGTAAGCTATGTTGGCATGAAAGAAATCCTTGAAATTCTTACCATTAGCGGTAAAGCCTCGTTTCTTGCTGTACTTAAATTATATGGAAAAGAAAATAGTAATACACTTTCATTTCCGATGGAGGGTTACTCTTTAGCATTAGACCTGAAGATTACAAAAGATGTTTTTAAATTGTTGAATAAACTTGATTTAATTGTAGAAAATTTAGGAGGTCGCGTTTATCTATCAAAAGACGCTAGATTGTCTAAAGATACTTTTGAGCGAACATATTGTAAAGCAAACGAATTTCGAAATTTTCGTAAAACTAATGGGTTAAATATAATTAATTCTTTTCAATCAAAGCGATTAGGAATCTAATGAAAAAAAATATTTTGATTCTAGGAGGATCTAGTTCAATAGCTAAGGAGTTAACTAAACTTCACGTTTCAGATATCGTATATTCTTCTTATCATACAAAAAAGATAGAATCTGATTTTTCCTTTTTCTTGGATTTGTATGAACAGCATACCTATCGGAACGTTCCTGAAATTGAATATGACATAATCTATTCATTCCTTGGTTATACTCCTGCAATTGGTCTTATTGATGACCTTGATGTTAGTAAAGAAACAATTGAAAGAAATTTCCTTTATCCTGCATTATTAATTCAACACCTGTTGGCTACAAAAAAATTAAAAAGTTCAGGTAGGATGAAAATTATTACTTCAGTTGCTGGTTTGCGAGGCCGTAAATTGAACTTCGTCTATGGGGCAAGCAAATCAGCTATGCAAACTTTTATCGAAGGGCTTGCTAATAGGTACAAAGATTTTTATTTTACTGATATCATACTTGGGCCAGTTTATACTGATGCTGTACTTGTTCATAATACCCCCAAATTTCTAATTAGTAAACCAATGGATGTTGCCTTGCAAATATTTAACTCAAAAAGACAAAAAGTATTTGTTCCTCGTAAGTGGATTTTAATAATGAAAATAATAAAAATGATACCTGTAAAGGTATTTAATCAACTTGATATCTAGTCTAATTTTAGAATACCAATCAAATACTTCCAAAAACAGTTTAAATGAAAAAAAATAAGATTTGGCTTTCTTCACCGCACATGGGTGGGGCAGAAGAAAAGTATGTAAAAGAAGCATTCGATACAAATTGGGTAGCTCCGTTGGGTCCAAATGTTAATGGTTTTGAACAAGATATATCTAACTATATTGATAATCTAAATCAGATTCAAACTGCTGCACTTACCTCTGGTACAGCAGCTTTACATTTGGCTTTACGTATGTTAAATATTGGGAAAGATGATATAGTTATGGTGCAAAGTTTTACATTTTGTGGCACCACAAATCCAGTTTCTTACCTTGGTGCAGAACTTGTTTTTATTGATTCTGAACTTGATACTTGGAATATGTGTCCTATCGCATTAAAAGAAGCTTTTGAACATTACAAAAATAGATCAGTAAAAGCTATAATACCAGTTCATTTGTACGGGATGCCAGCTAAAATTAATGAAATACAGGAAATTGCTGAATATTATAATGTGCCTGTAATAGAGGATGCTGCCGAAGCTTTAGGTTCAAAGTTTAAAAATGAAAGTTGCGGTACATTTGGTATAATGGCGGCATTAAGTTTTAATGGAAATAAAATCATTACAACTAGTGGTGGAGGGGCGTTAGTGTCCAAACAAAAATTATATATCGATCAAGCTCGCTTTTTATCAACACAGGCTAGAGACAATGCCCCACATTACCAACATTCACAAATAGGCTACAATTATCGTATGAGTAATATAGTTGCTGGCATAGGTCGTGGACAAATGGAGGTACTAAACGAGCGAGTAACCCAACGTAGAGCAATTAATCAACGATACCGTGAGTTCTTTAAAGGTGTTGATGGAATTACTTTTCAAACAGAGCCAGATGCTGATTATTTTAGTAATTATTGGCTTACATCTATTTTAGTTGATCAAGTAAAAACAGGCGGAATTACTAGAGATGATGTCATATTTGCATTAGATATCGAGAATATTGAATCTCGTCCATTATGGAAACCAATGCATATGCAACCTCTTTACGAAGGGGCCTCCTTTTATGGAAATGGGGTTTGTGAAAAATTATTTGAACAAGGTTTATGTTTACCAAGTGGGTCGAATTTAAATGAGGAGGACTTTAATCGCATTTTTAATACTTTAGGAAAAATATTTAGAAAATAATTTTGAGCAATTATAATAAAATAGTTAAACCTATAGCCGACTTCTGGACGGCTTTACTCTTATTGGTAATCTTATCTCCAATAATTCTATTGACAACTTTATTATTAGTTTTCGTGAATAGAGGAAGTGTTTTTTTCTTTCAACAAAGACCAGGGTTTAATTCACTTCCATTTAAGATCATCAAATTCAAAACGATGCGGGATGTTTTTGATGAAAACGGAAGTCAACTTCCAGACGAATTACGCTTAACTAAAGTAGGAAATTTTGTGAGGTCAGCTTCTATTGATGAATTACTTCAATTGATAAATGTATTAAAAGGCGATATGAGTTTAGTTGGGCCAAGGCCATTACTTACTCAATATTTGACACGCTATACCCCGGAACAAAGAAGACGTCATAATGTAAGACCTGGTATTACAGGTTGGGCTCAAGTAAACGGGCGCAACGCATTAAGTTGGGAGGATAAATTTAAACTGGATTTGGAATATGTTGAAAAGGTGTCATTCTTCTTAGACTTAAAAATCTTATGGATGACATTTTTGAAAGTAGTTCAACGCAAGGGGATAAGTGCAGATGGGCATGCGACGATGGAAGAGTTTAGGGGATCAATTCAGGAATAGTCTAAAGTCCTTAAATTATTGAATATTTTTTCCACCTAATGGTGGTTTTTTTATTTTAGATCATTTCTAATTGTATACTATTTAATTAAACACTTCTTCACATATCTTGATTTTAGCACCTAGATTTCCTAATTCTTTTGTAATTGAAAGTTTGTTCAATTTTACAGGATTGAATTTTGGGCCTATCCATTCTTTGATATTTTCATATTCCTCATGTGAGGAATCACCTAAAATCTCAATTATCTATCTATATCTATAAATGTCTCCGCAATCTTCATGAGGGTAAGTATTTTGGCCTGAAATAAATGCTGGTAGCAATTCGTTTTGTGGTTTAATTCTAATTTCTATTAGTTAGAGCTGATGTTTCCAAAATAATTAAGTAAAAAATATTGTGTTCTCCTTTCTTTTTAATGAATACATTAAATTATTGTAACGCCTTTGCTAATACTAGTTCAATTTAAATGAATAATCAACAACGTTTTCAAAACATAGATATACTTCGTGGATTATTAATGGTTATCATGGCTATTGACCATTGTTTTTTATTCATTTATAAAACACATTATAACGAATCTTGGAATGAATTAATACCCAATTATGGTTCTATTCCCATATTTTTTACAAGATGGATATCAAATATTTGTGCTCCAGGTTTTGCACTTTTAATGGGTATGAGTATGTCTTTTACTTTCATGAACAAGGACAGAATTCCAAATAAGTATAGTAATATGCTCTTTTTCATAAAACGCGGAGTTGTTTTAATAATCCTACAACAATTACTCGATTTGCCAATTATACTTTTTAATCTAGACACTTTAGATTCATGGCCCTTATTTAGGGGAGGTATTTTATCTGCTCTAGGAGTATCGTTAATTTTTAGCTCCTTGTTTATAAATGTTAAACCATTTGTCAATATTTGTGTAGGAGTGGGAGTCGTTTTCATTAATTATTTTATTACAAGTATTTTTTTAACGAATTCGAGTAACAATACTCTTTTAAATTTATTTCTTATACCTGGAGTTAATAATTGGGCAAGCGTTAATTATCCAGCTTTGCCTTGGATTGGCATTACTACCATTGGTTTAGGATTAGGAAAAATTGTTTTAGAGAACAATAAAATTTCAAATCTTTTTTATTTAAAAGCTGGGATTATTTTTATTCTAATTTTTATTGTTTTACGTTATGTAAATTATGGAGATTATAACCATAAATATTTAGAGGATATCGTAAATTATTTAGCTGTTATTAAATATCCCCCTAGTATAGCTTTTATTATTATAAATATGGGGTTATTAATTTTATTATTTTGGATCATCAGTAAATTAGAACAAAGCAAG
>JACCDH010110027.1_pt1 | contig 25820 bp, 26 predicted proteins | sample 7442481 | NCBI WGS metagenome assembly JACCDH01 (sample SAMN15323433, study PRJNA562643) | freshwater metagenome | isolation source: river surface water | place: USA:Blue River Watershed | collected 2017-08-15 | reverse complement strand
TGGCCTTTATGGGCTTCACTGGCTTGGTCAAGGGTTAATTCATTATGCTGATTGCATTACTGGCTTTAACAGCGTTAGCACTGGTTTTTGGTGCCATTTTGGGCTATGCCGCCATTCGTTTTAAGGTTGAAGCGGATCCTTTAGTTGATCAAATTGATGATATTTTGCCGCAAACCCAATGTGGTCAATGTGGCTATCCTGGTTGTCGACCTTACGCCGAGGCAATTGCCAATGGCGATGCTATCAACAAGTGCCCACCCGGCGGTGATGCTGCCATCAAAAAATTAGCGGCATTAATGGGCGTTGAAGCAACACCATTGGATGGCGCGCAGACTCCGGCGATTAAAAGAGTCGCCTATATTCGAGAAGACGAATGTATCGGTTGTACCAAATGCATCCAAGCATGCCCAGTTGATGCCATCGTCGGAGCATCGAAACAGATGCATACAGTGATTACCGATGAATGTACAGGCTGTGATTTGTGTGTTGAACCCTGTCCGGTGAATTGCATCGATATGTTACCCGTGCCGACCACGGTTGAACGTTGGAAGTGGGACCTCAATACCATTCCAGTAAAGATCCTGGAGACGAACTAATTGGCCTCTTTATTTCAACAAATCAAAGCGGGAACTTTGTGGGATTTTCACGGCGGCATTCATCCGCCAGCACGCAAAACCCAAACTAGTCAGAAACCTATTGCGCATCTGCCAATGCCCGAGCGGTTGTATCTACCGTTGCGTCAACATATTGGGGTCGCAGGCGCGCTTTTAGTCCAGCCTGGTGACTATGTCCTGAAAGGTCAAGCGCTGACAGCAGCAAATAACGCCATGGCGGTGCCAGTCCATGCCCCAACCTCCGGTTATATTTTAAGTATTGTTGAACATCCTTCTGCGCATCCATCGGCCCTACCCGAGCCGATGATGGTGTTGGAACCAGATGGTCTTGACCAATGGCGGGAACGCTTTCCACTCGACCCTGAACACGCTTCTCGCCAGCAAATTTTGGCGCGCATCCAAGATGCCGGGATTGCAGGCATGGGCGGAGCAGGTTTCCCTACGCACATCAAATCATCAGCCAGCCAAGGTGTTGATTATTTAATTATCAATGCCGCTGAATGTGAACCTTATATCACCGCAGATGATACCTTGATGCAATCGGCCGCCGAGACCATTATCCAAGGTATTGACATCCTCGCTGATTTATTGAGCCCTAAAGCGGTGCTGATTGGGATTGAAGATGACAAACCCAGAGCCATTGCAGCCATGCAGGCGGTTTGTGAACATCGCAAAGATTATTACGTTCGGGTCGTTCCAGCCAAGTATCCAAGCGGCGGCGAAAAACAATTAATCCAACGACTTACCAGTAAAGAAGTGCCTGCCGGTCGACGTCCTTTAGATATTGGTATTGTGATGCAGAACGTCGGTACCGCCTTCGCGATTGCTCAAGCCGTTCATCACGATATTCCGTTAATTTCTCGGGTTGTGACTGTGGTGGGAGAAACTCTGAGTCGCCCGCAAAATGTCATTGCTTTATTGGGTACCCCCGTTGGCTTTTTGCTTGAGCATTGCGGCTTCACGCCTGAACCCGAACAACGGGTCATTATGGGCGGCCCGATGATGGGGTTCACCTTGCCGGGTTTGCAAATTCCTGTCGTGAAAACCACCAACTGTATCATTGCGCCTACTCAGGCTGAATTGCCGCCAAGTGGCCCCGAAATGGATTGCATTCGCTGTGGCGCCTGTGCTGAGGCCTGTCCGGTGACCTTGCTACCGCAGCAGTTGTTATGGTTTAGCAAAGCCAAAGATCAGGAAAAACTGAAAGAACACAATCTCGCTGATTGTATCGAATGTGGTGCTTGTGCCTACGTTTGCCCAAGTGAAATCCCCTTGGTGCATTATTACCGAGTTGCCAAGGCAGAAATCCGTGAACAGCATCGTGATGAGCTCAAAGCTGAACAGGCCAAAGCGCGGTTCGAAGCCCGCAATGAACGCCTTGAGCGCGAAAAACAACAACGCATGGCGAAGAATCAGGCCTTAGCGGCACAGCGTCAGTCGATGTTGGCGGAGCAACAAAAGCAACAAATCGCGGCAGCTGCCGAAAGGGTTGAAGCGACAACGCCGCTCAGTAAAGAAGAAATTATCGCTGAACGTGAACGTAAAAAGACCGAGGCTAGAGCTTATCAAGCGGCGAAAGCGGCATCGAGTCAGCCTGCGACCGCTGAACCACAAACTTCTATTGAACCTTCAGCGGCTGAAGCGCAAACAGCGGCTACAGATCCACGTGCCGCAGCTGTCGCAGCCGCTATCGCGCGGGCTAAGGCGAAAAAAGCGGGTTCAGACGTCTCATCTTCCAGTGAAAGTAGCAATAGCGCTGATAATTTCAGCGCTGACAATTCGAGCACAGCCGATTTAGCATCATCGCCGGCCGCCGAGCAGAATACCGATCCCCGTGCAGCCGCTGTTGCCGCCGCCATTGCTCGGGCCAAGGCCAAGAAAGCAGCGAATGACACTGCGCCAGCACAGACTGCCGAGAGCGCTTCGGCAGTGACAGCTGACACCGACCATCAGACGCCTGCGGTTGAAACAACTGCAGTCGATCCAAGAGCCGCAGCAGTTGCAGCCGCCATCGCTCGGGCGAAAGCCAAAAAAGCCGCTGCAGAAACAGCAAGCAGCGAAACTTCGCTGGCAGCGACGAAACAAACAGCTTCAGAGAGCCCCATAGAAAGTGCGACAGAAGCAGCAATAGAAACTGCGAGAGCTCCAACAGAAACGTCATTACCGAACGAAACACCGAACGAAACACCGACAGATCCGCGGGCTGCCGCGGTCGCAGCAGCCATTGCTCGGGCCAAAGCCAAAAAAGCTCAAGCCGCAATCGTTGATGCGACTCAAGTTGAGAACAGCAATCTGACAGCGAACAACAGTCTGGACAATGAGGCTGAACCGGCAACAAAAGACGTGAGCACCATTGAATTGACTGGTAACACAGTCAATTCAGCTGAGGCATCCGCTAAAAACGAGCCATCCCAACAGGCCACAGAGCCGAAGCTTGCGGACGCATTCACAGCAACCACCTCAGCGGCAGATGCCAAAAAGGCGGCCATTGCGGCAGCAATTGCTCGGGCTAAAGCCAAAAAAGCTAATCCAGCACCCAGTTCGAACGATGAGGAGCAATCATCATGAGTTTTAAAGTTGCCGCCTCCCCTCACCATCATGCCAAAGTGCAAACTTCGACTTTAATGTTGAAAGTGGCGATTGCCACAATTCCAGGCATTGCCGCTCAGTGTTACTTTTTTGGCTATGGTGTCTTGATCCAATTAGTGTTGGCTATTTTGACCGCATGGGCGAGTGAAGCTCTGATCTTAAGTCTTCGCGAAAAAACCATTATCAATCGGCTGAAAGATCATAGTGCATTGGTCACAGGACTGCTTTTAGCGGTCGCTATTCCTGCATATGCCCCTTGGTGGATTATCGTGCTCGGCACTGCCTTCGCCATTATTGTCGTGAAACAACTCTATGGTGGACTTGGCAATAATTTATTCAACCCGGCCATGGCTGCTTATGTGTTATTGTTGGTATCTTTTCCACAACAAATGACCGCCTGGACACCGCCATCCACTCTGCAAGTGCAGCAGCAACATGCCGCAGATCCGATTTGTTTGGTATTTACCAACTTTAGCTGTGATGGCTACAGCATTACTCAACTGAAAACCGATATCGATGGCCGCACCATGGCCACGCCGCTCGATACTTTAAAAACCGATCTGAATAACAACAAAACCATTTCCGAGAGCCAGCAGCAAGCGGTATTCGCCAACTTTGGCGGTCTGGGCTGGAACTGGGTGAACTTAGGTTTCCTGCTCGGCGGATTATGGTTATTACAACAAGGCGTCATTCAATGGCGTATTCCGGTCGCCATCCTTGCCAGTCTCACAGTGTGTAGTTTGATAGGTTCCATGGTTGATGCTGATCAGTTTGCCAGCCCACTGTTTCATTGGTTGACTGGCGGTACCATGCTTGCAGCATTTTTTATTGCCACAGATCCAGTTTCAGCCTCCACGACAGCGAAAGGCCGACTGATATACGGCGCTTTGATTGGCTTGTTAGTGTATTTGATCCGAACCTTCGGTGGTTTTCCAGACGGTTACGCTTTTGCGGTCATGTTGGCCAATCTTTCGGTACCACTCATTGACGCTTATACCAAACCCAGAACTTATGGCCACAAAGCCAAAGGAGCGCAATAATGCTGAAGTTTGTCAGTAAAAACGCCGCATTATTGGGTTTTAGCGCAACCTTATGTGTCGGTTTAGTTGCAGGCGTCAATCTACTGACCAAAGACCGCATCGCCGCCCAACAGCTGGCGCAAAAAGTGGCTCTATTACAAGAAGTTCTGCCTGCAGGCAGCGCCGGCAGTGAAATACTGCAGAGCTGTATTTATATCGAAGAACCTTCGGTATTTGGCAAAAGTTCGACGCCTATCTACCGCACGACTTTCCAAGGCCAAACCATCTTTGTAGTTGAAACGACCGCTCCAGACGGTTACAGCGGCAATATTGATTTACTCGCCGCCATTCGCGACGATGCCACTATTCTGGCGGTGCGCACACTTGCACACAAAGAAACCCCTGGGCTTGGCGATAAAATCGAAACTCAAAAAAGTGATTGGATCCTCAGTTTTAATGGCTTCCAATTGCAAGGAAGCGATGATAAACGCTTGGCCGTGCGCAAAGATGGTGGACAATTCGATCAATTTACCGGCGCCACTATCACGCCAAGGGCGGTGATTTCTGCAGTGAAACGGGCCGCAACCTACTTACAACAGCATCCTGAATTGGCAACTGTGCCAGCAGCATGCTCACCAATGCAGCAATGAGGTTGATATGAGTAAATATCAAGAAATCATGCAACAAGGCTTGTGGAAAAATAACCCAGGCTTAGTCCAATTACTGGGATTGTGCCCATTGCTGGCGACGAGTTCGTCATTAACCAATGCGCTTGGCTTGGGTTTAGCCACCATGTTAGTACTCGCCAGCACTAATTTAGTGGTGTCATTAGTGCGCAACCAAGTGCCAGATGAAATTCGTATTCCGATTTTTGTGATGATTATCGCAGCGGTCGTCACCGCCATCGAACAGTTAATGCAAGCCTATACCTTTGCCCTTTATCAATCACTGGGCATCTTTATTCCACTGATCGTCACTAACTGTATTGTGATTGGTCGCGCCGAAGCTTTTGCTTCGAAAAATGCACCATTGCCCGCACTGGTGGATGGCTTCATGATGGGCGCGGGTTTTTGCTTGGTGTTGCTGGCACTGGGTGCTATTCGCGAAATATTGGGCCAAGGCACCTTATTCGCCGGCGCCGAAACGCTGCTTGGCAGTTGGGCTGCCGTTTTGAAAATTACCATTTATCAAGCAGATAGCCATTTCTTGTTAGCGATCCTGCCGCCCGGTGCTTTTATGGTGTTGGGCGTGTTAATTGCGGGTAAAAATGCCATTGATCTGCGGAAAAAGGCCAAAGCGGCCGATCGCAAAGGCAGCATCCAACGGGCCCGCGTGACCCATGTAAATACTAGTAACTCATGAACCAGCAAAAACGTATTGAGATCTTAAGCCGCTTACGGGCAGCCAATCCCCACCCGACGACTGAGCTTAATTTCAGCAATCCATTTGAATTATTGATTGCTGTGTTACTGTCGGCGCAAGCCACCGACGTGGGCGTGAATAAAGCGACCGTCGGATTATTTGCCGCAGCGAACAATCCAAAAGATATGCTGGCGCTGGGTGTTGATGGCGTGAAGCATCATATTAAAACGATTGGACTCTTTAACACCAAAGCTGAAAATGTGATCAAAACTTGCCAAATTTTGGTTGAACAACACCAAGGGCAAGTCCCGGAAAATCGTGAAGCGTTGGAAGCATTACCAGGGGTTGGCAGAAAGACCGCCAATGTTGTTTTAAATACGGCCTTTGGTTGGCCGACCATAGCGGTCGACACCCATATTTTCCGCGTCAGTAATCGCATGAACTTTGCTCCGGGTAAAAACGTCGATGCGGTCGAGCAAAAACTGCTGAAAGTCGTCCCCGCCGAATTCAAAGTCGATGTCCATCATTGGTTGATTTTGCATGGCCGTTATACCTGCGTTGCCCGCAAACCCAAATGTGGCAGCTGTCTTGTTGAAGATTTATGCGAGTACAAAGAGAAAGTGGACTAACGCCACACTCTGTGAAATGGAGAGGATATTATGCGAATTTTACACACCATGTTACGCGTCGGCGATTTGAACCGTTCGATTGCTTTTTATACCGAAGTGCTTGGCATGAAACTGCTGCGGACCTCCGATAATCCAGAGTACAAATACACCTTGGCTTTTGTGGGATATCACGACGAACGAGAAGGTGCGGTGCTCGAACTCACTTACAACTACGGCGTCGACAGTTATGATTTGGGCAATGCTTTTGGTCATATCGCATTAGAAGTCGATGATGTCTATCAAGCTTGTGATCTGATCCGCGCCCGTGGCGGTGTGATTAGTCGCGAACCAGGCCCGGTGAAAGGTGGTACCACTGAAATTGCCTTCGTCCGCGATCCTGACAACTACGCCATCGAACTGATCCAGAAGAAACCGCACTATCAGCAACTTTAGGCTTAGTTTAGGCTGATGTGAAAACCAATCTTTGAAAAAACAAACCCCACTCAAAGTGGGGTTTGTTGTAGACAGCAAGCGTCACTCAAACAGATTAGTACGGGCCCCAATCATCCAAGAGCAACAGTGGCCTTATTCTTCAACAGTAATCACGACCTTTTCATTCAATGACATCGCTAAGTTATTGTCATAATAAGCGGCTTCGTTGATAAAGGTTGGATAAACCACCTCTTGGCCGTCATAACAAATTTCGGTGCCATCAAATAAAGTAAACAGCGGTTGGCCAGGATAAATTGGCTGATAATCGCGGTCTTGAATATTGCGATGCACCATACCTAAGCGTTCGCCAGACTCTGACATCGGCAATTTGATGCTGTGTAAATAACGAAACGCCTCGACAGTTTTGGGAAGTGGCGGTAATTTGCCTAAGTTTGATAGCTCAATAAAATCAAGGATATGCTGCGTCATTTCATGCATTTCTTCCAACACATCTTGTCGCAACACCGATTGCGGTTGTGGTCCCACTTCAACGATGACGCCATAAGTGCCAACCGTGCATAACAACGCATGATCGGTTTGCGCAAAATGATCTTCATCGCGAGAAATCACGGCTTTAGGCATCTTCATTTTGACATAAGCCGCCAATTGGTTATACAAAGCGCCCGCTTGCGTCAAAATCAAACAAGGTCCCATGTTGCTGGTGGTATTGTGTAAATCGATGATGAAGTCGGTTTTGGCTGCGCCTTTAGGCCCCAGTTGCGCGTTAATGACCTTGGCTCGACTCTGCTCATAGTTTGTGAGTGATGGGTTGGCTAAATCAGCAGTTTTGAATTGGCGATTCAAATCGCTATGCAGATAACGCCGATTGGCCGCATGCGCTTCGGGATTGGCGAATAAAGTTTGGCAAGAAAAACTAGAGCGTTGGATCAGATCTGGCTGCTGGCGATAGCGCCTTTCTAAGTAAATGCCGGAAAACTCGTTCCCATGAGTACCACCAACAATCGCCACCGTGTTAATTTTTACTTGTGCCATCTCGCAACTCCAAAGCCTTTAATCAAAGCACTATTATGCCTTGTCACTGCCTCATTGTGGATAGCGCAATTGCGCAAGATGGTAAAGAAATGCAGAAAAATTAATAGAAATGCAGATTAAATAGATAAAAAACCAAATTAAGCTGAAATTTAATCAAGCGGCAGGACGTTCGGCAATAAAACGACAGCTAATTAAATTATCGCCGTACACTGCTTGTAAGCTCTGATTCAACACTTGTTGCGCCGTTTGTGTGCATTTACCGCATTGACTGGCAACGCCTAAACATTGCTTCAATTCACGCATAGAGGTTAACCCCTCACCTACTTTCTGGCGAATGGTTTTATCTGAAACAGCTTTACAGACACATACGTACATTGGCAATACCCTGCGTTTGACGACGCGGGCATATTAATCTAATTAAGAACAATTATCAATACGGAGAAAGATCTTTTCGGATCCGAAAAACAAACAGGCGACCCAAGGCCGCCTGTTATTGATATTCCGCAAGTCGCCCATTCAAGGCCAACTTGGCTGCAGATTTTTGCAGGCTTGCTGAATGAAAGCTCTCTTAATGCGAGCTTTCTTCTTCCATTGCTTCAAGCAAAGTTTCAGCCAGTTCGGTTGGCGAAATCACCACACCAGGCTCATCTGCATGCGGGAATACCGCAACAGATAATTCATCACCATTCAGGCCACTGGTCCATTTATCTAACCAAGTACTGATATCAACAGCTTTCGACTGACAGCCAGCTAATTCGCCCTCAATCCATAAATCAGCCAGCTCAGCATGTGGCCATACCGGAATGCACTGCTCACCTTCAGCGGTCACCAGCACAAAACCTTCATCATCCATCAGGATCCAAATTTGTTCTAAATCGACCACAGCATTGATGAAGTAGTCATACCGTTGCTCAGCATCAAGTTTTGTGACTTTTTTGATGTCTTCCGCAGTCAGTGCGTATTCCATAATAGGTTACCTTTGGTTAATCGAAAATATGACCGCTATGATGACGCAAAGCGGGCATTTGGCAAAGCGTTTTATGCGGCTGCTTGAATACGGTTTGCATTGTTTGCACCGCTTGCATGGCTTGCCCCCTAAATTGGGGCCACTACATTTTTACAGCCTCTTTGCGGCGAACCGTCAATTGCTGATAACAAATATCAACCTTGCCATTGCCTTTGTCATGAAAAAACGCACTCGAGCGCTGGCGATGAGCCGCGAGTTTGTCCATAAATGCACGACTTTTCGCATTGAGGATTTGCAGTGGAATTTGTTCGGTGGCGCTCAGTTGCGTGCCCATCCGAGCTTTGACAATCAAGCTACGCTGGCTGAAGTCGGCAATCATCCCCCCACTTGCTTTATCACCGCGCTTGACCAGATTCAACCACTCACCGCCCCAGACCACCTTGGCAACCATCGACATATTACGGTCTAAATGGCGTGGTGCTTGGCCTTGCATAATTGCAATCTCGGTGGTGGCTGAGTCTGCCGCTTCGTTGCGTGCCATCGACACCATATTAGGACAATTCAACAACCACTCTTCTTTAGCATCGCGCCCGACCGGAAAGCCAGCACGAAACCCCGTTTCTTTCGCGAAAATGTCATCGGTCTGCACAAGCACAAAATCTTTCGCTGGATGGGTATCGCTTGGCCACATGAATTCAGCTTTTAATGCGGGCCATTGCCGAGTGTGGCCATTGGGATGTTGTTCATCATCGGGCAGCCCAGCTTGTAACACAAACTGATCGATCACTCGGTAAAAGCTCAACCCATCATAAAAACCACTTTCAACCAACTGGCGAAAACGTTCGGCATGGCGCGGCGCAAATGGACTAGCCAACTGCAAAATCACCACGCCTTGTTCTAGTTGCAGATACACCAATTCGGCTTGCGCGAGGTCTACCCATTCAGGTTCAATTTGTTGCTGCAGCTGAACTAGGGGTTTTGCCGGCTGTTGGGCTGAAGACACTTGGCCACTTGCGGCTGAAGTACTGGCATGAAAGCCACCGCACACAATACCGAGACTCAACAGCCACGCATTATGTGCGCTCGGTCGACCCAAGCCTTTGCGGGCTAGAAATGCTGCGAGCGATTTCAAGAAAGAAACACCCAAAAGCGTTTTCGCTTCCATACTTCAACCCTTATGGTTAATTGGCCAGTAATGGCGCTAACAATTGATCGGCAAGCAATAACAATACACCATAGCGTGCGCCTTTGGCCAAAAACACAATCAACAGAAATAAACCAAAGCGCATGCGCAGTACACCTGCAGCCAAGGTCAATGGGTCCCCGACCACCGGCAACCAGCTTAAACACAAAGCCCAAGCGCCATATTTTTGCATCCAGCCCTGCGCACGTTCTAACTGAGGTTTGCTCACCGGAAACCATTTTCTATCAGAAAAGCGTATCACTTGAGTGCCAAGCCACCAGTTAATACTGGAACCCGCCGCATTGCCTGATGTGGCAACCAACCATAATAGCAATGGTGCAAAGCCGTTATACCACAAGCCCCCCAACACAATTTCAGAACTGCCTGGCAATAAACTCGCTGAAGTAAAGGCACTAAAAAATAAGCCCGCATACCCTAAAATTTCACCCATTTTTCCTACAAACTCCACAAACCATCATTGAAAATGCGAGTTACCAAGCCAACCCAAGCACTAAACGTAACCAAATCACCCAAAGCACCACGCAACTGGCTAAAAATAAATTAAACCGCGCACGCACTTGGTTGCTGGTCACATGCACCAAGGCATGTAATGCCCGCAGCGCTACAAATAGCCCTGCCATCAAGACAAAAATCATATCGGCTTGCTGTTGCTGTAAAATCAGTAAAACCGCAAAAAAGAACAGCATCGGCATTTGAAATTGATTATCAAAATTACGACTGGCGGTGATCACCCGCTCATTCGCCCCGGTTAAATCCATAGTGCGAAAGGCTTGGTAATGAAATTCTTTATTGCGTGCTGCGGCAAAACGACGTCGCCCCATCAGCACCATGATGCCGCTGGTTAAAACGACCTGTAAAAATAAAATTAAAATAAGCAACTTATCCATTTATATGCTCCCGCAAAAATTAATGTGGGCAGAGTAATCGATAGCGCAGACTTTCTCTAGTGCTTCAAGTAACAACCCCCATAAATTGCGACAAGGCGGCATTTTGTCTTGAGCAATTCGGTTTGGCTCTTCAGTTTGGGGAATGGCTCGGGGTATACTTGTCTTTTTAGCAAGAAAGAGAACGCGCATGGCGCAACTGTATTTTTATTATTCCGCCATGAATGCGGGCAAATCGACTGCGTTATTACAAAGCGCCTACAACTACCAAGAACGCGGCATGCAAGTAGCGATTTTTACGGCCGCCTTTGATGACCGTTTTGGGGTGGGTAAAGTGAGCTCGCGCATCGGCTTATCGATGGACGCCCAGCTCTTTGATGCCAATTTAGATTTTGTCAGTACCTGTCAAACGCTAAAAAACCAACAACGTTTAGATTGCGTGCTGATTGATGAGGCCCAATTCCTCAGCAAAAACCAAGTTCGTCAGCTCACGGATGTGGTGGATCAGATGGACATCCCGGTTTTAGCCTTCGGCCTTCGCACCGATTTTCTCGGGGAAACTTTTGCTGGCAGCCAAGCCCTCCTCGCTTGGGCCGATAAACTGATTGAACTGAAAACCATCTGTCATTGCGGCCGCAAAGCCAATTTTGTTGTCCGCCTTGATGCCGAAGGCAAACCTGCCACCGAAGGCTCACAAGTAGAGATCGGCGGCAATGATCGCTATGTGTCCATGTGCCGACGCCATTTTAAAGAGTTGGTTTGGCGCTGAATGCAAACCAACGTCGCATGAGAGACTCACAGGAAACTTGATGAACTTTTTAATTACAGGTGGCGCCGGTTTTATTGGGTCAGCGGTGATCAGGTTGCTGCTTGCCACAACACAACATCAAGTGTTGAATGTTGATAAGCTAACCTATGCGGCGCAGCTGAGTTCAAGCGATCCACTCTTAGCACCAGAGCGATATCAATTCCTCCAGGCCGATATCAATGATGTCGCGGCCATGACAACCGCATTTAACGAATTTAAACCCGATGTCGTGATGCATCTTGCTGCTGAAAGCCATGTTGATCGTTCAATTGTGGGTTCATCGCCTTTTATTGCGACCAATATTGTCGGGACTTATACCCTGCTTGAAATAGCTCGCAGTTACTATCAACAACTATCTGACGAGAAAAAAGCCATTTTTCGCTTCCATCATGTCTCAACCGATGAAGTTTTTGGGGATCTGGCCCCAGCAGCAGCGGCATTTGATGAGCGTTCCCCTTACATGCCAAGTAGCCCCTATTCGGCCAGTAAAGCCGCCAGCGATCATCTGGCTCGCGCTTGGCATCGCACTTATGGCTTGCCAATCGTCATCAGTAATTGTTCGAACAATTATGGGCCTTTCCAGCATCCTGAAAAATTAATCCCGCGTATGATTATTCATGCACTTCAGGGGCTGCCGCTGCCTATTTTTGGTGATGGTCAGCAAATTAGAGACTGGCTTTATGTCACCGATCATGCCCAAGCATTATTGCTGGTAGCGACACAAGGGAAAATCGGTGAAACTTACCTCATCGGTGGCAACTGCCAGCAGTCGAATGTAGTTGTGGTCAACCTGTTATGTCAGTTGTTAAATGAGTTAGTCTCCGACAAACCTGAAGGCATTGACGATTTTTCCAAGCTAATTGAATTTGTCGCTGACCGACCTGGCCACGATGGGCGTTATGCTGTCAACTGCCATAAAATCGGCGATGAGCTGGGTTGGCGCCCAGAGACAAGTTTTGCGAGCGGCCTACGGCAAACTGTGTTGTGGTATTTAGCCAATCAAGGTTGGTGGCAACCACTGTGCGTTAGCAAAAACACCTGAGCACTGCAAACGCGTGAGCACGGCAAATCGAGCACAGCCAAATCATGAAGGTGAACCATGCAAAATCACAGCAGGCAATATAAAGGGATCGTGTTAGCGGGCGGAACCGGCTCACGATTGCATCCAATCACCTTGGGAGTGTCAAAACAGCTGCTAGCTGTCTATGATAAACCATTAATTTACTATCCTTTATCAGTGCTGATGCTCGCCGGTATTCGCGAGATTTTATTGATTTGTACGCCAGAGGATTTACCCGCTTTTCAAAAAATGTTGGGGACTGGCCAGCAATTTGGCTTGCAACTGCAGTATGCGACGCAAGCCAAACCTGAAGGAATTGCCCAAGCCTTTTTAATCGCCGAAGAATTTATTGCCGACCACCCTGTTTGCTTAATTTTGGGCGATAACATTTTTTATGGCCAGCATTTCACAGAGAGCCTACAGAGTGCCGTCATGCGACCTGCAGGCGCAACCGTTTTTGCTTACCACGTGACTGACGCCAATCGTTTTGGTGTGGTTGAATTTGATGCACAAGGTCAAGTGAAATCGATTGAAGAAAAACCGGCTAAGCCGAAGTCGAATTTTGCGGTTACTGGGCTTTATTTCTACGATAATCAAGTTGTTGAAATTGCTAAACAACTTAGGCCCTCAGCTCGTCAGGAATTAGAAATCACCGACATCAACAACAGGTATTTACAACAGCAAAAGCTGCATGTGGAACCGCTCGGGCGTGGGTTTGCTTGGCTGGATACCGGCACTCATGATTCGTTATTAGAAGCTGGACTCTTTGTGCAAACCATTGAAAAAAGGCAAGGGTTGAAGATTGCTTGTTTAGAAGAAATTGCCTATCGGCAAGGGTGGATTTCTGCCACTGAACTCTTCGAAAGAGCGCAACAATTTGCAAAAACCAACTACGGCCAATACTTGCATGCCATCGCCAAGGGGCAATTATGAAAGTGACACCAACGGCTATCGCGGGTTGCCTGTTGATCGAACCGCAAGTGTTTCGTGATGAGCGTGGGTTCTTTCAAGAAAGCTTCCAAGCTAGGCGTTACCAAACATTGGCCGGGATTGAACTGCCTTTTGTTCAAGACAATTTCTCCCACTCAAAGCTTGGAGTACTGCGCGGCCTGCATTTTCAAAAAAAGCGACCCCAAGGAAAATTAGTGCATGTTATACGGGGCGAAATTTTTGATGTTGCCGTCGATTTAAGAACAGACTCAACTACCTTTGGCCAATGGGTTGGCGCCTATCTATCTGCAGAAAATCGGCAACAGCTTTGGCTGCCCCCAGGCTTAGCGCATGGTTTTCTCGTGCTATCGACCACGGCAGATGTTTGCTACAAATGTACAGACTATTTTGATCCGACGGACGAGGGCATTCTGCGCTACGATGACCCAACTTTAGGCATTACTTGGCCCACTATGGCAAATTACCTTTTATCTAGCAAAGACCAGCAAGGCCGCACTTTTGTCGAAATTAGCCAGGAAATCCTGCATGAAATTGCTGATCACAGGCGCTGATGGCCAGCTAGGTCAAGCACTGAAGGCAACCTGTGCAGACCAGCAAATCCCAGTGATTGCCCTCAATCGCCACCAGCTTGATATCACAGATCCTTTCGCGATTGCAGCGCAGTTTCGCCAGCATCAACCCACGGTCGTGATTAATGCCGCCGCTTATAATGCCGTCGATCAAGCTGAAATAGATAGCACTTCAGCCTTCGCTATTAACGCCATTGGCCCACAATTGCTCGCGAAAGCTTGTGCCGAACACGGCATTCGTCTGATCCATATTTCCAGCGATTATGTGTTTGCTGGCAAGAGCTCCCGCCCCTATTGCCCTCATGACCCAGTTTCGCCAGTCAACCAATACGGGCAGTCCAAACTCGCTGGCGAACGTGCCGTAAGCGAACACCTGACTCAGCATGTGATTGTCCGCACAGCTTGGCTTTATAGTGAATTTGGCCACAATTTTGCCAAAACAATTCTCAACCTGGCACAGACCCAACCACAACTCCAAGTCGTGGCAGATCAACTCGGATGCCCAACTTACGCCCCCGATTTAGCCCAAGTGCTGCTGGCATTAGCCCAAAAAATCAGCCAACCCGATTGGCAACATTTTGGGATTTACCATTGCGTCGGCACAGAACAAATGAGGTGGTTCGATTTTGCCAAAATCATCATCGATGAATATTCTGAGCAAACAGGGGCCAGTGTCCCACTCATTCCCATTCATGCGACTGAGCTTGGCAGAAAAGCACCAAGACCCAGTTATTCAGTATTGGACTGCCAAAGTTTGTGGCAAGATTTTCAGATTGAGCCACCCAAGACTTTAGTTGGCGAAGCGATTAGGCGGTTATTCAAAGCTACGCATTCATTTTAGCCGTTGGAAGATGCCTAATCCTTACAAAAGCAAAATCCCCAAAACGCAGCGCATTTTGGGGATTTGTAAGAACGTATGTTTGGCTTTCTGGCAATCTAATTACAAATCTTAATTGCCAGCATTACTTCATAGCCAACATTACTTCAAAACCAACATCATTTCACAAATGGCGAACGCACATCCGTATAATTATACAAACTACTGGGTCGACTTAAAGGTTGGCCACCATCGCGAGTAATAGGAACCCAAGGGAAGCTGGTCACGCCTGTCGATGGCGTGACAGTAAATAAGTCGAACGGGAAGTTCAAATAAAAGCCTTTGGTAAAACTGCCTTCGCCATATTCAGCCGAGGATACGTTGGTCTTCGCGGCATAAGCACCGACCACGATGCCACTATCGAAACGTTTGGCAATATCGAAAGTTGCACCGACATCTTTTGCTAGATAACGTCCTGCACTGACTTTAATGAGAATATCATCCAGCCATTCGGGGTTCCAATAAGCAGTTATATGACCCGTCGCTACTTGGTAATCACGCACCTTGAATGGATCTTCAAAATCGCGCTGCGCCACATAGTTCATGTCCAAGCCGATTGCCAATCTGGAATCGACGGGTCGATACATTACTTCAAAGCCACCGCCGCTGTACATGCTTTCTAATAAGCCCGCATAGACTTGGCCGTACCAATCTTTAACTAAGGGCGATTTGGCAACTAAATACAAGTTTTCCACAATGACATCATTCGCTTCCACGTACTCTCGAACATAAGTCCGCACACGCGGTAAAGTGGATGGGACTGAATCGACGGTAAAGTTGAACTGATCAAAATTGGTTAAAAGTGGAATGCGCAGTGCGGTATTTATACTGAAATATTCATTAAAATTATATCCGGCCGCTGGCACAACGCCCATCTGATAAAGATAGAAGGTTTCAGGATTACCAAATGACTGTAACCAATAACCATCAATCAATGCATAAAAATCACTTTGCTCGGTTGTTAATTGCCAATTATTAGTGACAGGTTCAGGTTCACGGCGAATGACGCTTTCAGCAAGACTAACCTCCAGCTGATCACGTCTAGCAAACTGCACAAATTTGCGCGCATCAATCACTGTTTCCAACATCGGCATGTTATCGGATAACTCACGAATGCGATAAGTGGTGACTGTTTCAGGTAACTCTGCCGCTAACAAACGGCCAATCCTTTCAATAAATTCATCACGACGACGAAATGCCGTGGAATTACCCTCCAAAATCATTTCATTACCATGGATTTGCATGTTAACCACTACAAAACCAACTTCATGCGATAAAAATTGAAATAATTGAACATTATTCACTTTAGTTGCAGCTGATGGTAATTGTTCAGGAACGGTTCTTGGTGCAGGTGCAATTTTGATTTGACTGGCGGTGTCAAAATTTAACCTATAATTCAGGCCAAACCCGACTGTATTTCCACGTTGATAATTGAGATTTAAATCTAAATTTTCCGATGCTCGATAGACTGCGGCCACATTGAAACGGCTATCTTGCACTAAAACACCCGCTCGATCTTCTAGGTAATTATTCGGATCGTATTCCAATTTCAACCGTAATGGTTGCCAAGGGGTTTGATATTCAATGCCACCGTATAAGGCCGCAGGCCCTTTAAAGAACTTACCAAAAGAAACTTGGCCACCCTTACCACCGAACCCGCCGGGTCTTTCGCAGTAAGCTTCAGAAACCTTACAAAATGGATTGGCAATATTACCTGAGGTCCCTAAATAACCAAACCCCAACCCCAAATGCATATCTATATTTTGCCAACGTTTACTAAGCGCGACAAACTCACTTTCAAATAATCCGGTGCCACCAAAATCACGAAAACCAACCGCTAATTGCGGTAAATATCTGGATTCCTGCCATAATCGGAACTTGGCATCAATACCTTTATCTTTATAGGTTTGGTCGCCGCTGAACCCGGGATCATTACTATATAAAATGGTCCTAAAATCTGAGTAGCGAATGGTACTTTCCATCCAAGGGAATAGCGTTAGAGACACGCTCCAAAACCGATATTCTTCACTGTCTTGATAATTTAGCGAGAAGTCACCTTCAGCATTAAACCTTGCTGTTGGCGTCTGAATTAACCCGACACCGCCATGGTTGAGCTGACTAAACGCCGGCTGGGTAAAATCTTGGCTCCATGCAATATGGCTTAGCAGCAAGCAGGGCAACATCAATAAGACTGGTTTTAGTTTCATAACGGAACTCGATGAGCTAACAACATTTGCAGCTGCTGATTTAATTCGGGGTAATCATCGGCAACGAGTTGCCGATCTAACGGAATGAATAAGCTGTCGCCAGTAGAGAGCGCTGATTGAGTTCTATTCCAAGATGCAACCGGAATAAGCCGAGCAGGTTTGTTTGCAGAAATCATGGCAACTTCATCCGGGACAGATTGCTCTGTACTTAGCGCGTCGAGTACATATTGGTAAGCGGGTTTTAATTGCTCATGCCGAAAGAAGCGTTCACCTCCTAGGCCAAAAACAACCACTGTGCCAATCCGCTTGCCAGCAATCAATAAATACTGCCCAGCATCTAAGCGCGGATTTTCAGCTTGATTTAGTTGCGCCATTAGCGGGTTAACCGGTTGTAGAATAGGCTTGGCCAACTGCCAGCGCGTGATCTGCATTCGCATCTCTTGCAGTTGCATTGCTAAAACAGGCTGATTGGCATTTGCAATAATTAATAACCGCAATTGCTCCAACACTTGGGTTCTCACCGCTTCAACTTCCAGTAATACTGAAGGTTCAATGCTAAACAAACGGGCCGAAGGCCAATGAATATTGGATTCTTTTACTTGTTGTTGCAACACTGTGCTCAAACGGGGCCGATCGATATAGCCCTGCCATTGCCCTTGATATTGCACTAGCACTGGAATTTCTGGAGCTGTGGTTTGAGCCTGCGCGTTCATTGAAGTAGGCATGACAAGAACACTAAGGATGACTGCAAAAGCGCATTGGCTTTTATGCAGCATTACAATGAAATTAGCTGGTATAGCGTTGAAAATTTTACTGTTAAGCAAAGAACTCACAGGGCTAAGTAGGTTTAACGGAGAGAATAAATTCATGATTTAGCCCCCGGCATCGCTTGAGCTAAGTTGAGTTTACGAGCGATTTTAGAGATTTCAATCAATTCAAATTCAACGCTAAAGTGAGAGGGTTTTTGCACTGATTGCAACAACTCACCCGAAGTGGCATCAAACCAAAACTGATTAATGAATTGGCTGCCATCAGGAAAAGAGACTTGCTCTTTGACTAATACGACCGCCAGATCTTGGCTAAAAAAATTTAGAGTTGCAGGGCTTTTCTCTAAAATTTCATGCTCGACTAAATAACTATTCAGCTGAGAGCCTGACCAATCATTGATACTGCGTGCTGACTGACCAGGACGAATACGGTTTAGTGGCTGGGCGATTAAATCGGCAGTACTAAACTGCATAAAATCAAAATTTGGCTTAAAACCTTGCAGTTTAGTAATACGGCCATTTGTAAGTTGGACTAAACGTTGATCAGCTGACAACCAATTAGAGCTTGAAGCAGTTGTATTGCGTTGCACTTGAATTAACGCCACTCTACTGCGATCGTTTGGTCTAAGATAAAGGACAGGGACTGAACGTACCTCTAATTCATTTAAAGGAATTTCAACATCTTCAGGAACAGTTAACGCAGTTTTTAATGTTTGATGATAAGCGTCAATAGTACTGGAACAACCTGCAACAGCGAATAACGCTATAAAAACAATTAAGGATGAACGTAGCAAACATGCCTCCACTAATTACGTAACGTCTATTGCTGATAGAAGAACAAATCACAAATGTAAAAAAAGCCGCCATAAGGCGGCATTTTTCAATTCAAACCAAAGAGAATTAACCTGCATCTACAATTCTTGGTTTATAAGTAGTAACTACAGGAACTAAGATCGTTGTAGTCGCAGTACCAGTACCAGTACCGACAACAACTACTTTATCTTCACCTCTCTTATAGCAAAGCCCAGCCTGCAAAGTATCTCCAACATCGCATTCTTCAATCTTTGTTGGAGGGGTATCAGGCAGTGTTCTACCACGGTTGTTGCCGATAAAAGTTAATGCCACAAAAGTACCCGCTGCAGTGACCGCTAAAGTTTCAGCTTCAACCTTACCGATAGGTGTGTTGACTACCGCTGCTTGCGCGCTTGTTGCAGCGACTGCTGCCGCTAAAACTAAGGCTGTTAATTTTTTCATTTCGAGCTCCTTATAATTCCACTTAAGATAGAGTAACCGATGACTGTGCTGAAACAAACCTTTTTCAGCAAAAAACATCCGCCTATCCCGTTTTCCTGTAACGCCCCGCAGGTCCGTCAAGGAGTTTACAAGTCAGAGCTTCAACTCAGCCCTGAGATCCGCCCGCGGCGAATAAATACCACAACATTAACTTCAATTAATATTGCAGCAGAAATTTGGAATAACTCCAATTTCAATAAAATTCAAACCACCACCATCTTTATGGGCTGACTTTCAGCTTTTACAGCAACTTTACTTAACAAATCGCAATTGCCATCGGTTGGGCTAAAGCCTGCTGGTGCATTCAGCATAATTCGGCGAATCCCCTCAACGTCATAACTCTCGCAACAAGCAATTAGCTTCATCAGCAATGATTGCATTTCAGACCAATCTAAATAGACCTCATTGGCACTGCGAATTCGTGGATGACGCGTCGGCACTTCATTGCCACTGATCAATAATTCTTCGTAAAGCTTCTCGCCAGGTCTTAACCCGGTGACTTTGATTTCAATATCCCCTTCAGGGTTGGTTTTATTCTTCGGCTGTAAACCTGACAAATGAATCATTTTTACCGCTAAATCATAGATACGAACTGGTTCACCCATGTCCAAAACAAACACATCGCCACCATTACCCATGGCACCGGCTTGGATCACTAACTGCGCCGCTTCTGGAATCGTCATAAAATAGCGGGTGATATCTTCATGAGTCAGTGTAATTGGCCCACCCTGTTTAATTTGTTTGCGGAACAATGGCACGACCGAGCCACTGGAACCGAGCACATTGCCAAACCGTACCATACAGAAACGGGTGGTTTGTTGGCGTTTCGCTATGGCTTGCAATACCAATTCTGCAAAACGTTTGGTGGTACCCATCACATTGGTTGGCCGCACAGCTTTATCGGTAGAAATCAAAACAAATGTTTCAACCGCTGTGGCAACAGCAGCTTCTGCGGTATTCCAAGTTCCTAAAATATTATTGCGCACGCCCTCGATAACATTGTATTCAACTAAAGGCACATGCTTATAGGCTGCGGCGTGGTAAACAGTTTGCACACGATAACCTTGCATGACCTTGGTTAAACGCTCTTTATCTTGCACCGAGCCTAAAATGGGTAACAACTGTACATCTAGGTCATCTTGATTAATTCGGTTCGATAAATCCTTATCAATTTCGTATAAACCAAATTCAGATTGTTCAAATAATATCAACTGTTTTGGATGCTGCTTTATAATTTGCCGACATAACTCAGAGCCAATAGAACCACCCGCGCCGGTTACCATCACCACTTTGCCACTGATATTAGCCGTCATTAATTTACCAATCGGCGTCACTGGGTCACGGCCTAATAAATCTTCAATGCGCACATCTTGTAGCTCATCAATCTTCATTTTACCATCAACCAAATCAGCCATACCGGGGATAGTTAAAACAGGCACCCCCAATGGTTCAAGCCTATTTAGAATCTCTACACGTTGTGAGCGCCCGATTGAAGGCAAGGCCAACAAAATTCGGCTGATGCCTTTTTCATTTAACAATCTGCCAATAGATTTTGGGGCGTAGACTTTTACATCTTTAATAACAACGCCATGTAATGATGGATCATCATCAACGAAGGCAACAGCACGGAATTCAACACTATTTTCTAGTGCTAAAAGTAACTGACGACCACTTGCGCCAGCACCATAAATTAACACTTTATGATTTGATTTACGGCCACGCGTTTTGACCAACCAGCGTAAAAGTAATCTCGAGCCACCGACGCTAATCAGAGAGAAAAACATAAAATTCAGGTGGGCAGAAATTGGATATACTAATCCACTAAGAACAAGTGCTAATTGTAAAAATAAACCTGCACAGATAACCCCACCCATCACCGCAAGTAAAGCTTGCGAGCCCATATAACGGATGACTGCACGATACAAACCTAACTTAACAAATACCCAAATGGTGCAGACAACCATAACAAGCATCCAAAATAAAAAATTTTCATTTTTTAACAAATCAAAATTTTTATTTCGAATAAAATAAGCAGCAACGCATGATGACAGCAATAAGACTATGTCTATCGAGACTGAAAATATTCGTTTTTTCAAACGAGACATAGTCAACAGCTGAGTAATTACCTGCTGAATTATATTGATTGATCTTTTTACCAATTGGTAACTCCATAAATCCATTCAAATAATCCCAACTTGCTATAATCCTAATCAACAAGCATATAAATCTTAACACAACTGCAGAAAAGATGAAAAATTCTACAGAAAGAGAACGTATTTGAACCGATTTTTAGAAGGTTTCGCTGAACCGAAACTGACTAAAAACGATTTAAATTTAGTTTGCAGAATTTCACATCAAGCTTGAATAAGAATTCAACAAACTCTTGTTCAACGTTTAAATCGGTTAATTCAGTTAATCTGCAGTCTTACAAAGCTAATATTAAGTCAATTCATCTTTTTCCGATGGAATTAAATCTTTAAAGTGATTTAACTGCCGCAACCGAAATAGCTGCTTGGTATGCAATCTGTGTAACTTGTCCCCAGAGGCTCAAACTGTCCTTGTATTCGACATCCAGCGGCACAACGATAGTATCCCCAGGAACTATTTCAGCATTATTTGAGCTAAATAAACCTTGATTTGGCATTAGTACTGAGCCATCAGCACGAATCACATACACCCGGTCTTTATCCGCACGTTTTCTTGGATTGCCTGCAAGTGCTAAATAATCTGCCACATCAAGTTCACTATTGTAGTAATGACTACTTGGAAATTGAACTTCACCTATCACAGTTACTGACCGAGTCTTTCTGGGCACCAGTAGCCTGTCCCCTTGTTCTAAAACAATATCGTACTCTGGGTTGCCCGCTTCAATCTGCACCATATTTATCGCCAAGCGGCCAATCATTTCGGTAGATTCAAGTTGTTTCACTAACCCCATGGTTTGTTCGGGGTTTGGTGCTTGGCCAATTGCTGTTGCTCCCTGATTCGAACCACCACTAACGGCTTTCGATGCAATGTCCGCTTTTAATTGTTGCAGGAGACGGTTAAATTGTTCTTGCTCAATTTCTTTCACTTTTTGCCGCGTGAAAATTGCGCCAAATGGAAATGCATCTTCGGTAAAGCCGCCCGCCCTTGCGATCAGCTCTGATAATTTTTCACCGCGTGTTACTTGGTAAGTACCGGGGAATCTCACCTCGCCACCAATGGTCACAGTGCGCTCTTCGGCCCACTCAGGTTTAGCAAACACATTCAAACGGTCACGACTTTGCAATACAACATCCGGTTGGGTGTTATTTAAGATACTCGCTAAATCTATTGAGGTGTTTTGCACATCATAATTCGAGTTCTCTTCGTTAAAGCCCACTAAACGGCTTAATTCAACGCGTTGTTTAAAAGCAGCATCGGTCATACCGCCGGCAGCTTTAATTAAATTAGTCACCGTTAAACCTGCAGTTAGTGGGTACTCTCCAGGGTATTTCACTTGGCCAGTAATAATAGTGGTTGCCAAAGTATCATCGACACTACTTTGCCGTTTTAAGCGGGTTAACAACGGATTCAGTAATTCTCTGCGGTTATCCGCTTTGAAATCGAAGATTAAAATTTGGTCTTGCGGTTGAACCAATAAAGCTTGTTCTGTGCTGCTTTCACCTGAAAGGCCAAGTTGCTCCGCCAAGCTGAATTGTGTCACGGCAACATTCGCTCGGCTGTCAATTTCCCGCACTAACAGGGCATAATCCATATCTACAGTTTCCACAAAAGCAGAATCGGTCAAACCGCCGGCGGCCAACAACACGTCGGTTAATCGGCTGCCTTCCGCGATTGGGTATTGCCCAGGGATCTTCACTTGCCCTTGGATAGAAACTACTTGTTGTGGTTGCTCTTTCGTGGCTTGCTGTTTCAGTTTGGCCAGCACAGGTTGCAACAATTCTTTGCGCTGCTCTGCACTATGGTCGAAGATTAATATTTGGTCGCGAGGCTGTAGTACAAAACGTTTGGGTAACCCGCCATTGGTAATGCCAAGCTCTTCGCCAAGGTTCAGTTGAATGACTTTGATGTCGCCTTTGATACTGGTTTCTCTCACAACCAGCGCATAATCTAAGTTGGTATCTTTTTGTAAATCCGCCCATACATTACTTAATAATGAAGTTAAGGTCATGTTAGGGCTGTATGCATAGCGGCCTGGTCGCACCACTGCGCCATGCAAAACAACCTCATTTTCAATGCGGTTAGAAATGGGTTTTACTGATAACACATCACCATCTTTGATGGCTTGTTTTAAAACGCTCGTATTTGTTAAATCTAAGGTTTGCAAATCTTTCACGCGTTTAGCGTTGATGCGCTCTAATGTGACCGATGCTAAATGGGCGTTTGCTTTGGCACCGCCAGCCATGCGCAAGGCATCACCGATGGTTTCATTGGCTTTAAGTTCGTAAATGGCAGGCCTGTTCACTAAGCCAGTTACCGCTAATTGCGCTTTCACAGGAGATACAAATAACACATCGCCATGGCGTAAATTGATATCACTGCTGTTATCGCCTTTTAGCAATAAATCATACAAATCAAAGGTGCCAATTGTTTTACCAGCCCGGTTAATTTTAATTTCGCGCAAACTACCAATGTCGGTAACACCGCCAGAAACAAACAAGGCTTGAGTGACTGTGGTCATTGCGGAGACCGCATACATGCCAGGGAATTTCGCTTCGCCCGCGATAAAGATATTAATGGTTCTCAATTTCCCCATCGAGACAGCGGCTTCAACACCAATTTTTGCTTCGGCAATTTTGGTTTTAATCAAGCCTGTAGCATCGCCAAATTTCAAGCCAGCCAGTTGTAATGGCCCTACCCCATCCAGCTGCACCTTGCCTTCTCGGTCAATCACCAACACTTGGGAACTAGTTTCTTTGCCATATAGCTGCACTTGCACACTATCATCAGCGCCCAATACATAATCATCCGGCACTGGCATATTATTCACTGGGGCAAAGGTACTGATGCTGGCATCGAACATTTTTAAACCAAAGCGTTCGAACTGCTCGTCTTTTTCAGCTTTATCTGATTGAGCGGCCGCAGAGACTATTGCTCTTTCAGTAGGAACTAATTGTTCTACTTCTGTGGGTTTCGCGGCACCTTGGTTAGAGCCATCAATTTGGCTTAAATCGATGCCATATTGCGCAGCTAATTGCACCTGTTGCTCCCGCGGTAGTTGTTTGAATTGTTCAATCATTGCCGGGGTTGGTGTTGGTGCGGTTTGTGCACTAATTGGCGCACTCAGCGGCGCACTCAATAAAATGCCAAAAAACAACGCGACAATCTTTTTACTGAACTTATCCACGCACTTACTCCAGTACTGATAAAAAGTGAATCTTTATGTTTAAGCACGCTACCGCACTTGGGTTAAGCGTCCCAGAACTAAAATCTTTGTTTTTCAAACACATTTGTCCGCAGTATCTTCTAACGTCAAGACAAGATACTGCCAAATGGTTAATTCATCGCTACATCTGCCTTGCTAAAAGCAGCGTTCGAAATGGTTAAAGGCACTTGTTGGTGCAATAAATTAATTAATAACACGCTGCGTTCATCGCCATCAGTCGACGAAAATACAGCATCAAGCCCAGCATACGGCCCTTGCGAAATCGTCACTACATCGCCCACGTGCAACCGATGTTTGGCATTCTCATGCTGTTCGATATTGATTTGTTGGTGAGTGAGCTGCCGGATTAACTCAGCTGGAATTTGAGCAATTTTGCCGCCAAACCGCACAAAGTCAGCCACGCCACGTGTATTTTTCACCCGAGATAAATCGCCAGTCTGAGCAGCGTTTAAAAAAAGGTAGCGAGGAAATAGCAATTCTTTTGCCGTGATCCAATGGCTAGCTTTTTGTTTTCTCACCATCACGGTCGGCACGTAACTACTAAACCCTAGGTTTGCTAGGTGTTGTTGCGCCCGTAATTCTTGTTTAGGTCGACAATAAACTAAATACCAGTTATCCATAACCTGCTTTAGCAAAATGAACAAAATTGGTGTTTAGCTTACGTTTTTTGCGGGTTTGAGTCAATTTTAAGGGGCTATTTTGAATTCTTGTAAGAGCATACAACTCACTACTCATCAGCATAAGCTGCTGTTTTAATTGATTTTTACTGTTCGATAAAAAAAGACACTTTAATTTCAGAAACTGATGATTTTATTTAAGTTTTATACCCTGATCGTCCAATAAGTTCTTTTTGATTTACTCAAAATTGATTTTAAACGACCAACAATTCGCAACGATCTTCCTAAAATACTCTTCATTCCTGAGGCATTTGTTGTTTTTCAGTTGAACACAAAAAAGCGGCTAAAAACAAAAAAGCACCTGACAGCTCAATGTCATGGTGCTTTTCAATAACCTCTGTAATTACGCTGCAAAACACAGTTGCGATAATCTGGTTACTCTGTCTTAAACGCCTTAATCGCCGCCACAATGCGCTCACAAGCTTTGCCGTCGCCATAAGGGTTATGGGCAAAACTCATCGATTGATAGTAGCTTTCGTCGGTCATTAATTTAGCAACTTCGCTAACG
>JACCDH010657812.1_pt1 | contig 25824 bp, 22 predicted proteins | sample 7442481 | NCBI WGS metagenome assembly JACCDH01 (sample SAMN15323433, study PRJNA562643) | freshwater metagenome | isolation source: river surface water | place: USA:Blue River Watershed | collected 2017-08-15 | reverse complement strand
TGTAAATGAATTTCCCTCAGTCATCGGGTGGGCATCCGAGTCGGTTTCCAACCTTGAAACAACTTACAAACTCCAACTTTCACTTGAAAACAGGAATAAAAATTCGGGCATTAAAACATCCACAAGGAAACAAGCTGAAATGGAGGAAATGTGAACCCCGTGTTTGAGGAGGTACGACGAGTTGGGGTGAACATCCGGAATGCAGCGTAGCTTTCCGAGGACGGTTTTACAGCCCTAGACCTTTTTGTTACTTTTTGGGGCAATGCCAAAAAGTAAGGAATACCTTTCTGATAAGGATAAGAATTATCTTCAAGCAAAACCAATTGATACTTGTTGATACACCTCAATCCCTATCATTCTACAACATGTTGTATTTAAGCGTTTTAACGAACAATCAACTGCGTAGTTATTGTTCATCTTCGTTTTTTTCACCCAAAACCAACGGTTTATTACTCATTTATGAGTACATTTGTATCGTTTTGTAACCTGTTTTACGTGTTTTCATGTAACTCAAGGCGACGAAGTCGTGCCAAAAATCATACTAACCACTTGGAAACAAGCACTTTTTTTTCTGGTAAATTACGCGTACAATTGTTGTCAAAACTCTTGTTGAATCCTGCTATGCAGGTGTATTTGCGTGGCGTTGAGCGCGACTTAGGTGTGAACAGTAATACAGCACGTATTGAATTGAATAAGTTGGCGAAAATGAACTTGATTCAAGTGGTGCAAAGCGAAGAAAACGCTAAAATCAAAAAATACGCTATTAATACAAAGCATCCAATGTTTGATTCCTTACGGGGAGTAGCGCTCAAATTTGTTGGAATTGATGCGATTATCAATCAATTTATCAATAAATTAGGGACGCTGCAACGCGTTGTGTTGACGGGTGAACTAGCTGCAGGAAATAACGCGCCGATTATCGATCTTATTTTGGTAGGTGATGTGGACCGTGTGTTTTTGGCGGAATTAGTAGCGAAAGCAGAAAAAAAATTAAGTAAAAAAATACGTGTGGCCGTGTACGATCCAGCTGAGTTTTCTGCTGAATTATTGCAGGGCTTTGAACATTGGATTGATTTATTAGACGAACAATAAAAATTTAAGTGATGGAAACAACACCACAAAAAGACGAAATAACTTTAAAAGAACTCCTACTCAAAACGGGAGAATGGTTCCGTTATTTGCGCAGTAAATGGTTGATCATAGGTTTGGTAAGTATCATAGGTGCTGCGTTAGGCTTTTGGTACGCGACAACGCAAAAACCTACCTATACGGCAAGTCTTTCTTTTGCCTTGGAAGAAGAAGGTGCGGGTGCTTCCGCTGCAATGGGCTTAGCCTCGCAATTAGGATTGGACATTGGTGGCGCTACTTCTGGCGGTGCGTTCAAAGGCGCAAATGTCTTGGAGATTTTCAAGTCTCGTTTGATGATTCAAAAAGCCTTGTTGGAACCAGTTTCACAAAACCCAAAAATAACATTAGCAGAACTATACATTGATGCAAACGAATGGCGCAAAACTTGGAAAGAAAAAAAGAACTTGAAAAATATCCAATTTCCAGTGCGTGCAACGGATTTATCGCGTACCCAAGACAGTGTGTTGGGAGTGATTTACGATAACATGATTAATGCTGAATTGACAGTGGGGCAAAAAGACAAAAAAAATTCCATTATCAACATCGACATAAAATCGAAAGACGAAAATTTTGCAAAACAGTTCACAGAAACCTTGGCTGTCATTGTTTCTGACTTTTATGTTACAACGAAAAGTAAAAAAGCGAAAGACAACTTAGCGATATTGGAGCGCCAACGCGATTCCATACGTGCAGCTTTGAATGGTTCGTTGACCGGTGTGGCTGTTTCCAACGATCAAGTGTTTGGTTTGAATCCAGCACTGAACGTGCGCCGTGTTCCAGGTATCAAAAAAGAAGTAGATGTTCAAGCTAATACTGCATTATTGACAGAATTAATCAAACAAACCGAATTAGCGCGTATCAACTTACGCAAAGAAACGCCTTTGATTCAAGTCATTGACAAACCCATTTTGCCCTTGAAAAAAGAAAAGTTTGGCAAGGCTAAAGGTCTTGTACTAGGAGGATTCTTAGCAGCGTTTTTAGTAACAGGAGTCTTGATTGGACGGAAGGTGTTGAAAAGAATAATGAATTAAAATGAAAATAGGAATCACCTTTAGTGCTTTTGACTTATTACATGCAGGTCACATCAAAATGTTGGAAGAAGCAAAACGTAATTGCGATTACTTGATTTGCGGTTTACAAACTGACCCAACAATAGATAGACCTGAAAAAAATAAACCCGTTCAAACAGTAGTAGAGCGTTACATTCAATTGAAAGCATGCAAGCATGTGGATGAAATTGTACCCTATGCAACCGAACAAGATTTGGAAGATATCTTGCGTACATTTAAAATTGATGTGCGGATAGTAGGAGAAGAATACAAAGAGGTCAATTTTACTGGAAGAGCTTTGTGTGAGGAAAATGGAATAGATCTGTATTTCAACAAACGTAATCACCGATTTTCAAGTAGTGGTTTGAGAAAAGAGGTTATAAATAAAAATAATTAATTTGTAATATGTTTAAAAATAAAATTTTATTAATTACGGGGGGAACAGGATCATTTGGTAATGCAATGTTAAAAGGATTTTTAAATTCAGATCTAAAAGAAATTAGAATTTTTAGTAGAGACGAAAAAAAGCAAGAAGACATGCGCATCGAATATAAAAATGATAAATTGAATTTTGTAATTGGAGATATTCGGGATTTTGACAGTATTAATAATGCTATGTTAGGTGTTGATTATGTGTTTCATGCAGCAGCATTAAAACAAGTTCCATCTTGTGAGTTTTTTCCAATGCAAGCTGTTCAAACTAACATTACAGGTGCGGAAAATGTACTGGAAGCAGCAGCCAGAAACAATGTTAAACGTGTGGTGGTTTTAAGCACAGACAAAGCAGTTTATCCAATTAATGCGATGGGTATTTCTAAAGCTATGATGGAAAAATTAGCGGTTTCGAAAGCACGAGATCCTAGGGTTCAAAAAGTAAATGCAGTTTATACTGCTACTCGTTACGGAAATGTTATGGCTTCCAGAGGGTCTATTATACCATTATTTATTAAACAGATAAAAGAAGGCAAACCGCTCACAATAACAAATCCTGAAATGACTCGATTTATGATGTCACTAGATGATTCTGTTGAATTAGTGATGTATGCATTTTTAAATGGAAATCCAGGAGATATTTTTGTACAGAAATCACCGGGCGCTACTATTCAGGTTTTAGCAGAAGCTTTACAAGAATTATTTAATGCTAAAAGTGAAATTAATATTATTGGTGAGCGCCATGCCGAAAAATTGTATGAAACGTTGTGTTCTAAAGAAGAAATGTCTAAAGCAGAAGATTTAGGGAGATTTTTTAGAGTTCCAGCCGATTTTAGAGATTTGAACTACACTAAATATCTTCAAGAAGATGGGCCTAAATTAGTAAATGAAGAATATAATTCGCAAAATACAAATCGTCTTACAAAAGACGAGCTGAAAAAGTTATTATTGACTTTAGATTATGTGCAAGAAGAATTGAAAAATCATACCAATTAACTATGTTACCATTAATTAAAACATATATTCCACCTAGAGAAATTTTAATACCAAAAATTGAAGAGGTTCTGTATAGTGGCTACATTGCACAGGGAGAAGTTGTAGAAAATTTTGAAAGAAAGTTTGAAGAATTTATTGGTAGTGGTTATACCTTATCGCTAAATTCGGGTACAGCAGCTTTGCATATTGCTTTGATTTTAGCTGGTGTAAAAGAAGGAGATGAGGTTATTAGTACAGCTATGACAGCTGAACCTACTAATGTTGCAATTAAAATGGTTGGTGCAAAAGTAAGATGGGCTGATGTAGATTATGAAACGGGCAACATCTCTGCAAAAGCTATAGAAAATGCTATTAATGAGAAAACAAAAGCCATTATTGTTGTAGATTATGCCGGTACACCTGTTGATGTTAAGAGTATTCAAGAAATTTCATTAAAATATAATATTCCAGTTATCGAAGATGCTGCACATGCTTTAGGTACAATTTATAATGGTAAAAAAACGGGTAATCATTTTCCTTTTACGGTGTTCTCATTTCAAGCGATTAAACATTTGACAACTGTAGACGGAGGGGCCTTGCAGATTCAAGATAAAGAATTATATGAAAAAGGAAAATTAATCAGATGGTTTGGGTTAGATAAAAAGCAAAGTAGAATAGAAAATAATATTCAAATTCAAGGATATAAGTATCACATGAATAATGTCAATGCGACCATCGGATTGGTACAATTAGAATCAATTGAAGAACTTTTACAGCAATATAAGACAGTTGGAAAATATCTTGATTTAAAACTTAACGGATTATCAGGGTTAGAAACTGTTGTTCATTATCCTAATTCGGAATCATCCTATTGGTTATATACATTAAAAGTGGACAGAAGAGATGATTTTATAAAAATGATGACTGATAACGGTTATATGGCTTCTGAAATCCACAAACGAAATGATTTGCATATGTATTTGAATGATCACCCTGCAGAATTACCTAATCTGGATAAATTTTATTCACGATTGGTTCACATTCCATGTGGTTGGTGGGTCACCTTGGAGGATTGCGATAATATGATAGAATTAATTAAGAAAGGCTGGTGATGATTCCGATTTACAAACCCTATATGCCTGAAAATTTAATGCCTGAAATGAATGAGATATTGTATTCAGGTCAATTAAGTTTTGGAAAGTATGGCAAACAATTTGAATCACAATTGAAAGAATTTATTGGATGTGAATATTTAATAACAGTTAATTCTTTTAATACAGCAATGTTAATGGTTTTATCAACACTTGGGCTAAAGCCAGGTGATGAAATTATTGCAAGTCCTGTAAGTTGTCTTGCTTCTAATCAACCATTTGCAACTAAAGGATTAAAAGTGATTTGGGCAGATATTAATCCATTAACTGGCACTTTATGCCCTTTCGATGTAGAGTCCAAGATTACTAATAATACAAAAGCTATTTTTCACAATCATTTTTGTGGATATTTAGGTGAGATAGATGCAATTAATGCTTTAGGCCAAAAATATAATATTCCTATTATCGATGATGGTATTGAAGCTTTTGGCTCAGAATATAAAGGAAAAAAACTCGGTTGTTTAGGTACAGATGTAACAGTTTTTTCATTTCAAACCGTTAGATTACCCAATACCATTGAAGGAGGAGCTATAGTATTTAAAGATAAAGCATTATATGATAAGGCTATATTAATTAGAGATTATGGCATTGATAGATCAAAATTCAGAACAGCTGATGGAGAAATTAATCCTGATTGTGATATAACACTAGAAGGATATGGCGGACTAATGAGCGAAGTAAATTCTTTCATAGGTACAAAACAAATGTTAGATATTACCCAATTATTAAAACAACAGCAGCAGAATGCTATAAAATGGCAAAATGAATTACAAAAGAGTAGAGATATTAAGTCATTACATATAAATTATAACACCAACCCTAATTATTGGGTTTATGGTACTCTTTCAGAAAACAGTAAAGAAACGATAGCCTATTTTAAATCAAAGGGCTACTATGCAACTGGAGTTCACATCAATAATAATATCTATTCTGTATTTAATAATAAAATGGATTTAGAAGGAGTAAATAAATTTAAACAACAATTTGTAGCTATTCCTAGTGGATGGTGGATATAAATTTTCATTATGAATACAAACGAAATACACGAGACAGCAAAAATTCATTCTAAAGTTATTCTAGGTAATTACAATAAAATTGGAAAAAATGTAGAAATCATAATGTTAAATGAAAATTCTACAGCATTTATAGGTGACAATAATATAATAAATGATAATACAAGAATAATTATTACTGGAAATTTAAATATTAGCGATTGGAATGTATTTCATAATAATATGCTAATAATGGCAGAAGATTATATAAGAATCGGGCATAATTGTTGGTTTGGTCAAAATACAATATTAGATGGAGCTGGAGGACTTGATATAGGTAATGGTGTTAGAGTTGGAATGTATTCTCAAATTTGGACACATGTAGCAAGCGGAGAATTAATTGAGGGCTGTAATCTTTTTGCGAAAAGAGAAACTATAATAGAGGATGATGTATGGCTAGTTGGGAGTTGTGTAGTTAGTTCGGGATTAACTTTGGGTAAACGAAGCACTGCATTAATAAATTCTGTTTTGACAAAAAATACAGAGCCAAATAAAGCTTATGCTGGAAGTCCAGCTAAATTAATGGAAAATGTTAATTTCTATACCCCAATTTCTTTAGATGAAAAATTTAATTTGTTGATTAATTGGTTGAACCAATTTGTGAAAATTAACAATAACACTATTTTAAAGGTACATGATAATGAAATTGAAGTATTTGATAAAGTTAATTTAGATGAAGTTTTATTTACTAAAGAAAAAAATAGAACCAATAAACAAAATAAAAGTATATTTTGTCTAGTTGATAAAACTTATGTTAAAACAAATAATCAACTTGAAAGAGAAATTTATAAATTTCTATATGGAAACAAGGCTAGATTTACTCCTGTTAATTTTCACTTGTAATGTTTAAAAACATAATTGCCAATTATGTAGGTAAAATTTGGGGAATTATTTCTGTATTTGTATTTGTTCCTTTTTATATTAATCTATTAGGGTTAGAGTCATATGGTGTTATTAATTTTTATACCGTTATACTTACAATCATGTATTTTGCAGATGGTGGTCTTTCAGCTACTTTAAACAGAGAAATAGCTAGAACTTCAGATAAAAAATATTTAGGTAATATGCTTTTCACAATTGAAAACGTGTATATTGCCATTTGTTTGTTTATAATTATCATTATTTTCTCTTGTTCAGGTTTTATTGCTGCAAATTGGTTGAATTCTGATAAAATTGCTCCGGAAGATTTAAAGGTATATATCAGTCTTATGGGGATTAGTGTAGCTTTTCAGTTGTTTACTACTTTGCAAAGTAGCGGATTGATGGGACTTGAAAAACAAGTTTTGTCTAATGGAATTCAGGTTACAAGCAGTATAATCCGTTCGGCATTAGTTCTTATACCACTTTACTTTTACCCTACATTGTTGACTTTTTTTATTTGGCAGGTTTCCGTGACAATCATTTTCTTTTTTATAACAAGATATCATCTTTGGAAATTTATAAAGATTGATATGTCTTATAAGTTTGATAAACAAGTTTTGAAAACGGTAGGTCGATTCGCAGGTGGGATGATGTTGATGGCAATTATTTCTTCTTTAAATACACAAATTGATAAATTGGTAATTAGTAAGATTTTATCATTAAAAGATTTTGGGCATTATTCTTTAGCGGGGATTCTTTCTCAAGTACCAGTTTTAATAATTACTCCAATAGCAGTTGCAATTTTACCAAGAATGGTAAAGTATTCCACAAATGTCGAAAAAGAAAAGCTAATAAAGTTATTTCATGTAAATACTTTTATTTTATCTGTATTGGCATCTTCGGGAGCTTTGGTTCTTTTCCTTTTTACAAAGGATTTTATTTTAATTTGGACACACGATAACTTAATTGCTAATGTTATCGAAAATGTGACTAAGGTGCTTTTAATTGGAGGAGTATTTTTATCTTTTCAATATATGCCATATCATTTAGCTATTGCAAATGGTCATACTAAAACTAATGTAAGATTGGGTATAGTGGCTATAATTTGTATAATACCATCATTGATTTTTTGTGTCAAGCAATTTGGTTTGATTGGGGCTACTTATACATGGTTAATTATGAATATTTTCGCCTATTTTTATTTAGGATATTTTATTATTTCTAAATTTTTGAAAAATGAGTTTAAAAGATGGCTTATAAACGGGACATTAATTCCTTTAATTATAGCTATTCTAATTGGCCTTTTTAGTTATTACATAACAATAAATTTACCAAAGGGATATTTTATAATACTTTACTCTATTATTATTGTTTTAATATCTATGTTTTTAAATTTACTAGTCTTTAATAAAATGAATATTGAATTTAAAATTAATATTCGACAAATATTAACTTATGATAAAAAATGAAAAACTACTTTCTATAATAATTCCTACAAAGAATAGATATTCAACTTTATTTGAAATACTTACTTTTTTCATAAGAAATATATCTGAAAGAAATATCGAATTTATAATTCAAGATAACTCAGATGATAATAGTGAAGCTCTGATTTTTTTTAATGAATTAGCTGATAGTAGAATAAAATATTTTCATACTCAGGATAAATTATCGATAGTTGAGAATACAATTAAATCAATTGAGAATTCTTCAGGTGAATTTATAACATTTATTGGAGATGATGATTTTGTTTCCCCAAAAATCATGCATTTTGTTAATGTAATGAAAGAAAAAAACATGGATTGTTTAATTTACAATCCAGCATATTTTTGGTGGGGGTCATTAAATTTCAAAAAAACAAATCACTATTATCAGTCCAATGCATTTTGGAACCCAATAAATCAAAATGAAGTATTTAAAGAAATAATTTCAAATGAAGTATTGGATACTTTTCTTGAAAGTGGTGCCGCATTTTTCTCAAGTTTACCCAAATTATATCATGGAATTATAAAAAAAGAAATATTAAATAAAATTAAAGATAAAACAGGAACTTTTTTACCTGGTTCAAGTCCTGATATAGCATTTTCAATTTCTATTTCATTAATTATTGAAAAATATTATTATGTAAACTATCCAATATCAGTTTTTGGAGCTTCAAACAACAGTGGAGGTGGATTTACTGTTAGTAAAAAGCATTATGGAAAATTAGAAGATCAAGTACATTTGCCTAAAAAGTGTATAGAAAATTGGTCAGATAAAATTCCGAGAATTTGGTCAGAAAAAACAATTTATGCTCAGACTACAATAGAAGTTTTAAAAGCATTTAAAAGCATAAAAAAATTTAATTACAAAAAGTTTTATGCATCCATGATTGTATATGAGCCCTACTTAATAAAATATTTAACTCCTATATTATTCAAAGAATTCGGTCTTAATATTTTTAAATATTTTTATTTTGTTTTGATTGTTTTAAAAAAAATAACAGGAAAAATGTTCAGGGAATTCAAAATTAAAACAAAAAAACAACCTTACGATGTTATAATAATTAAGGATTTACAAGAAATTTTTAATTTGATAAAATGATAAGTACCATTGTTTTATCTGAACCGAGAATGACAAAAAACGCACATGTTCTGTTTAATTCAGGTGTTATAGTTCAATTAATAAAATCAAAAGATATTAACATATTATTTATCTCTGAAAAAACACATTTTGAAAATGTTATAAATGAGATTGATAAATCCGGAGTTAATAAAATAAAAAGTTTAAAATTTAATGGTAATAGATTTTCAAGAATAAAAATATTTTTTTATTCAATATTTATTAGCTTCAAAACCAATTCAAAATTGGTTTTTTTATCGATTACACCATTTCAATTATTTTTCCTTCATTTTTTTTCATTTTTCACAAATAAAAGGATTACATTTTTTGCGCATGGTGACTTTGGTGTGCTCACCAAAAAAAAAAGAGGAATTAAAGGGGGGGTATTTAATTTGTTTTTAATTTTTTTTTTAAAAACAAGAAGAAATAATCTTCAAATTATTTTTGTTGGAGAAACAGTATTCGTTAAAATAAATGAAATCATATCTAATTTAGATAAAAAAAGCATTTTTCACATTGAACACCCCATAACAGAAAAAAACATTAAAGCAGAAAAAGAAACAAATAATTGTACAATAGTTTTAGGATCAATTGGAACTGCATTAAAAATTAAAAATTCTGAATCAATATTTTCTATTGCAAAAGAAATTTCAAATTCTGATAAAAATAATATTTTTCAATTTAGACATGTTGGTTCTATATCAAATGAAATCCTTAATTATTCTAATTCATTTGTTAAGTATAATAATTCTCAGTTTTTATTATCAGATAGTTCATATTATAGAGAACTAATTCAGTTAGATTATATATTAGTTTTTTTAAGAGATGGGGATTATTACGATTTATGTCCAAGTGGAACATTTACTGAGATAATTAGATTTGAAAAGCCTGTTATTTGTTTAAAAAGTAGCGTTTCCAAATTCTATTTTGATAAATATGGTGATATAGGATATATGTTTGATGATTTAACAGAAATGAAAAATGGAATACTTAATCTTAATAAACCAGAATATATAAAAAGATATAGTATTCAAAAGAGTAATTTATCAAATGCAAAAAATAAATTACTATTAAATGTTGATTTATTGGATTTAATTACAAAATTATGATTTTAAAAAAATCTTCAAATGTCAAATTTGTTTATTTTATTTTTTTAATATCAATAGTAATATCTTATTTATATTCAATAATTACAAGGAAATTGAATGGTGATTTCTTGGGTTATGAATTTAACCTTTCATTTTTAATTTTAACTTTAATTTGTCTAATTTCTTTTTTACCTTTTTATTTTTTACACAGATTTCATAATAAAATTGTTTCAAAATCAGAATTTAAAAAAAATAGAGTAATTGATTTTAATTTGTTTTACTATTTTCTACTAGTACTTTTATCACTAAACATTCTATTTACACTTCTATTTGGTTTAGGTATTATGACCAAAGATGCTTATAATGCACCAGCCCAAATAAAATGGTTCATTCAAATATTAAATAGAATTAGTTACATCTATGGAACTTTATTATACTTAATTAGTTGTAAGAAAAACGATTTCAAACAAATTCAATTAATTATATTATTGTTGATCCTTGCTTATTTGAGAGCTGGAATGGGTGTCATTTTTTATATAATAATGATTTATAGTGTTAAATATAAAAGTGAAATAATAATAAGCTTGAAAAAGTATAAGTCAATTGTATTGATCATGCTGTTTTTCATTCCAACATCTATTAGTTTTTTGTATGAAATACGAAATTCTCTTCGTGATGAGATAACTCATGAAGTATCAAATCCAATAACTGGAATGCTTTTCGGAAGACTTTCGAGTTTTTCGAATACTGCGATAATCATAGATAATCCAGCATACTTTTTAGTGACTTCAAAACAATTCAATATTGATTTTTATCAAAAACAAGGTTTAGGAGGTGTAATTGGTCAAGATTTCATGCCTGTTAAAAGACCTGAAAATATTATGTATGAGTTGTTTAATCAAAATGAAAATCAAAATATTTCATATATGACAGGTGTTCCGGGCATATTAATCTTGAGTTTTTTTGTTTCACCAATTATGTTCGTTATTAATTTACTTACAATTATTTTCTTAGTAAGAATAACATATTTTTTCTTCAAGAAAATTAATTTAGAAAATTCGACATCTCTTGCATTTATTTTGCTTAGTTATGTTTTAATGAGTGGAGTTTCTAATGAATTATTTTATGTTGCTTTTACTGGATTTGTTTACTATATATTAATACTTTTATTTTTTAATGAAAATCGCATTCATTCTTCCAAGAATAGTTGAAAAAGGACCAGTTCTTGTAGTAAAGCAGATTTGTGAATATATACATAATAATCATAAATCTGATATAGAAATTACTGTTTTTCACTTTGGTGAAATAGATGATATTAATTTTTATTGTAAAAAAATAAAATTAAATTTTTTTAAATCCTATAACTTTTTGCAATATGATATTGTACATAGTCATATGTTGAAACCTGATTTATATTGTTATCTTCATAATGTTAAGAAAAAAACAAAATTAATCTCAACTCTTCATCAATTTATTTTTGACAATCTTAAAAGTGATTATAATATTTTAAGCGCTAGATTACTTAACTTTTTTTGGTTAAGAATTTTAAATAGTTTTGATTCAATCGTTTTTATAAATAATAATATGTTAAGTTATTATGGAAATGCATTAGAGAAACCCTTAAAAAAGTTGATTTATAATGGTATTTCTTTGACTAATAGAAATCTTGACTTTATTGATGTAAACGTAGAAATTATAAATAAAATTGAAGAGGTTAAATCAAAAGGATTTATTATCGTTGGAGTTGTATGCTTACTGACAGACAGAAAAGGTGTTGATCAAATAATAAAAACATTACCAAAAAACAAAAATTTATTTTTATTGATATTCGGTAATGGTAAAGAAGAAATTTCACTAAAAAATTTAGCTGTTAATTTAGGAGTAGAAAACCGTTGTGCTTTTTTTGGTTTTGTATCTAATGCTAATCAATACTATCAATACTTTGATTTGTTTTTTATGGGATCAAGATCAGAAGGTTTTGGGTTAAGTGTCTTAGAATCAGGGTTGGCTAAAATTCCGGTTATTTGTTCTAATATCAATGTATTTATTGAATTATATGATTCAAATGAAGTTAGTTTTTTTAACTTAGAAAATATTGATTCACTAGCTGAAGCAATAGATTTTGCTTTGAAAAATAAGCCTTTTTTAACTGAAAATTTATATCTTAAAATTTCCAAAAGTTATTCTGTAAATCAGATGGGAATTCAATATATAAATCATTACAAAAAAATTACAAATAAATGATTTCAGCTTCTATTGTAACGTACAATAATGATTTAGAAACTTTACTAACAGTTATTAATTCAATTTGTCATTCAAAAACTAAAATAAAATTATTTTTAATTGATAATTCAATCAATGATAATATCCGCCATTTCATTTCAGAATTCCCTATTGAATATATAAAAAATGAAAGCAATATTGGATTTGGAAAGGCTCATAACATAGGGATTAAAAAAGCAATTGAATTAAAAAGTGATTACCATATTATAATTAATCCTGATATTTCGTTTGATACAGATGTTGTTGAATCTTTAGCTGAAAGAGCAGAGAAAGACAAAGAGATAGGTCTGATTATGCCTAAAATAGTCTATCCAAATAATAGTATGCAATATTTATGTAAATTGTTACCTACACCTGTTAATTTAATTTTTAGAAGATTTCTTCCTTTTAAGAAAATCGTTAAGAAATTAAATGATAGCTATGAATTACGAAATATGGATTTCACAAAAGAATTTGAAGTACCAAGCTTGTCTGGTTGTTTTATGTTTGTTCGAACTTCAGTTTTAGAAAAAGTAGGAGGTTTTGATGAACGTTATTTCATGTATCTTGAAGATGTGGACCTATGTCGTAAGATAGGTGAGATATCAAAATTAATTTATTACCCAGATGTTTCTGTGGTTCATAATTATGAAAAGGGCTCTTATAAGAACAAAAAACTTTTAATATATCACATAAAATCTTCAATAAAATATTTCAATAAATGGGGTTGGTTTTTTGATTCAAAAAGGAACGAAATCAATAATAAAGCACTTAAAAGAATTCATTAATGGAAAAAATACTCAACAACTTTAATATTATTTCCTCCGACCTCAATCGTCCGTGGGGAGGTTTTTATGTCATTGACGAGAACCAAGCGCAACAATTTGCGGATACTTTTTTTGATGGGATGGATGTTTCCACCTTAAAAATTGGAGGGAAATTGAGTCCGAAAATATTGTTGGTCGCACCCGAAAAGCGTTTATCGTGGCAATACCACAACCGCAGAGCGGAGATTTGGAAAGTGGTGAGTGGCCAAGTTGGAGTCGTTCGTTCAGAGACAGACCAAGAAGGTGATTTAGTGGTACACACAACCGGAGAAGTTATCAAATTAGCACAAGGAGAACGCCATCGTTTGGTCGGGCTAGCAGAACAAGGTGTTATTGCTGAAATCTGGCAACACACAGATGCAAATCACCCTTCTGACGAAGATGATATCGTGCGCGTTCAAGATGACTTTGGAAGATAATTGATATTTACATGCAAAAAACAATTACACCGCTACAAGATTTAGTGATACTTTCTCCAACCGTGTTTTCAGATGAACGCGGTTATTTTTTTGAAGCATACAATCGGTTAAAGTTCCAAGAACTTGGCATAAACATCAATTTTGTGCAAGACAACCAGTCGTTTTCACAAAAAGGAACTATTAGAGGGTTGCACTACCAAAACCCATCGTTTGCGCAGACTAAATTGGTACGTGTATTACAAGGTGAAATCATCGATGTTGCAGTTGATATTAGAAAATATTCACCCACTTATGGGCAACATTTCGCTATTCGTTTGTCTGCTGAAAACCAAAAACAATTGTTAATTCCTCATGGTTTTGCACATGGTTTTTCGGTAATTAGTGATACAGCTGTTGTATTCTATAAGTGTGATCAATTCTATGACAAAGAAAGTGAAGGAGGGATTCGTTTCGATGATCCAGCACTGAATATTGATTGGGGAATGGATTTGAAAGATGCGATTGTTTCAGAAAAGGACAAGATTTTACCCAATTTGAATGCGTGTAATAGTCTTTTTTAATTCGGATGCGTGTGAAAAAAATATTCGTTACTGGTAAGAACGGTCAATTAGGAAGTGAATTACAACTTCTAGCTAAACAGCATCAAGAGTTTCATTGGTTTTTTTCCGATCGTAGTACGTGTGATCTTGCTGATTTAAATCAAGTAACACGTGCGTTAAACGAGTTTTCACCAGATATAATTATCAACTGTGCTGCATATACTGCAGTTGACAAAGCAGAAAACGAGTTAGACTTGGCTGATAAAATCAATCACCAAGTTGTTGCATGCATTGCTAAATGGAGTTCTGCAAATAATTCCAAATTGATTCATGTTTCGACAGATTATGTATTTGATGGAACAGCTAATTTCCCGTTAGATGAAAACGCGACTACTGCTCCCATCAATGTGTACGGTCAAACAAAATTAGCAGGTGAAATTGCTTGTTTGCACGAAGCACCTAGTTCAATTATTATCCGAACATCGTGGGTTTATTCTCATTTTGGCAATAATTTTGTAAAAACAATGATGCGGCTCATGTCAGAAAAAGAGTCGCTAAACATCGTAGAGGATCAAATTGGCAGTCCAACGTATGCCGCGGATTTAGCTCAGGCAATAGTACACATACTAAACACAAAAGATTGGCATCCTGGGATTTATCATTATTCCAATGAGGGACAACTGAGCTGGTATCAATTTGCGAAAGACATCAAAGCTATTTTGAATTTAAATTGTCAATTGATTGGCATTCCATCAGCAGCATACACAACACCAGCAAAAAGACCTGCTTTTTCCTTACTAGACACAACCAAAATCAAAACAGTTTATGGGTTGCAAATCCCAAACTATTTAGCGCGTTTACAAACCTGTATTGCTAAAATAGTTGAAGAACGAAATTAATAAAATGAATATAGTTAAATAGCACATTATAGTGATTATATAATTAGCATATAGTAATAAACATGGCACTCAATACAAATAATCCCACACAAACTGCCGCATGGCAACAACTTGCCACTCATTTCGAACAAACAAAAGCAATTCAAATGCAACAGTTGTTTGCAGCTGATCCGTTGCGGACGGAGAAAATGCACATCGAATGGCAGGATTTCTTAGTCGATTATTCGAAGAACAGAGTAACCGATGAAACAATGGATTTGTTGTTGGCGTTGGCCAAAGAAATGAACTTGTCGGATGCAATCCAACAGTATTTTGCGGGGGAAACGATCAATCAAACAGAGAACAGAGCGGTGTTGCATACTGCCTTACGTGCAACTTCAACTGAAGCGATTCTGGTTGATGGTGTGAATGTGTTACCAGAAATTGCTGCTGTAAAAAACAACATCAAACAGTTTTCTAATGAGGTTATATCGGGTAAACGCGTTGGATTTACTGGAAAGCCATTCACTGATATTGTTAATATTGGAATTGGTGGTTCTGATTTGGGACCAGCAATGGTGGTGGAAGCATTGCAGTTTTATAAAAACCACTTAAACGTTCATTTTGTCTCCAACGTAGATGGCGATCATGTGCAAGAAGTGCTCAAAAAACTCAATCCAGAAACGACGCTATTTGTTATTGTTTCCAAGACATTTACAACGCAAGAAACCTTAACGAATGCAGAAACAATTCGTTCGTGGTTTTTACAATCGGGAACACAAGCAGCTGTTGCACAACATTTTGTAGCTGTTTCAACGAATATCGAACGCGTCACAGCATTTGGTATTAGTCCAGAGGCTATTTTCCCGATGTGGGATTGGGTAGGAGGACGATTTTCGTTGTGGAGTGCCGTAGGCTTGTCCATCAGTCTCGCAGTTGGTTTTGACAATTTTGAAGGCTTGTTGGCTGGTGCAAACAACATGGACGCGCATTTCAAAAACGAAGCGTTTGACAAGAATATTCCAGTTGTTTTGGCGTTGTTAAGTATTTGGTACAATAATTTTTATGGCGCTGAAAGCGAAGCATTGATTCCATATACGCAGTATTTGCAAAAATTAGCACCGTATCTCCAACAAGGTATCATGGAAAGTAATGGTAAATGTGTTGGCAGAGATGGAAAGCCCGTCAATTACCAAACAGGAACAATTATTTGGGGCGAACCGGGAACCAATTCACAGCACGCATTTTTCCAATTGATTCACCAAGGAACAAAGTTGATACCAACAGATTTTATTGGTTTCAAGCAGTCGTTACATGGAAACAAGGACCATCACGATAAATTGATGTCCAACTTCTTTGCGCAAACAGAGGCTTTGTTGATGGGGAAAACAGCAGATCAAGTAACAGCTGAGTTTGGCAAACAACAATTGTCAAGTGAAGCAGCAGATTTCTTGCTTCCTTTCAAAGTGTTTGAAGGGAATAAACCAACGAATACGATTTTAATTGACCAACTAACTCCTGCAAGTTTGGGGGCTTTGGTAGCTTTGTACGAGCACAAATTGTTTGTTCAAGGCGTTATTTGGAACATTTTCAGTTACGATCAGTGGGGGGTAGAATTGGGCAAGCAGTTGGCAAGCAGTATTTTGACTGAAATCGACAGCCAACAAATCGCCCAACACGATGCTTCGACAACGTTCTTGCTTAATAAGTATTTGAAATAAGAATTCTTTGCCTTTGATCCCGAATTGTCGGGGTCAGTGATCGGGATCTATATCTACTATCCCTCAGTCGTCGGAGGCTGTTTCCAACCTTGAAACCAGGCACAAAATCTAAGTTTCATTTGAAAGCAGGAACAAGAAAACTGGGCATTAAAACATCCACAAGGAAACAAGCTAAAATGGAGGAAATGTGAACCCCGTGTTTGAGGAGGTACGACGAGTTGGGCTGAACATCCGGAATGCAGCGTAGTTTTCCGAGGACGGTTTTACAGCCCTAGACTTTTTTGTTACTTTTTGGGGCAATGCCAAAAAGTAAGGATTAACCTTTGCCTTCGATCCTGAAGTGTCGGGAATTGACATCGGTCCCTCGACTTCGAGTTGAAATTCATTTTAAATGAATTTCCCTCAATCATCGGAGGCTGTTTCCAACCTTGAAACAAGGCACAAAATCTAAGTTTCATTTGATAGCAGGAACAAGAAAACTGGGCATTAAAACATCCACAAGGAAACAAGCTAAAATGGAGGAAATGTGAACCCCGTGTTTGAGGAGGCACGACGAGTTGGGGTGAACATCCGGAATGCAGCGTAGCTTTCCGAGGACGGTTTTACAGCCCTAGCTGCTAGTGAGATAGATTTTCATTTGAAAATCGTCCTCGAACTGTCCCGATTGAAACGCGTTTCATATTCGGGATAAGTTACTTTTTGGGGCAATGCCAAAAAGTAAGGATTAAACTTTGTCTTCGAACTCTCGCCTTCGAGATAAAATTCATTTCCAATGAATTTCCCTCAGTCATCGGAGGCTGTTTCCAACCTTGAAATTGGTTACAAACTCCACGTATTCATCGAAGCGTTCCCGTCTTCATTCCGGAAGTGAGGAAAAGCAAAAAGCAATGTGCGTAGTTTTGCAGCAAAGGCGGTCACGTTTTAAATCGCAATGCAATGAGATTTAGCAACGTTTGTTAGCAAAACAAGCGGCTTGATTTTTGCCCGAACGGCTTTGAATGAAGACTAGCTTTTTTGTTACTTTTTTAGTAATGAAAAAAGTAAGAGATATTTTTCTTGCCTTTGATCCCCGAAGTGTCGGGAATTGACATCGGTCTCTCGACTTCGAGTTGAAATTCATTGTAAATGAATTTCCCTCAGTCATTGGGATGTCTGTAGGCTGGTCCCGACGCTTCGGGATCGAAGGCTACTATCCCACTGTCTTCTGGTGATATTTCATTTAAAATTTAGTTCAAAAAAAATCCCCCAGTTACCTGGAGGACTTTTCAATCAATATGTTTGATTCTTAGAATTTATAAGAAATCCCTACAGTTGTGTTAAAGTAGCTGTTCATGTCAGTATCACTTTTCAACAAATAGATATAAGTTGCATCCAATTGAATACTCATTTTATCGTTTAATTTGTAAGAAGGTGTTAAACCAATCATTGTGTTAACCATTCCATCACCAGTCATACGGTAATCGTCGTTGAACAACAATGTGTTCGCACGATTAGATAAACCAGCACCTGCGTGCGCAGTTAAGCTGTAGTTTGTGCTTGATAATTTCAAACCATTGTTTAAGTTAATCAATGCATGAGCAGATAAACGGTTCATTTTGTTGTCACCAAATTGATCTGTTCCAACATCCAAACGAGCACTGAACAATGGAGAGATTTTGTAAGCAACACCAATGTTTCCAGTAACACCTGTATTAACACCGCTTCCAGCGTGCGCACCTAAATTTAAATCGGCAGTAATCTTTTGTCCAAACGACATGCTTGCAATCGCAAGAAAGATAGGTAAAATAACTTTTTTCATAGATATGATTTTTTGTTAAAAATACGAATATTAATCAAAAAGGTTACGTTTAAGTTAGTTTTTGTTATGAAGCAACTTTCTTTTATTGTCTTCATTCTGTTCCCGAAGCGTCGTGAATCAGCTATCTGAGTTGGTTTCCAAGTTTGAAAAAGTAAGGGATATTTTCCTTGCCTTCGATCCCGAAGCGTCGGGACTCGCCTTCGAGATAAAATTCATTTCCAATGAATTTCCCTCAGTCATCGGAGGCTGTTTCTAACTTGAAAAAAAGTACAAAATCCACGTTTCATTTGAAAGCAGGAACAAGAAAGCTGGGCATTAAAACATCCACAAGGAAACAAGCTAAAATGGAGGAAATGTGAACCCCGTGTTTGAGGAGGTACGACGAGTTGGGGTGAACATCCGGAAAGCAGCGTAGCTTTCCGAGGACGGTTTTACAGCCCTAGACTTTTTTGTTACTTTTTGGGGCAATGCCAAAAAGTAAAGTGTAACCCTAGCCTTCTAGGACCTCTCTCGTCGGGTTGCGTCATCGATGACTGATTTCAATCGTAAATCACAATTGTATCGTCACAACAATTCCTAATTCGTCTAATTTTATTTTAATTGAATTGGTGCGCACTTCTTCAATGAGACCTTTTTTATCTTTAAATACTCCAGCAGGAACAAGAAAATCATCTCCTTTTCTTAATTCGTCAATGGCGTAATTGTTAATGGTTTTTTCCGTTATTTCTTTTAAAGCAACAATTTCATTTTCACGAACGATGGCAGGTTTTTTCAACCAATGAACAAAACGAACGACACCTGGAATAGCAAACACCTTTGAGCGATCAATTTCTGCTAACTGAACAAATACATAGGAGTTGATAAGTGGCACGGTTACTTTTTTCTTTCTATCCGACCACTGTTTGATTGTTGTTATTGTCGGACAAAACGCATCTATTCCAATAGCGATTAGTTGATCTGTAACTTTTTTTTCCTGACGGGGCTTTGTGTAAATAACAAACCAAGGCATTTATTGAGTTGTTTTGATTTGTCACAAAAATAATACAATCCTTGAATTAGAAACGAACAATCCATGAGTCATGGATCCCGAAGCGTCGGGACTCGCCTTCGAGTTGAAAGTCTTCGGAGGCTGTTTCTAACTTAAAACAAGGTACAAAATCCAAGTTTCATTTGAAAGCTGGAACAAGAAAACTGGGCATAAAAACATCCACAAGGAAACAAGCTAAAATGGAGGAAATGTGAACCCCGTGTTTGAGGAGCTACGACGAGTTGGGGTGAACATCCGGAATGCAGTGTAGCTTTCCGAGGACGGTTTTACAGCCCTAGACTTTTTTGTTACTTTTTGGGGCAATGCCAAAAAGTAAGAGATAACATTTGTTTTCAATCCCGAACGGCTTTGAATGAAAACTAGCTTTTTTGTTACTTTTTTAGCAATGAAAAAAAAGTAAGAGATATTTTTCTTGCCTTCTAGCCCCGAAGTGTCGGGGTCAGTCATCGGAGGCTGTTTTCAACCTTGAAACATGGTGCAAAATCCAAGTTTCACAAAAGAAGCCAAAAGAAAACGGGCATTTTTGTTTCTTTTTTAGCAATGAAAAAAGTAAGCAAGAAAATCTTCATTCTTTTCCTTACATTTGCACTGTAATTAGAAAAATATGACAATCACTTTCAAGCAAATCAATCAAAAAATCGTTTTTTTATTCCTTGTTTTTACGTTCATTTCAGGTTTTGTTGCCGCACAGGGTGCGTTAAACTCCTCCAATTTGAGCACATTCAAAGCAGGAAGCTTAACGGATGCAGAAATCATTCAAATTCAAAAAGAATTAGCGAATAATAACATGACGTTTGATCAGGCTTCGAAATTGGCTATCGCTAAAGGCGCACCAGCTGCAGAAATGGAAGCGTTGAAAGGACGCTTGCAAGCTGCTCCAGCTCCAATTGAAACAGCAACCATTGATCCGACTGTACAAGCTGAAATTGCACCCATTGTTGAAACAACAAAAGCAGTTACGAAAGATTTAAGCTTGTTCGGATCCGAATTATTCAATTCACCCAATTTAGGGTTTGAACCAAATACCAATATTCCTGCATCACCAAATTATGTGCTAGGTACAAATGATGTGCTTGAACTTAATGTATGGGGTGTCCAACAATTTTCTTATAGTGGAAAAATATCCAACAGAGGAATTGTTTCGGTGCCAAATGTTGGTGAAATATTTGTCAGTGGGTTGACGTTGGATGCTGCAGAAACAAAAATCAGAGCTGCAGTCGCACGTATTTACTCAACTGTTGGCTCAGGAAGTAAGTTTTCGTTGAATGTATCTAGTTTTCGAACAATTTCAATTACGATCATTGGAGCGCGTCAACCAGGCAATTACAAAGTAAGTTCGATGAGTACGGTTTTCAATGCCTTACACATTGCTGGCGGACCAAGTGATATTGGATCGTATAGAAACATTGAGGTCATTCGCAACGATAAAGTCATTCGCGTTGTTGATTTGTATAAGTTTTTAGCGCGAGGTGACCAATCTGATAACATCAGTTTGAAAGACAATGACGTCATTCGCATTCCAGCTTACAAAGCACGTATTTCAATTGAAGGAGAAGTAAAACGTCCAGGAATTTTTGAATTGGCAGCGGGAGAAAACTTGGAACGTATTTTGGAATATGCAGGATGGTTTACTGAGAATGCTTACATCAACCGCATTGCAATTGAGCAAAAAACAGGCAAAGAGCGCAAAGTAGCTGATTTGACAGAAGCTACCTATGCCGCCTACATTCCACAAGCTGGCGATGTGATTTCGGTTGCCAAAATATTGGATCGTTACGAGAACAGGGTTCAGATTCGCGGTGCTGTTTTTCGTCCAGGCACGTATAGTATTGAACCAAACATGACTGTTAAATCGTTAATTGAAAAAGCAAACGGGGTGGTAGAAAATGTGTTTTTAGAGCGTGCAACCTTGATTCGTGAACAAGCAGATTTAACAAAAACTTTCCAAACAATCAATTTGAAAGCAGCGTTGTCTGGTGATCAATCGCAAAACATCCTATTGCAAAAAGAAGATGAGTTGGTTGTTTATTTTAATTACGATTTATTAGACAAAGATTCGATAACGATTGCTGGTGAAATTAGAAAACCAGGTGTTTATACGTTTGTTCAAAATGTTACGCTACAAGATATTATCATGGAAGCGGAGGGCTTGACAGATTTAGCTGCGAAAAAAATTGAAATTGCACGTGTGCGCAAAGACTCGTTATACGATGCGAAGGACCCAAATCGCATCATTCATTTTAATTTGGTGTATGATCCAGTTTCAAATACAGAGGCTGCAACCTTCAAATTAGCACCGGAGGACAATATTATTATTCGTAGAATAGAAGTGTACGAAACACCTTTGCAAGTAACTGTTTCAGGATCTGTTTTATACCCTGGGCCGTATTCATTGATTACTAAAGAAGAGCGCGTTTCAGATTTAATGGAACGAACTGGAGGTTTTACCAAAGAAGCTAGTCCATCTCAAATTCACATCTTACGAAACGGCTTGTTAATTCCTATAAACTGGCGAACATCTGCTCAAAAACCAACCCGTAGATCAAACATGATTTTAAAAGCTGGAGATCAAATTATCGTTCCGAATTTAGAAACAACTGTCAAAATAACTGGAGCAGTGATGTTGCCGACAGAGGTTCCTGTTGAAGGGAATAAAAGTGTCAGACATTACATCAACAGTGCAGGAGGTGAGACAGATAATGCAGATTTGAAACGTGTTTATGTTGTTTATCAAAATGGACGTGTTGTTGCAACCAAACAGTTCTTGTTTTTCCGTAATTATCCTGAATTAGCAGGTGGTGCAGAAGTGGTAGTTCCTCAAAAACCTGTAAAAGAAAAACGAAACAGTGGAGAAATCATAGGTTATTCTACCATGTTTACGAGTTTAGCTAGTGTTATTATTGCTGTTTTGAGGTTGTAATTTAGAAGTGTTTTTTAATCACTTTTAGTCCATGCGAAATTATATACATGTTTTTTTTGTTGCTTGTTGTGTTACTTTTTGTGCGCAGGCCCAAAGAAGCATTTCTCCCACAGCACGTATTTCGTTTGAAACACTTCCTGTAATTGCTTACAATAGCTATTCAAATACCTATTTTGCGTTTGCAGATTCAACTGCTTACTGGGAGTTTTCTAATACGCAAAAATCTTGGCAAAAAAAGGCCCTTGTATGTGATTTGGACATTTCTTTCGAGCAATTCTTGGAAGAATTTGCACCATTAGGAGTCAGTAAAAAAGAACTCCTCTTTGTTCATAAAAGTTGTGGCAGTGTCTATTCATTTTCAAAAGGATGTATTCATCGAATTGATAATAGCTTTATACATAAAAACCAGTATGGAGCTGCTATTTACGAATACAAAGGCACGCTATATTTTTTTGGTGGTTATGGTTTTTTTGAAGACAAAAACACACATGACTTTTACATGCGTTCAGCAAATGAGTGGTACGCTGTTTCCAAATCAGTGACTTCAAAACCAAGTCCACGATCAAATGCGGTGTACATTAGAAATGGTAATGGTTTATTTTTTTTCGGTGGAGAAGTGAATTCAACCGCTGGACAATACCAATTAAGTGATTGTTGGCACTACCAGCTTTCCACAAATAAATGGGTGTTAAAGGGTGAATTGACGAATGAATTAATAAAATTGTTACAGCATTCAAAATTTTCCAATTACAATTCCAGCCCTTTGCTTTTAGCCAATGATCAATTAATTGCATTAAATCCGATAGCTAATCGGTTCACAGTCTATTCAAACCCTTTTTACAGCTCAATTGTACAATTGGTTTCAGATAGTGATGAAAAACGTGTATTGGTGCTTTCAAAAGCTTCAAATGGAAATAAACACAAGGCAACTATTTATGCACGAAATGCAATTTTGTTAAACAAACAGTTTTCCAAACAGCTTTATGATCGGCCATCTTTTTTAACCAAATTGAGTTTCAAGTATTTGTTTTATAGTGCCGCAATTATTTGCGTTTTTCTTGTGTTGTTGTTATTGTACAAACCAACACTGATTGTTTCTAAATTACATAAAAACACGATCCTTCATGAAAACCAATTTTATCCAATTGAGTGGCGTGTTTTACAATTCATATACAACAATCCTCAAGTAGAGTTGGCTGCATTAAATCATTTGTTTGACGAAGAAGATTTGAATTATGAAACATTAAAAAAACGCCGCGAAACACTTCTCAATGGATTGAGAAAGAAATTAGCATATATAACCCAAATCAAAATTGGAGATGTTTTTATTGAATCGAAGCACCCTTCTGATAAACGTATCAAATGTATCTCCTTGAATGGAAAAATAAAACTAATTGATAGTCAATAGTTTAAGATAGGGTAAAATAGGCGAAGCAACCTTTTTCTTTAAGTTTCGTTAATTCTTAGTATACATTTTTGTGTGGTTCATTTCTTTTTATTTACTTTTGTAGTGACTTACCAAAAGCAAGAAGATACTTTTAAAGCCTAATTTATGAAATTTCAGTTTGACGACATTTTATTGATATCTCCTTTATTCCTTTTGTTTGGTTTTTTAGTCGTTTATTTAATAATCCCTGTTATTATTAATGTTGTTAAACTCAAACGATTATTTGAAAAAGTATCTGATAGAAGTTCACATAGCATGCCAACTCCAAGTTTTGGCGGTGTCGCTTTTTTCATAGTCATTATTTTGTCCTTGAGTTTTGCCGGTCAGATTTATGCCGGGAATCAAGTATTGGCCTTGTTGCCAGGAGTCATCGTCGTTTTCTTTACAGGTTTAAAGGATGACATGACCGGAACGAAGCCAACCACAAAGATTTATGCGCAACTCCTAGCTGGGATCTCGTTGTTACTATATTCACAATTTAACATTGTTGATTTGAAAGGTTTTTTTGCCATTTTTGAAATTTCAGAATGGATTATGATTCCTTTGGGTTTATTAATCATTGTCTTTTTCATCAATGCGTTTAATTTGATTGATGGGATAGATGGTTTGGCATCATTAATTGGGATAGTTATCTTTTTGTTTTATGCTGTCATTTTTATGCTAGTAGGGGATTGGTTGATGTTGAGCGTTAGTTTGTCATTGATTGGAGCTTTCATTGCCTTTTTACGCTATAATTTTTCAAGAAAAGGTAAGAAAATATTTTTGGGTGATACTGGAAGTTTGTTGATTGGTTTCACAATCATTTCTTTTGTTTTTTATATCATGGCAAAAGAATATTCAAATCAGCTATCATTTATTGTCCCTGCTCAAAACTTACCGATTATATTAATTGCACTATTATTTGTTCCAATTTATGATGCCTTGCGCATATTTATTGATCGTATTTCAAAAGGTAGAAGCCCTTTTAGTGCTGATAGAGGGCACATGCACCACCTAGTATTAGATCGTTATGGTTTTTCTCACAGAAGAACTTCATTTGTCATTGCAATATTAAACGTGCTTTTGGTGCTTACAATGACAGTAGTTTGTCATTACAATTCACAAATTATTTCAGCATTGGTATTTGCTCTCATCATCACATTTATTTCCTTCTTTCTTTTTGCTATGGCAAAAAAGATTGATAAGTAACAACGATAGTTATTTCTTTATTATCATTTCTAAGTTGACTTCGAGAGCCTCAGTCAACTTAAATCCTAGAGCCTCAGCTTACTTTGAAACTAGCATTGCTTCACTTTGTTCAGCGCTTTCTTTTTTATTTTCCTTTGCTTGCGTGAACGCAGACTCGCTCTAAACAAAAAAAAAGCATCATTCTTTCGAACAATGCTTTTATCAGAGTGGGAAATGAGGGATTAGATATCCTTTCTTCTCGACGTGCAATGGATAAAAGCATTGCTTCACTTCGTTCAGCGCTTTCTTTTTTTATTTATCCCTCGCTTGCGTCAACGCAGACTCGTTCTAAACAAAAAAAAGCATCATTCTTTCGAACAATGCTTTTATCAGAGTGGGAAATGAGGGATTAGATATCCTTTCTTCTCGACGTGCAATGGATAAAAGCATTGCTTCACTTC
>JACCDH010647210.1_pt1 | contig 25835 bp, 19 predicted proteins | sample 7442481 | NCBI WGS metagenome assembly JACCDH01 (sample SAMN15323433, study PRJNA562643) | freshwater metagenome | isolation source: river surface water | place: USA:Blue River Watershed | collected 2017-08-15 | reverse complement strand
GTATCTCGTTAAGTAAAACAAGTTTTGATTGCACAAACGTAGGTTCAAACAATGTAACCTTAACGGTAACTGATGTGAACGGAAACGTATCAACAGCAAGTGCAACAGTAACTGTAGTAGATGCAATCGCACCAACCGCAATCGCACAGAATGTAACTGTAACATTAGTTAACGGAACGGCATCAGTAACAGCCGCTCAAGTGAATAATGGTTCATTAGATAATTGCGGAATTGCAAGTTTATCAGTAAGTCCTAATAGCTTTACTTGTGCAAATATTGGATCAAATCCGGTAGTATTAACGGTAACTGATGTGAACGGAAACGTATCAACAGCTAATGCAGTGGTGACTGTAATAGGCGCAATACCAACCGTATCAATAGGACAAAGCATGCAACCAGGATTTACTCAAGGGGGAGCAGTAGTGTTAACAGCATCTTCTCCAACTGCAGTAAGTTACTCATGGACAGGCGGACCATCAACTCCTGTATATTATGTTTATGGCTCAGGAACGTATGTGGTAACCGTAACCAATAGCTATGGTTGTACAGCTAATAACAACACTGTAGTTAACTACAATGCAAGCAACATGTTATCATCATACACCATTATTGGTCGTGAAGAGGTAGAGTTGAAAGACCATGTTGTGGTTGTAAACGGAAGTGTTGGCGCAACTGATTCGGATGGTGAGGTAGAAGTTGAGGACTTCTCAACAGTAAGCTCAGCAGGATCATTTGTAAGAGCAAAAGAGATTGAAGTTAAATCATCAAGCGTAGTAACAACTAAAATCTATACGAAAGTACCAACAAGTATCTTACCGGTATTTTTAACTAATCCTTATTGCAACAACAGTAACAACAACCGTTGCTCACACTCACACCATAATTCATGTAACAATCATAGTGGATGTACAAGTTCAAATAGTAGTAACAACTGTAATCACTCACATCACAATGGAAATTGTGCTAATAATACAAACAATGGCAGTATTAACAAGAACGTAGCACAAAACACTACAGTAGTGATTACCGATTCAATTATGGGAACCGTTGTAATAGGCAAGAACGCCATAGTAACCTTCACTGCACCTACTATATACATGAAAGGTTTAGAGATAGGCGAAGGCGCATCTGTTCGCTTCACACAGTGTACTAAGGTTCGTGTTTGCAACCAAGTTAAGTTTAACAAGAACGTGCAGTTTAACAAAGTGAATAGCACGATTGTAACCTTATATGTTGATGACAAAATCTTGGTATCAGAAGGCGCTCAAGTAGAAGCCAACTTGTACTCGAGAGGTGAGGTTGATGTGAATGGAAAATCAAGTTCAGTAACGTCAATTAAAGGTATGGTAATAGGAGAGAAGGTAGATGCCAAGAAATACGTAAACTTCTACTGGAATACAAACACTGTATGTGTAAACAACAACTACAAGTCGGAGTTCATTGCAGAAGAGACTGGTTTAATTACAAGCTACTTTGATGCGAATGTATATCCAAACCCTGCTGTAAGTAGCTTTAAGGTAAGATTGATGAGTTCAGTACAAGATGTATTTACTGTAGAGATATATGATATGAGTGGAAGATTAGTGGAGAGCAAGAATTTCTCAGACAGTTCATTGGAAGCTGAAATGGGCATCAACTTATCAGAAGGAGTATACTTAGTTAAGATTACTCAAGGTGCACAACAAAAAACTATTAAGGTTGTTAGAACCAATAAATAGGATATCGTAACCCTTTTTGTTAAAGCCCGATTGTATTGCAATCGGGCTTTTTTATGCGTTGCGTTCTTTAGTTGTAACCGATAATAAAACCAATGCAGATATCACCAAGAAAATAGCCATGATAAAAAAGGCCCAAGTGATATGATTATTAGTCGTGAAAAAGGAAATGGAAAATAGAAAGATGAATAAGCTTCGAATAAGAATATTACTCATGTTAAAAATGCTATTTACTCTTCCCATTAGTTCGTTGGGTATGTGATTGAATAAATAAGTTAATCGGAGCACTCGAATACCTGCATTAGCAAAACCTAATAACACACTTACGGTATAAATAATCCAAACTTGCGCACTGGCAAATGCCCAAAAGAAAATAGCAGCGGCTAGTAATGTTAATACAATTACAGCCTTGGTGGTTTGTGTTCCTGAAAAAAGTTTGTTTACCCAAAGTCCGGCACACAATGCTCCTAATGCATAAATCCCATCCGCTATGGCAAATACATTTCCTTTTGCATGCAAGTGCTTGTCGATATAAGCAGGAAGAACAGCATGTATCTCTACCATGAGCATTGCAAATACACTATAACTAAATAGTCCGAACCATAATACACGTTTGTTTTGTCGTAAGTAAGTAAACCCTTTTTGTAACCTCAACAGAATAGACTCGGTATGCTCATTTCCTGTTCGAGATTTACCCGGAATAAAGTAAATAAACCCAAGAGCGATAAAATAGGTAACAGCATTAAGTATGAATATTTCCCAAATGTGCCATGGGTTGATGGTAATTATCCTATCGAAGCCGGGAAGGGTAAACGTAACTCCTTCTAGCATTACAGCGGCTATTCCTCCCGACAAAATACTCATGCTTTGGCCCACTACTTCAATCGTTGCATTCACTTTCCCGTATTCATCACTTGTGCTTATCTCTTGTCCGAGTGCATAAAGTGTAGGATAGTGAATATTATAATTTAACATGGTAATGGCAAAAACGGCTATAATCAAAAAGTCGTCTAAATGTTGTTGGTAATATCCTAAACCTGCTATACCTGCTAACAAAACACCACACACTAAACTGTTGCCCATAAAGTTAGCTTTACGACTGTATTTGTCAATTAATGTTCCTGCGTATAATCCAAAGAATAAAACAACTATAGTAATGATGCCATAGGCCGTATTAAAGTAGGAGCTGTTTTGAGTGAAGTACCAAGGAATAGCCAACATACTAATGCCTTGGGCAAATCCACTGATACCGTTCGCTGTAAATAAAAGTCGTAATGAGGTTTGATGATTCACTCCACAAAGGTAGTGTGCATCTCACTAAAAATTGGTTATTTTGAACTTAGTGGACGAAAAGAAGAAAATAGCGCTCACCCCATCGCAAGCATTGCTTAAAGCAGCAAACTTTTGTGCTTATCAAGAACGTTCTCATCATGAAGTGATCCAACGACTAGCGGAGTGGGGAGTTTTTGGCATAGATGCACAAGAAATTTTGTTGCAACTCATCGAACAGAATTACCTGAATGAAGAGCGATTTGCTATTGCATTTGCAGGAGGTAAATTTAGAGTTAAACAATGGGGCAGGGTTAAAATTAAGCAAGAGTTGAAACAGCACAAAGTATCTGATTACTGCATTAATAAGGCATTGAATGAGATTGATGAAGAGGTTTATTTAGCCACGCTGCAAGACGAGATAGAAAAAAAGTGGCATCAAACTAAAGATACTAATCTGTTAAGCAAACGCGCGAAAGTTGCTAGATACCTAGTTAGTCGTGGTTTTGAGCAGGATTTGATTTGGGATCTATTGAAACGGTATTAATTCGTAACTTTTAGTTTTGCACTTGCTTTAACCTGGAAATTACCTACATAATAAACTAAATCGCAAAACTGAACATAATAGCTACCATCTCCATTTTCGGTAACATAAATTTTACCACCATTTTCAAAAGTATTATTAGTTAGCCTTGCATAACACTTGGTTGGATCGTTAGAGGATAAATCACCTATGGTATATATGCCATTGGTAGGATTTAATGTATTGAATTCAATATGAATATCATCGTTTGAGAAATTAGCAATGATAGCCATTTTACCCCACATAACCTGTGATGTAGACTTGTATACGAAGCCATTTTTAGTAGTATACGAACCGTTATAATAGCTATTATCTTCCATGTTACATGGTACGGTAGGAGCAACGTTGTTTTCTACTACATATTTTAGAGGTTTACCTGTTGAGTATCCGTATTGATTACCGGCATAAGTATTGAAATAGATAGTATCCAACGGATACATATCATAAACAATTGCGGAGAAATTTCCTGTTTTAGGATTGATATTAATTTGATTATCTGTTAAAGCAGGTTCTTGTTTTTTATTATAGCAAAAACCTAAAATATCAAGTTCGGAGGCACCTTGGCGCGTTACATTGCCGGTAAGTAAAACACGATTATCAGTTAATTTGGTTGCCGAAATAGTTTCTACAATAGGAAGTGCATTATCCATGGTTACTTCCTCTTTAATACATGAACCGAGCAAAAGAGTTGTGCCGATAAGTAAAAAAATAAGTCTGTTCATATTAGTCCAAAAATGCTTGGATTGAAAAAAATGGTTGCCAATACACTTGTGTCTCCTCTACATCATAAGTTTTGCCAATACTTTGAGCGATACCGGCTTGTATTCTAATTGTTTCACTAGCTTCAAAACTCAAACCCAGCTTGGGCCGTATTGCAAACGTTATGTTATTGTCTTCTTCATCTGATGATATGAGTGTTTGTATATAATAACTTCTGTGATATGAGGCTAGTAGCGCTGAAAAATCCATACCTACAAAAGGAGACAATCTTTTATCTAATATCTTGTAGTTTGCTCCTGCACCAAAGGATAATACTTGATATGAATACCATGTTTCTTTTCCGGGTAAAAATGATAGGCCGTTTGAGCCTCCGTATTGATGAGCATATGTAGTAAATTCATCTTGTGTTGCACTTAATGAGTAATATCCCAAATGCGTAGTTATATTAAACTGCTCATCTATATTGCCAATAATTCCGTTTAACTCAACCCCCGAAGTTGGTTTAAAATAATATCCAAAACTGCCTGATGGAATTATGTAATTGTAAGTAGCCCCATATTGAGCATTAGCATTTATGGTTACTAATCCCGTTAGTAAGATTAACAGGCTTTCCCGGAAGAGTTTTTTCATTAGTTAATTCCTTTAAACAATCTGTTCCAGCGTATTTTCTTAAATAAATTCGATTCGTTCGGGTCTAAACTCATCCAGGTAAATAATGCTTTACCAACTATATGATCTTCCGGTACAAACCCCCAGAAACGTGAGTCTAGTGAGTTGTGGCGGTTGTCACCCATCATGAAATAATAGTTTTGTTTGAAGGTATAGGTAGTCACAGGTGCACCATTCAACAAATATTTGCCATCTTTTTCTTCAAAGCTTTGGTTGTGTTCGTATGATTTAATGACACGTGCATATTGCATGTAAGTAGTTGGGTTAAGTGCAATGGTTGCTCCTTCTTTGGGAACCCATAGCGGACCATAATTATCAACTGTCCATGAAGCACCATCAGGATAAATACCGGTACTGAATACTTCATTAATAAAGCCCCAAGCGGTATCCACCGATGCAATAGAAGGGTCTGCTCTTAACTCATCCACTTTTTCACTAAACATTGGAATTAGAATATCGGCATCATGCACCGGACGTAGCTCTGTTGGCGCAATATCATAACGCAAAAAGAAATCAACTAGCTTCTTTTCATCAAAACGATTGCCGCTAATAAAAGCCTCCGGCTTAATTTTTACTAAGTAGGCAAATTGCATTTTAATTGGGTTCTCGGTGGCTATTCCGTTAATGTATACTTGACGGTTTTTCACCATAATCGAATCTCCTGAAATGGCTAAACAACGTTTAATGTAGTTTTCTTTTTTGTCAACCGGACGTTTATCGTCAATCTCTCCGGGGCGACCGGGATAGTTGAATACGACCACATCATTGTTTTTTATTTTTTGAAAACCCGGTAAACGGAAGTAAGGCATCTGCGGCCACTCGATGTATGATTTACCTTCAACCAGCGGCAAGGTGTTGTGTGCAAACGGAAAACTCAACGGAGTCATTGGTGCACGCGGACCATAATTTACTTTGCTCACAAATAGGAAGTCACCAACTAAGAGTGATTTCTCCATTGATGAGGTGGGAATGGTATAAGCCTCTATAAAAAATGTACGAATTAACGTGGCTGCAACCACAGCAAAAGCAATGGCATCAATCCATTCTCTCGAACGGGTTTTGCGCTCGAAACGATTTACGAAAATGTAGTAACCAATAATGGCTCCTTGAATAAATAGGAAGAATAAAATATTGGTAACTACAGATGAGCCGGTAACAAAACTCATCAGTATGAAAAAGAAAAGATTAATGCCGCTCATTAACCAAAAACTGATACGCTCACGCTTATTAAGCATAGCGAAAAATTTCTGATAAGCACCCTGTGCTTTATTAGGTGTTTCTGTCATGTATGTTTTTGTATTAGTGCGATGTTAACGCAAAAGCATGAATTATATTGACTTGATTTTGTTGAATGGAAAATACAGTCGATTAACGGTTAGAGGTTCAAAATATCTTCCATGGTGTAGATACCTTTTTTGCCAACAATCCACTCAGCAGCATGCACGGCACCTTTGGCAAAGCCGTAGCGCGATTTAGCTACGTGACGAATTTCAATACCATCAATCATCGATTCGTATTTAACGAAATGATCTCCGGTAACATCAGCTATACGTTTTGATTCAATCAATAACTCATTAGGTTTGATGCTTTGAGAAGGCGTATTTTCGTGATACAATAAACGTCCTTTATAGCTATCCTTTGATTTTATTTCAGCAATAATTTGGTTAGCTAAGCTGATGGCAGTTCCGCTCGGATGATCTTTCTTTTCGGTATGATGAATTTCTTCAATCATTACTTCATAGTCATCTTGTTCCGCCATCATTTTGGCTAAAATTTTATTGAGTTTGAAGAAGATGTTTACCCCAATACTGAAATTGGTACTGTGTACCATACTTTGTCCTTCTGATAAGCAACGTGCCTTAATCTCATCAAACTGTTCGTACCAACCCGTAGTGCCCACAACCACCGGAACTTTCGCTTCAAAACATTTTTGAATGTTTTCAACGGCTGCATCAGGCATACTAAAGTCAATCGCCACATCAACATTTTGTAAGCTAATAGGCATAAAGTCAAATGCGTTTTCTAAGCTTACTTTATATACAATTTCGTGTCCTTTGGCTACGGCAATTTTTTCGATGGCTTTGCCCATTTTTCCGTATCCTAATAATGCAATTCTCATGTGGTGTGTTGTGTAATGTTATAAATCCGATTGCTCGGGTAAAGTTACATAATTTCTAAAACTTTAAGGTGAAAAGGAGTTGGGTTGATGCCGTTTGAGGTAAAGGCTGAACAATAGGTGACACATTTAACGAGAGGTCTTCTGTAATTTTAAAGTCGAAGAAATGTGCATCTACCGAAGCATCAACCAACTGCAAAATATAAACGGCTCCTAATCCTATGTAGGATAAGTCTCTATAATATCTGTAATAATCACGTGCACTTTGTAGTGTTTGGTCTTGCAAACGTGCATACTGGGGGTCAACATTTGTTCCGGTGCTTAAACGCTCTTTATAAGCGTCTCTAAATGCATTGTAATATTTGGTATTGAAAAGCACTCCATAAAGAGTTCCTCCTGCCGCGGCATAAATGATAGGTACTTTCCAATACTTTTTGTTGTATACCTGTCCGGCACCAGGCAATACGGCTGATAACAACGTGGCACGCTTTGGAGAGTGACGTTGAACTTGTGAAGTATCTGTGGAGGCTTCTTTTGATTTACTTATTCGTTCAGGTTTATCTTCAGCAGAAGTGTTAGTTGGAATACTTAGGGATAGAGAGTCGTTTATTGGTCCTTGAGCGCATAAATGTTGATAGCACCCTAAGGTTAAAATTATGGAAAGAAGCAAGAATACTCTGGCACTCATGAACGCACAAATGTAGTGTTTTTCTAGCAATGAAAGGGAAATAAAAAAGGCCGCACCCAAAGGTGCGGCCTTGATATAAAATGACTTATCAATTAAATCTGTCCAGCAACAGCTTTTTGAACTAAATCAGCAGCTTCTTTCAATACAATAGCTGAGTATACTTTTAATCCTGATTCGTCAATCAACTTCTTCGCTTGCTCAGCGTTAGTTCCTTGTAAACGAACAATGATTGGCACAGGAATATTTCCGATTGATTGATATGCATCAACAACACCTTGAGCAACACGGTCGCAACGAACAATACCACCGAAAATGTTAATCAAAATAGCTTTTACATTTGGATCTTGTAAAATAATACGGAAACCTGCTTCAACTGTAGTTGCATTTGCACTACCTCCCACATCAAGGAAGTTAGCCGGCTCACCACCTGATAATTTAATAATATCCATGGTAGCCATTGCAAGGCCTGCACCGTTTACCATACAACCCACGTTACCGTCTAATTTAACGAAGTTTAAGTTGTGTTTACCTGCTTCTACTTCTGTTGGGTCCTCTTCTGCTAAATCGCGCATAGCTGCATAATCCGGATGACGATACAATGCATTATCATCAAAACTTACTTTGCCATCAACTGCTATAATTTTATCATCAGAAGTTTTCAATACCGGATTGATTTCAAACATAGCTGAATCGCTGTTGTCATATGCTTTGTATAAAGCAGTAACGAACTTCACCATTTGTTTGTGTGCTTCACCACTCAAGCCTAAGTTAAACGCAATTTTGCGTGCTTGGAAACCTTGTAAACCAACTTTAGGGTCAACAGTTTCTTTATGAATTAAGTGTGGAGTATGTTCAGCTACATGCTCAATATCCATACCACCTTCTGTACTGTATACGATGATGTTTTTAGATTGTGAACGATCTAACATCACACTCATGTAAAATTCTTTTGGCTCGTTAGCTCCGGGATAGTATACGTCTTGTGCTACTAAAACCTTGCTAACCAATTTTCCTTTAGGACCAGTTTGGATGGTAACTAAAGTTCCACCTAAAATATTTTCGGCAATCTCACGTGCTTTGTCAGCATTCTTAGCTACTGCAACACCACGTTGATCTTTACCTTCAATGGTACCTTTACCACGACCACCTGCATGGATTTGAGCTTTTACTACAACCCAGTCGCTACCGAATTGTTCTTTCAATTTTAATGCAGCTGAATGTGCTTCGTCAGCCGTTTCGGCTACGATGCCTTCTTGTACCGCTACTCCAAACGATTTTAAAACTTGTTTTGCTTGATATTCGTGAATGTTCATTTTCGGAAAATTTGCAGCGAAAATACTATTATATTTTACTTTTCGGGAATAAAAATAAATCGATTGATTATCAGGTTGCTAAATTGATATAGAACCGCTGTGGGATAATGCTTACGAGATGTGAGTTGGTTAAATAATCCACTTTAGACAAAGGCATTGTTCGGCTGTAATTTGTATATTGCCTCCCACATCTAAAGCATTGGCATGATCAGCGTTCAACACGTTACCAAAACCTATCAAGATTTACAGGTGCTAAAAGGCATCAACCTCACTATTCAATCGGGTGAGGTAGTAGCTATTGTTGGAGCCAGTGGTGCAGGTAAAACTACGTTGCTTCAAATTATGGGCACTTTAGATAAACCGGATACCGGAAATATTCTAATCGATAATATAGATGTAACTAAACTGAGTGCACGAAAATTGGCTGCATTCCGAAATGAGCGCATCGGATTTATTTTTCAATTTCATCAACTATTACCTGAATTTACTGCACTCGAAAACGTATGCTTACCTGCTTGGATTGGTCATCAATCAAAAGCAGAAACAACCAAACGCGCACAGGAGTTGCTTGCTTATTTAGGATTAAAAGATAGAATGACGCATAAGCCCGGAGCATTATCAGGTGGCGAACAACAACGTGTGGCAGTGGCTCGCGCTTTGATGAACAAACCTGCTGTGGTATTTGCGGATGAACCAAGTGGAAACTTGGATTCAAAAAACGCAGAGGAGTTACACGATTTATTTTTTAAGTTGAAGCATGAGTTCAATCAAACTTTTGTGATTGTAACTCACAACGAACAACTGGCAAATCGTGCAGATAGAAAGTTAGTGATGAAAGATGGCTTGATGGTGGAATAGCTGCTGCATGTCTGATACAATTCATCATATTTTAAAGCAGTATTGGGGCTATGATCAATTTCGCCCGTTACAAGAGGATATTATCCAATCGGTTTTAGATGGTCAAGATACGCTAGCACTTTTGCCGACAGGTGGAGGAAAATCGATTTGTTTTCAGGTTCCTGCTATGGCCATGGATGGCCTATGTTTAGTGGTAAGTCCGCTTATTGCACTCATGAAAGATCAGGTGGAGCAATTGCAAAAGCGCGATATTCCTGCCGCAGCCATATACAGTGGTATGAGTATTCGTGAACAATTGCTTACCATCGAAAATGCGCAAAATGGAGCATATAAATTTTTGTACTTATCACCCGAACGCTTAAAAACAACTTCTTTTCACGATCGTATACCCTACTTAAATATTTGTTTGTTGGCTATTGATGAAGCACATTGTATTAGCCAATGGGGGTATGATTTCAGACCCGAATATTTAATGATTGCAGAAGTACGTGAGCAACTAAAAGGTGTTCCCGTTCTTGCTTTAACTGCTTCGGCAACTACGCGCGTGGTTGATGATATGCAGGAGAAATTAGCATTTAAAAAGAAACATGTTTTTAGTAAAAGTTTTGCTCGCGAAAATTTGAGTTATGTGGTGAATTATACCGAGCAAAAACCGGAACGCATGGTACATATTTTTAACCGGGTAAAAGGAAGTGGTTTGGTGTATGTAAGGAATAGAAGACAAACACAAGAGTTGGCGGCCTATTTACGTCAGCAGAAAATTGCTGCCGATTATTACCATGCCGGTTTGCCTCATAAAATCAGAGCGAAGAAACAAGAAGATTGGATTCAGAATAAAACGCGCATTATGGTTTGTACCAACGCATTTGGAATGGGGATTGATAAACCGGATTGCCGAGTAGTGGTGCATTATGAAATGCCGGAATCGTTGGAGAGCTACTACCAAGAAGCGGGTCGTGCAGGACGAGATGGAAAGCGTGCATATGGGGTTTTGTTGCATCATGAGAGTGATGCAGAAAATGCTCGACATAAATTGACCTTAGCTTTCCCTAATGAGTCAGAAATTAAACGCGTGTATCAAGCCTTGTGTAATTATTACAGTTTGCCAATAGGTGCAATACCCGATAGAAGTTTTGATTTTGACATTGCTGATTTTGTGCAACGTTTTAAGTTAGATGTGCATACCGTTTATCCCTCACTAAAATTATTGGAACAATGTAATTTGATTGCTTTGAGTGAGTCCTTTTTTGAGCCTTCCAAATTTAAGTTCACGGTTAACCATGCCGAGTTGTATAAGTTCCAAGTGGAGCATGAGCATTATGATGAACCTATAAAATTGTTGCTTCGAAGTCATGGTGGATTATTCGATAATTACGCCAACATCAATGAACAACAATTAGCTCAGCGCATGCATAAAGAAGTGTCGTTTGTGGTGAGTTTTTTACAACAATTAACCAAGTTAGGATTGGGTGATTATCAACCGCAAAAAGATCAACCACAGCTCGTGTTTACCACTACGCGCGTTGCTGCCGATACCATTGATTTACAAAAGGCTTTATTGCAACAACGCAAGCAGGTTGCGTTTGATAAGTTGGAGGCCATGATTCATTACGCATCAAACACAAACAGATGTAGAAGCAAGGTGTTAGTGGAGTATTTCAATGAATTTGGTGGTGATGATTGTGGAACTTGCGATGTTTGTCTAGCTCAGGCGAGAGGGGATTTGAGCAATGATACTGCTACACAAATAGAGTTGAAAATTAAGAATGCTTTAGCTCATCAAGCTATGCATTTACTGGATTTGGTGAAACAGTTACCTGAATTTAATCAAGAAAAAATTACTGCATGTGTTCGCCACTTGTTAGATAATGATAAATTGCACTACGATAACGAGCACAAATTAGTTTGGACAAAAAGCGAATAGTATTTACCGTTACGAATGATTTGGTTACCGACCAACGCATGATTCGTATCTGCAACACGTTGCAAGATGCGGGTTATCAAGTTACATTGGTTGGTCGCATACGTCCTTCTTCACTTTCTCTATCATCACATTCATTCACGCAACATCGGTTAAACTGTACCTTTCAAAAGGGAGCCTTGTTTTATGCAGAGTTCAATATTCGGTTGCTCTTTTGGTTGTTATTCAACCCTACAGATATTATTGGAGCTGTTGATGCGGATACCATTTTACCTTGTACGTTGGTTTCTATTTTAAGGCATAAGAAACTTACGTTTGATGCGCATGAATATTTTACGGAAGTGCCTGAACTCCAAAATAAGTCTGTTATTAAATCTATTTGGCAACAGGTGTTAACGGCTTGCGTTCATAAAGCTACGAGAGCTTATACCGTTGGTGGCGAATTGGCCAACTTGTTTTCTCAACAATATGGAGTACCATTTGCCGTAGTGCATAATATGCCTACTCAAAAAACAACCGAAATAGTGGATAAGCACACCAAGATTGTCTGGTATCAAGGCGACCTAAATGAGGGAAGAGGATTAGAAGAAACGATATTGGCTTGCAAAGGGTTGCCGGTGCAACTACACATAGCCGGAGATGGTCTACTTAAACAACAACTCATGCAAGTAGTAGAAGAACACAACCTTACGCATCAAGTAACTTTCCTTGGTAAAATAAAACCTGAGGAGTTGCATGTCTATACTCAAAAAGCATGGTTGGGAGTTAATGTGTTAGCATCAACGAGTTTAAGTTATCAATACAGTGTAGCCAATAAGTTTTTTGATTACGTGCAGGCTCATGTTCCTAGTATTTGTGCTGATTTTGTAGAGTATAAAAAGCTCAATGCACAATATGAAGTAGCTCGTTTAAGTGCGTGTTCGGTGGCTGAGATTAGATCCCACATAACATATTTGTTGAATAATGAAACCGCTTACCAACAACTGGTTACTCAGTGTAAGGAAGCAGCTAAACATTGGGTATGGGAGCACGAATCGAAAAAATTATTAGAATTGTATCAGCAGGTTTGTAATGACTAAAAAGATTCACATCATCAGTTTCGATAATCCATTTCCGCCAAATTATGGTGGTGTGATTGATGTGTATTACAAATTACAAGCATTAGCTGAGGCCGGAATAGATATTACGCTGCACGTTTTTGAATATGGTAGAGAGCCAAACGAAATACTGAATAAGTGGTGTAAACAAGTGCATTACTACGCGCGTAGGAAATTCGTTAATCCGTTTATTGGTTCCCTACCTTACATTGTTACCACACGTAATGATGAACAGTTATTAGCTAATTTACTAGTGGATGATGCTCCAATTTTATTTGAAGGACTTCACTCGTGTTTCTATTTAAATGATACACGAATAGCGCATCGTAAACGCATGGTGCGTATGCATAATATCGAGCATGAATACTACCGAAAACTAGAGGAAGTAGAAGGGAACTTTTTTAAAAAATATTTTTTCAGCAAAGAAGCAGAACGTCTTCAACGCTACGAATCAGTATTGCAGTATGCTGATGTGATTTTCGGGATTTCACCTAATGATTGCCGAGAGTTGAGCCAACGTTATGAAGGCGTGAAATTACTTCCTGCATTTCATGCAAATACCCAAGTTACGGGGCATGTTGGAAAAGGCGATTTCGCGTTTTATCATGGCAACTTAAGTGTAGGCGAGAACGATGAAGCAGCTAAGTTTTTGGTACGAGAAGTATTCAGTAAAATCAACGTTCCGTTAATTATTGCAGGTAACAAACCATCGGCACAATTAAAAGCTGTGGTTGATGAGTATGCACACATTACCTTGCTTGAAAACGCATCTACCGATCGCATTACTGAACTCACGCAGCAAGCTCATATTAATGTGTTACCTACTTTTCAAAATACCGGAATAAAATTAAAGCTCATCAATGTATTGTATCAGGGGCGTTGGGTATTAGCGAATGATATGATGGTTGCCAATACAGGTTTAGATGAATTGTGCACGGTGGCAAATGCTGCATCAGATATGGCCGCGCAAATTCTGCAGTTGATGCAAAAAGAATTTACAGCTATTGACATTGACAACAGAAAAAAAGTGCTGCTGAATGCTTTCAACAACACTTCTAATATTCAATGCTTAATTAATTGTATTTAGTGCGCATCTGCAAACACTTCGTTTGCAGCTAGCATGGCCTCTGTAAAGCGTCCATTATCAATACCCGTTACTATATTTTGGTTTGAAAAATACGCAAACAAGTTTTCGGTAGGCATATTGCCTGTAAGTTCATCAGCGGCCATAGGGCAACCTCCAAAACCTTTCATCGCTCCATCAAATCGCATACAACCATGTTGGTGTGCAGCCTCAATTTTCTCCAACCAAGTATCGGGAGTGGTATGAAGATGTGCGCCAAACTCAATGTGCGGAAATGCAGGAATTAAGTTGCTAAACAAATAGCTAATACTCTCCGGATTGGCAATACCAATGGTATCACTCAACGATAAAATGCGAACACCAATTTTATTCATTTCATTCACCCAATGTAAGGCAATATCAGCATTCCATTCGTCACCATAAGGGTTTCCAAATCCCATAGAAATGTATACAACTAATTCTTTTCCATGCTTCACGCAAAGCTCTTGCATTTGTTTTACGGTATCAACCGATTGTGCAATGCTGCTGTTGGTATTACGTTGTTGAAACGTTTCTGAAATAGAAAATGGAAAGCCAATGTATCTAATCGCCTCATGTTGCATGGCATCTTGTGCTCCTCGCACGTTAGCTACAATAGCTAAGAGTTTACTTTGGGTCGAGGTTAAATCTAGTCCGGCTAAAACTTCAGCGGTATCGCGCATTTGCGGAATGGCTTTAGGTGAAACAAAACTTCCGAAATCAATGGTATCAAAACCAACTTTTAAGAGCTGATTGATGTAGCTAATTTTGGTTGATGTTGGAATGAAATCATGCAAACCTTGCATTGCATCGCGTGGGCACTCGATAATTTTTACAGGCATAATCCTTTAATGTGGTGCAAAGCTACATTATTTCTGAAAATGTTTAGTTGGGTTGAATGGTAGGTAATCAACCACTTTTTTTATGTGGGTTGATGAAATGTAAATTATTGATAACAAGGTGTGTAGCGGCTAGTAAATTCAATACTTTTTTTAGTAAAATACTGTACCTTTGGCATCCCTGATAGATAAGGAAATGACAGACGAAATGAACACACCAGAAACAACCAATCCGGTTGACACTCTTCCGACCACGCCTTCAGTGCAGCCAACTGAGGCGGAAATGAATGCTTTGGCTGCTGAAAACGTAGATACAGCAGATGTAACACATGGCGACAACGACTTGGAAGCGGTTGCAGCAATGCAAGCCGAAGAGAACAATTATGCGCAACTGAGCAAGACTGAGTTGGTAGCATTGGCACAAACTATTGTGAGAGAAAAGGATTTAAACGAAGCCTCACAAATTTTTAAAGTAATTAAACCCCTATTTGAGCAAATTTTAGCTGACGAGCGTGCACACGCGTTAACTGAATTTTTGGAAGCAGGTGGTAACAAAGACGATTTCTCGTTTAAAAGTGATGGAACGCGTGAATTGTTTTACCATGCTTACAAAGAGTTAAAAGAACAACGTGCCCGCGAAGTTGCCAAACAAGAGGCGGAACGCCAAGGTAACTTAGCCAAGAAGGAGAACTTGTTAAAAGAGATCCAAGGTTTATTGGATGAGGAGGAAACTCCGGAAGGGTTTAAACGCTTAAAAGATTTGCAAAGCGAATGGAAGCAAATTAAAACTGTACCAAAAGAACATGTAGAGCGCCTTTGGGAAAGCTATCGTGTGCTATTGGATAAATACTACGATCGCCTTTCGATTAACAACGAATTGAAAGAATTAGATCGCAGAAAAAATCTAGATCAAAAAATTGATTTAACGAAGCGTGTTACTGAATTAGCACTCGAAACCAATATCAATAAAGCACTTATCATGCTTAAAAAGGCTCAAGAAGAATGGAGAACCATTGGTCCTGTTCCGAAAGAGAGCAACGAAGATATTTGGAATCGTTTCAAAGCAGAGTGCGATAAAATTTACGAAATGATTAAAGCGCTTCAAGCGGAGCGTGAGCGCAAACGTGAAGAAAACTTAGCGGCTAAGAAAGAGTTACTGGCTAAAGCACTTCAATTTGCAAACTTCAACAGTACTCGTATTAAAGAGTGGATTGAAAACACCACGGTTGTTAATCAGTTAATGGACGACTGGAGAAAAATCGGTCAAGTTCCATTAAAGGTGAGCGATGAAATTTGGAATGAGTTTCGTACTGCACGTAACCAATTTTTTAGTAACAAGAATGTTTTTTTTAAAAATCTTCAAGCGGAGCGCGATACTAATTTAAAGGCTAAAACCGAATTGTGTGAACGTGCGGAGGCGATTGCTAACATGCCATTGGATTGGAATAAACAAACCAATGAGTTGAAAAAAATGCAAGAAGATTGGAAAAAAATCGGTCCGGTTTCAGATAAAATTTCGGACGCTATTTGGAAGCGTTTCCGTTTAGCATGTGATACCTTCTTCGAGAAAAAGGCTCAACATTATTCATCTCAAATTGAAGAGCAAAAACAAAACTTAGAAACTAAAAAGCAATTGGTAGCTAAGTTAGAGGAGTTGTTAAATAGAGAGGAGGGCGCAAACATCCTAGCTGATTTAAAAGCAGTTCAAGACAGTTGGAATAATACCGGTTTCGTACCTATGGGCGAGAAGGAGAAGTTGAACAAACAGTACCAAGAACTAAACGATAAAGTGTTTAATAAATTCCGTCAGGCTAACCAAGAATTGCGTGATATGAAAGAAAAAGGACACTTGGAGGCGTTAGTGAATGGTCCGAATGGAATCCAAAAAATTAAACGCGAAGAGAAGTTTATGATGGACAAAATTCGTGGCTTGCGCAACGACATTGGTACTTGGGAAAATAACCTAGGATTCTTCTCTAAAGCTTCGGCTGATAATCCTATGGTGGTACAAATAACAGATAAGATTAAAGGTGCACAGCGTCAAATTCAACAAATGGAAGACAAATTGAAAACCATTCGTGAGTTTTTAAAACAAGCACCTAAAACCAACGACTAAAAGTTGATGATTAATCGACATTTTGTTTCTCACTTTTTAAAACATTATTGGAGTGCAACACGTATTGATGTGTTGCACTCTCCTTTTGTATTCGAGTTGTATAACACCTGTATTGCCCGCGAATCGGATGCTGATGTCACCTATTCAAAAATTGAATCTATCCGACAAGCGGCTAAAGGGAATACGCAAAAGCTGGTTCAATTGGATATGGGCGCGAAAGGAGAGGTTCGTCCCATTCGCGTAAAACCGGTAAGTTATTTTGCAAAACAACATGCAAAGCCGGCTCGAATTGCTCAAATCATTCATCGCATAGTAAAAAAATATAACTATCAATATGCGATTGAATTGGGTACTTCTCTTGGATTTACAACCATGTACATTGCAAATGCATTACCAAGTGAAGCTTATTTTACAACAATTGAAGGGGCACCTGAAATAGCTGCAGTGGCTCAAGAGCATCTTCAGCACTTGAAACCTTCATGTAAAGTAGATGTTAGGATTGGTAATTTTAATCATTGCTTACCCGAGGTATTGCATGAATTACCTCAGGTAGATTTTGCGTTTATTGATGGTAACCATACTTATGAAGCTACCATGCGGTATTTCGAGATGTTACTTCCAAAAGTCACTGCAAATTCCGTACTCATTTTTGATGATATCTACTGGAGTGCTGGAATGACCAGAGCCTGGAATGAAATCAAAAAACATCCGCGAGTAAATGTCACAGTCGACTTGTTTTATATCGGCCTAGTTTACTTTAGAACGGAGCAAGTAGAAGAGCATTTCAAATTACGTATTTGGTAGCTTGAAATACACCGTAAAGGTTGAACCAACGCCCACTTCACTGGTTACTTCTATTCTTCCTCCCATGGCTTCAATTTGATTTTTGGTGATGAACAGACCTATGCCTCTTGCCTCAGGGTGTCGGTGAAAGGTTTTATACATTCCAAACAATTTGGCGCCATGAGTTTTTAAATCAATCCCAAGTCCGTTATCAATAAATTTTAGTGCAGCAAAGCCTTCAGCCGTTTCTACCTGTAGTTCAACGAAACTTACTCTTTCCGGAGAACGATACTTAATACCATTTGTCAGTAAATTTAAAAGAATACTATCCAAATACGCTTTGTTTCCAAGCACATAAACATCTTCTTTTACTTTGTTTTGTATGTTAACTTGAGCGTCTTTAGCAAGACCGGTTACACTTTCAATAGCTTTATTAAGGGTGTCAGAAAGTGATATTTTTTCTAACTCTTCCTCAGTGTGATCATTCATGATAGCTACTTCACGCAAATGTGCAATAGTTTCATTTAAGTTGTCTGAGGCTTTTTTAAGCATATCAAATGCCGGATTCAATTTTAGTTCCTGTACATCCTCACTCACCATATCCATCAGCGATGCCATGTTTCCGGAGTGAGATCTTAAGTTATGGGAAACAATATGCGCAAAGTTTTTTAAGCGTGCATTTTGATTTTGGGTGGTGTTGAGCAATCGTTGTATATCCTGCTCGGCTTTTTTTACCTCTTTTAGGTTAGCAATAATCCCTATGTAGCCGGTATGAATGCCATCTTCCATCACACAAGTAATGGTTACTTGTACAGGAATTAGTTCCCCATTCTTATTTACTAAGGTCCATTCACGTGTTACGGGTTTATCAGGCAGAATGCCATAAGTGAATACTTCTTGCTCAGATATGGCAATTTTATTCAACTCTTCAAGTTCTTTTTTTCGTTGAGTAATTTCCTCTTCAAGATGAAACATCACTACTCTTTCCTTATTTATGATTTCATTGGCTTGGTATCCCAGCAAGTTTTCTGCTCCTTTATTAAAAGCGGTTACGAGGCCGTCTAGTCCTACTTCAATAATAGCTACATCAGGACTGGCATCGTAAAGTGATTGTTTCTTTTGTAAAGACTTTCTTATCTCTTGCTCTGCATGTTTTAGTGCTGTAATATCAACTACTTGAACAATAAAATAAACTGTTTTCCCGCTTTGATATTTTACCTGCGAAACAGCAAGAATAACGTACACTATATTTCCATTTTTATGGATATATCTTTTCTCCATTTGGAAACTATGTATTTCATCATTAACCAACGCACGTAAGTTTTTTAAGTCGGCTTCCAGGTCATCAGGATGGGTAAATTCTTTAAAGGTTAAGTTTCGCAACTCATCTTCACTATATCCGATCATATTGCAGAAACGTTGATTAATTTTAACCCACTTGTAATTAGCGGATACCAAGGCCATGCCGATAGAACTGTATTCGAAATTTTTGGAAAAAGTGTCTTCAATTACTCGAAGGCGTTCCGCCATCTTTTTCTGTGAAGTTATGTCCTCAGTAAGCATAGTAAGCCCCCCAATTTCTCCATCAACCGTATACCAAGGTTTAACATGCCACTTCAAATATTGAATACTACCATCTGATCTTACAAACTGATCTTCGTTACACGAAACTTCTTGCCCTCTTAAACAGTTTTGATGTATCTGTTTCCATTCATCACCTATCTCCGGGAAAACTACATAATGTGATTTTCCGATGATGTCTTTATTTACTAACTTATATTCTTTTAACCAAAGTTCGGAATGCGCAATGTAACGCATCTCGCGATCGAACATAGCTATAGCCGATGGGGCTTGTTGGATAAAAGAAACGTACTCTTCAATTTTATTTTTATGCGCAGTAATCTCTTCATGAGTTCCGTTCATCAATAAGGGCTTTCCATCTTCTGTCCATTCATAAACACTTCCTCTGGCAAGTACCCAAATCCAATGCCCAAGTTTATGCTTCATTCTAATCTCACATTCATAAGAATTGTTTATTACCTTGAAACAATCTTGCAATTTTCTATTTGAAATCGTTAAATCATCCGGATGTACATACTTAAGCCAAGTGTTTATACTAAGCGGTTCCAATTCCTTTAAGGTATACCCTATAATTTCGGCCCAACGTTCATTAAAATTTGTTTCGCCTGTTTGTACATTCCACTCCCATACCCCAAGTTGTGTGCTGGAGATTAAGTTGATTAATTTTCGTTTTTCGCGCAGTAGTTCTTTTCTGGTTTCTCGTTCCTCTGTTATATCTTGAAAGGTACCAAATATGCGCACACACACTTGATCATTTAATTCAGGCACGCAAAGTGATTTTACAAACTTGCTATTTCCTTTTGCAGTAATGATTTCGAATTCTTCGTAATAAGAAGCTCCCGACTCAGTAGCTTCACGAACGAGTTTAGTAATTCGTTGCCTATTTTCTCCTTCTTTGTAGAATAGAATAGCTTCACTAATGCCAGGTGTGTAATCTGTTTCTACTTCATGAATCTCTTTTGTTACCTTACTCCAGAATAGTTTTTGGGTAAGAATATCATAATTCCAATAGCCAATTTTTGCAACCTCATTGCATTGTTCCATCATCAACTCTTTTTGATGTGAACGTGTAATGTTATGAAGAGCAATGATTACTCGTATATCCTTGGTTGACTTTAGTTCAATTCTATTTAAGGTGAGCGTATACCAGCAAATTCCACCATGTGCGGTTTTAATAGCTACAGTAAGGTTTTTTACTGTTTCATACTGCATGACAAATTCATTCAATGCACGCTCAAAACGCAGAGGTGAGTCGAATAAAAGTAAGCTACTAAGTTCAGGATGTTTATCCGTTGAAAAACCAAGCTGACTCCAAAACTTGGCACTTGCCCAAATAGAAGCTGGGTCGTAGGGGTTACAATACCAAAGTCCATCAAGGGCTTGTTCGTGAATACATTCAAACAGCTGATGATTGAACGTTATTTGCGTGTACAACTCCTCTCCGAGCGGGGTGTTTTTTTGCATGTACGATTAGTGGGTTTTGAACATGTAAGTTTAGGAAAAAGAGAATCATTTAGTATGCTTAATATCAGGTATTAATCTATTTTAATTTAGCAAAAAAAAAGCCCTCATGCATGAGGGCTTTTTTTGGAGGAATTTATTTAGTTTAGATTTCTCTATTTACATCCCATTGTTCCATGTAGTCTGCAACTCTTCTTAAGAATGAGCCTCCCAATGAACCATCTACCACGCGGTGGTCGTAGCTTAGCGATAAGAACATAATGTGACGAATAGCAATTACATCACCCATTTCAGTTTCTATAACTGCCGGTTTCTTTTTTATACTTCCGGTAGCCATAATAGCCACTTGAGGTTGGTTAATGATTGGTGTACCCATTACGTTTCCAAATCCACCAACGTTTGTTAATGTAAATGTTCCGCCTTGAATTTCATCCGGAGCAAGTTTATTACCACGAGCACGATTAGCTAAGTCGTTAACACTTTTAGTTAACCCAACTAAGTTCATGTTATCGGCATTTTTAATTACCGGAACAATTAAGTTACCCGATGGTAAAGCTGCTGCCATACCGATGTTGATCTGCTTACGTTTAACGATGTTTTGACCATCAACCGCTACATTAATCATTGGGTAATCTTTTATCGCTTTTACTACGCACTCCACAAACATTGGAGTAAAGGTGATTTTCTCGCCTTCACGTTTTTCATAAACCTTCTTCGCCTTATCGCGCCATTTTACCATATTGGTTACATCGGCTTCAACAAATGAGGTTACGTGAGGAGAAACATGCTTACTCATCACCATATGGTCGGCAATGAGTTTACGCATACGATCCATCTCGATAATTTCATCACCTGGCATTAATGCTACTTTAGGCGCTTGATGTGTAGGTGCTGAAACAGCAGGTGCGGTTGTTTTTGGTGCTTCAACGGTTGGCGCAGGAGTGCTAACCACAGCAGGAGCAGCCGGTGTATTTCCTCTATTTTGTATGTATGCTAAAATATCACGTTTAGTAACACGACCTTCATTACCTGTTCCGGTAACGTTTTCTAATTCGGCCATGCTCACGTTTTCTTCTTTAGCAATGTTTAATACCAACGGACTGTAAAAACGAGAGCCGCTATTGGTTGCTTTAGGTGCAGAAGTAGTATTAACCGCAGCTGCAACTGTTTTTTCAACTTCAACCACTGCTGCTTTTACCTCAGGAGCAGGAGCCGCAGGTGCGCTTGCAGATGCACTTCCTTCTAAAGCAATAATAGCAATAGCAGCGCCTACAGGAACTACATCGCCTTCGTTGAATAAACGTTTAACTAATTTACCGCCTTTTGGTGAAGGAACTTCAGAGTCTACTTTATCCGTAGCAATCTCTAAAACAGTTTCGTCAGCAGCTATCATATCGCCTTCGTTTTTTACCCAACGAATGATGGTGGCTTCTGCAATACTTTCGCCCATTTTGGGCATTACCAGTTGAAATTCAGACATAATAGGTTGATTCATTTAATCAGCAAGCACCCTAATTTTTCTAGTAAACTGATTACTTGATGATTAGTGCAGTATTCCTGCTGAATGGTTGGGCAAATTTAATTTTTTAAGCGACTAATGCCAATATAATTTGAGCAGGTGAAACTTATTTACGACCGAAGTTTTTGGCTGCAGGTTTATTGCCTCTATTGCCATCCTTATTCGGTTTTGGGCCTGATGAGTTTCCTTTATATTTTCTTCCGTTACTTGCCGGTTTAGGAGCGTTTCTGTTTTCTCCTTTTTTCTGATGCCTGCGGTCGTTCGGACTTTTCGGTTTCGGGTCAAAATCAACCATGGGGTATTTATGTCCTTCCACCACCGGAATTTTTTTGCCAATCAGTTTTTCAATATCTCTTACATACTCGCGTTCCTCTGCATCACAAAAACTAATCGATTTTCCACTTGCTCCACCTCGGCCTGTTCTACCAATTCGGTGAACATACGTTTCTGCTTGGTTTGGTATTTCATAATTGATTACATGACTCAATTCATCAATATCAATTCCACGAGCTGCAATATCGGTAGCAACCAACGTGCGAATCATACCTGTTTTGAAATCATTTAACGCATGTTGTCTGGCATTTTGAGATTTATCACCATGTATGGCTGCTGCCTTAAATCCGTTTTTGTTTAAATCTTTTGCAATACGATCTGCTCCATGTTTGGTTCGTGCAAAAACCAATACGCGTGTCATCTCTTTTGCTTTCAATAAATCCATCAACAAGAGTTTTTTATTACCCTTGTCGATGTAGTATAACGATTGCGTTACGGTTTCGGCAGTAGATGAAACAGGAGTTACTTCTACTTTCACCGGTCTTTGTAAAATAGTATCAGCTAACTTTACGATTTCAGGAGGCATGGTTGCTGAAAAGAAAAGAGATTGACGTTGATGAGGAAGTTTGGCAATAATGCGTTTCACATCATGCACAAAACCCATGTCCAACATTCTGTCTGCTTCATCTAATACAAAAATTTCAATAGTAGAAAGGTTAACGAAACCTTGTTGCATTAAATCTAACAAGCGTCCTGGAGTAGCTACCAAAATATCTAATCCATACTTTAATGCATTGGTTTGCGCGTGTTGTGATACACCTCCAAAAATAACAGAGTGCTTTAAACCGGTGTGTCTGCCATACGCTGCAATACTCTCTCCAATTTGAATCGCAAGTTCGCGTGTAGGTGTTAAAATTAAAGTGGAAAGAATGCGTCTTTTATTTTCTTGTTTGCGTTGTTCAACTAAACGTTGAAGAATAGGAATAGAAAATGCTGCTGTTTTACCGGTCCCTGTTTGTGCACAACCTAACAAATCATTTCCTGCTAATACCGGAGGAATGGCTTGTGCTTGAATTGGGGTTGGTTGATTGTAACCTTCTTCTTGTAAAGCACGAAGTATTGGTTCAATCAGATTGAGTTCATTAAAAGTCATTTTACAAAGGTAGCCTAATATAATTAAGCACGCTTGTTATTTTTATGCTTCAGCTATGATTTGCTTTCGTAACATATCTAATGCTTGTATAGCGGTGCGTTGTATAGTACGTTCTCGATTATCGCCCATGTTAAACTGTTTAGCTATAGTTTGCGATGGTGTAGCTAATGCAATCCAAACAGTTCCTACCGGTTTTTCTTTCGTTCCACCATCAGGTCCGGCTATGCCGCTTGTTGCAATGGCAAAGTCTACATTAAATTTCGCTCGAACTCCAATAGCCATTTGTTTTACGCAAGCCTCACTAACGGCACCGTGTTCTTTTAAAATATCGGGAGATACACCTAGTTCATTTATTTTAATTTCGTTGGCATAGCTAATCACACTTCCTTGATAATATGAAGAGCTTCCGGGAACAGAAGTAATCAAATGAGCGATATATCCACCCGTACAACTTTCTGCTGTTGCTAATGTATAGCCTTGTGATTTGAGTAGCAACCCAACATTTTTTTCTAAGGTGTCGTTTTCTTCACCATATATATAGTCACCAATTAATGCATATAATTTGGTTACCTCCTCGTTCATCTCTTCAAACAAAACAGCTTCGTTGTGATGATTTCCACTCAAACGTAAACGAACCATACCCACTGCCGGTAGATAGGCAAGTTTGATATGTTTAGGAAGATTGTTTTCGAACTGTTCAATTTTTTCTGCTAAAAAACTTTCACCTATGCCACAGGTTAAAATGGTACGATGCAAAATAATTGGCAGCTTAAATTTTTTCTTTAAGCGAGGGATACATTCCTCTTCAAAAATGGTTTTCATTTCAAAGGGAACACCCGGCATACTGATGTATATTTTTTGATTTTGATCAAACCACATTCCGGGTGCAGTTCCACTTCTATTAAATAACACTTCACACACTTCCGGAACTAATGCTTGTTGAACATTACTTTCAATAATGGGTAATCTTCGTTGTTTAAAAATACTCATCACCCAAGATTTTACATCTGCATTTTCAATTAACGTTGAGTTGAAATAAGATGTTAATGTATGTTTCGTAACATCATCTTTTGTTGGACCTAAACCTCCCGTCATGATAATGATATGTGCTCGTTGTTCAGCTTGCTGCAGGGCGTTTACAATTGCATCTGCTTTGTCTGAAACAGATGTACGATGCACTACTTGGATACCAAGCTTGCTTAACTCTTGACCTAACCAACTTGAATTTGTATCGATGATTTGCCCAATCAATATTTCATCGCCAATAGTTATAATTTCTGCGTTCATATCATGTATGATTTGCCTGCAACTTACAAATTATTTTATCGTATCAATACAACTTAGAAAACACTTTTTTGATTTGATGAATGAATAATGATGATGTGATGAGTAGAAAAAAAGTAAACAGAAATAAACAAATTAGTAATGGTGTAAAAAAAAATATACATCGATGTTTTGTTCGTATGAAAGTGAAATATCAAATAGAAAATTAAACAAGTAAGTTATTTGAGGTGATAAACTTTTTTTTTAATGCGTGATTGTTTTTCAATCGCTGAAGATGCTTGAAAAATCAATATGTTCAGCGTGTATGAAGAATGATGAAGATGATAGGTGTGATGAACTTGAATAACGATGTGAATATGTTGTGACTAACAATTTTTTGATACAGATACATGATTGAAGTTGAATGTAAACACTTGAAAAATCAATAGCTTCATGTATTCTATTCGTGGTTATCAACAGGAAAAGTGCGTGCAAATTTTTTGTGCGTGAGGCACAAGTGTTTGTATATTATTTTCACTCGTATAAATTTGTTCATGTAATCAATCAAATAAATAATTAAAAACATGGCAACTAAAAAAACTACTAAAGCTGCTGCTCCTAAGAAAGCTGCTGCTAAGAAAGCCGCTCCTAAGAAAGCTGCTGCTAAGAAAGCTGCTCCTAAAAAAGCTGCTGCTAAGAAAGCTGCTCCTAAGAAAGCTGCTGCTAAGAAAGCCGCTCCTAAGAAAGCTGCTGCTAAGAAAGCTGCTCCTAAAAAAGCTGCTGCTAAGAAAGCTGC
>JACCDH010366361.1_pt1 | contig 25841 bp, 25 predicted proteins | sample 7442481 | NCBI WGS metagenome assembly JACCDH01 (sample SAMN15323433, study PRJNA562643) | freshwater metagenome | isolation source: river surface water | place: USA:Blue River Watershed | collected 2017-08-15 | reverse complement strand
GTATTCATGGTGTTACTCCTTGTAGGGTCATAACTCTACTCCTTGATTCGGTACCATGTCACCATCACTTGAACACCCTATTGCATTGACCCATGACCGAAGGCTCCCCCACGCTCGATGTGCAAGGCGCATTGGCCACGCTCACCTTGCGCCGTCCATCGCAGCGCAACAGCTTGACCGATGATGATCTCAACACCCTATTGGCCCACTTTGATGACTTGAACCACAACACCCAAGTGCAGGTGGTGGTGGTGCGCGCCATCACCCAAGGCCAAAAACAACCGGTGTTCAGCGCAGGCTACAACGTGGGCGGCTTTGACAACGACCCCATGGCGCCCTTGTTCTTTGAAAAAATTCCAGATGCCTTAGAACGCTTGCGCCCGATCACGGTGTGCGCTTTGAATGGCAGCGTGTACGGTGGCGCCACCGATTTGGTGCTGGCTTGCGATTTTCGTGTGGGCTTGAAGGGCATGCATTGGCGCATGCCTGCTTGCGCATTGGGCCTGCACTACTACCCCAGCGGTTTGCGCCGCTATGTGAGCCGTTTTGGTTTGAATGCCAGCAAACGTGCATTTCTATTGGGGCAAGCCCTTGCCTTTGAAGACTTGTTGCCGCTGGGTGTGTTTGAACAACTCACCGAAATACATGAGCTCGACAAAGCGGTGTCAGACATCACAACGCCCTTGCTCAGCATGGCACCGTTGGCACTCAGCGCCACAAAAAAAAGCTTGAACGAAATCGCTGCTGGTTTGTATGGCGAGCCCGTGCTACGCGAACGTTCACGTGCATCGGTGTACAGCCAAGATTTCGCAGAAGGTCGTGCGGCATTTGCCGAACGTCGCACGCCGCAATTCAAAGGTCAGTAAAAAGGAAAGCCATGACCAACCACCCTTCTCTCTCTGCCGACGAAGTTTTGCAGCAATGGTTGCAACGCGAAGCTGAGATCAAACAATCCATGCTGCCCAATGGCATCACACCTTTGCATGAGGTGTTGCCACGCTCAGGCTTGCAGTTCTTGCAAGGCATGCTGACCGGCCACACACCTCACGCCACGTTTTCTAAAACGCTTGATTTTTTATTGGTCGAAGTGAGCGAAGGCAAAGCGGTGTTTCAAGGCCAGCCCGGTGCCGGGCATTTGAACCCGTTGGGCACGGTGCACGGCGGTTGGTTTTCAACGCTGCTGGACTCTGCATTGGGTTGCGCCGTGCATTCGATGCTGCCACCCGGCAGGGCTTACACCACGGCCGAGTTGAATGTGAATTTGGTCAAAGCTCTTACACCAAAAGTGGCACGCGTGCGGGCCATTGCAGAGATCGTGCATTGCGGCAAACAATTGGCCACCTCGCAAGCACGGTTGGTGGGAGCCGACGGCACGCTGTATGCCCATGCCACTTCAACCTGCTTGGTTTTTGACATTCCAACACAATCCAAATCATGAGACTCTTACACACCATGCTGCGCGTTGGCGACCTGCAACGCTCGATCGATTTCTACACCCAAGCCATGGGCATGCAATTGCTGCGCACGACAAAACGTCCTGATCAAAACTACGATTTGGCATTCGTGGGCTACGGCAACAACCCCGACCACGCAGAAATTGAGTTGACGTACAACTATGGCGTCACCTCATACGACATCGGCACCGCCTACGGTCACATCGCCATCGGTGTGCCCGATGTGGTGGCCACATGTAACGCTATTCGCCAAGCCGGTGGCAACATCACACGCGAACCTGGCCCCGTCAAAGGCGGCTCTACCTTCATTGCCTTTGCGCAAGACCCTGACGGCTACAAAATCGAACTGATTCAGCGCTGAGTTGAATGGGTTGCAACAGCCTCACTCAAGTGGTTGATCTGGTTTGCATCATCAGCGCGGCTTTTTCAAGCAACGCTGGTGTGTCCACATCCATCACACAACCTGCATCGTCTATGGGTACTTGCTGGCTTTTGTGCTTGGCCACCACCGCACTGGCACCTTGATCGCCTGTTAACTGCAACAAATCGGGCAAACATTGTTTTGAAAAACCCACAGGGTGGCCGCGTTGTTGCTGATACATCGGCACCACCACATCGCAAGCTTCGGGCGCTTGCGTTGCAGCGTGCAAAGCGTGGGCCATTAGGCGCAATGTGGTGGGTTGAATCAAGGGCAAGTCGGCTGGCAAGATCAACCACCCATCAGCTTGCTGCGTCGCCTTCACGCCGCAGGCAATGCTGTCGGCCATGCCGGGGTTTGGCAGATGCTTTGTGTGTTCTGGCGTCACCATATGCCAAGGCAAGCCGCTGGCTTGAACGGCATGGAGCACATGTTCTCGCACGGGTTTGCCGAGCAGCAAGGCATCAAGTTTGTACTGGGCACCACCCGCTGCTTTGAAGCGTTCACCTCGGCCAGCGGCCAACACGATCACACGAATGGCAGGCATCGGGCGTGAAGCACACCTCAGCGCCAGCATCGTTGTGGCTGATGCGTTGGGTGTTTTTAGCGTGCGCAACTTCCATGTCGCGTGGCAAAGCCACTTTGTTTTTCACGGCCAACACTTCGGCCATGATGCTGACCGCAATTTCTGCAGGTGTTTTGCTGCCAATGTAAATACCAATGGGGCCACGCAGTTTTTCCAAACTGGCAGGCGTTTGGTCCATGTGTTCGATCATGCGCTCGCGACGTGCTTCGTTGTTGCGACGCGAACCAATGGCGCCCACATAAAACGCTTCGGTGTTCAAGGCTTCTAACAACGCCAAATCGTCTAGCTTGGGGTCATGTGTGAGCGCAATCACGCAACTGCGGCGGTCGGCGCGAAAACTTTGCACCACATCATCAGGCATTTCAGAGGTGAGCGTGACATTGGGCACCGACCAAGCGCCACGGTATTCTTCACGTGGGTCGCACACGGTCACAGCAAAGCCATTGAACAAGGCCATGGTGGCCAAGTACTCCGTCAGCTGCCCTGCACCAATCAACAACATGCGGTACTCGGGGCCATAGGTGTTGATGAGTTGCTGCTCATTGATTTGCAACTCAGCGGGTGCATCGCTCAATTGCAAGTTCACTTGCCCGTTAGAGAGATCGGTGGTGCGTTGCATCAAATGGCCGGTCGCCAAGTGGCTCAACAGCTCGTCCAACAACTCGGCATCGGGGTCAAACTCCAACACCAATTCGAGCGTGCCGCCACAAGGCAGACCAAAGCGATGCGCCTCATCGGCAGTCACGCCATATTTGATGCGTTGCGGTGGTCCTGAGGGCAAAGCGTTTGGGGCATCGGCATTGTTGGTGGTGGCTGCATGCGCATAGGCCTGCGTGAAGCGGTAAATCAAATCGTCTTCAATGCAACCACCCGACACCGAACCCACCACCGAACCGGTTTCGCACAAGGCCATGATGGAGCCGATGGGGCGTGGTGACGAACCCCACGTGCGAACCACCGTGGCAAGCAAGGCGCGTTTGCCAGCCACGCGCCAATCGCGTAGCGTGCGCAACACCATGACGTCTAGGTTTTCCATTTGTTTTTTCTTGAAATTGGTGTTCGAAGTTTTGGCTCGAAAATTTGAAACTTACCCGCGTGTCAACAGCACCGCAGCCACGGCCACCACACCCAATGCTGCGATCCAAAACCACGAAGGCAAACCGCTTTCGGTTTTGTCAGCCGCGCCGTCTAAGTCGTCTGTCTTTGCATCACCCTCTGTTGGTGGATGCAGTTTGACGAGTTCGTTTTCAAAACGTTGAAAAAACTCTTCCGACAAATTCTTGGCCACACCGTCGATCAAACGTTGTCCCAGTTGTGCAATTTTTCCACCGACTTGCGAATGCACGGTGTAGCTCAGTTCGCAGCCCGCTTCGTGCGCGGCCAAGGCGACATTGGCTGTGCCTTTGCCAAAACCGGCCACACCCCCTTGCGCTTCAAACTGCAAAGCGTATGAATTGGGTGGCACGATGTCCATCAAGCTGACTTTGCCAGTGAACTTGGCAGCCACAGGCCCCACTTTGAGTGACACACCGACGGCGTAAACATTGGGTTCGGTCAATTCAAATTTGTCGCAACCGGGGATGCAGGATTTCAAAATGTCTGGGTTGTTCAATGCCTCCCACGCTTGCGCTTGGGTGACGGGTAAAGGGCGACTGCCTTGCATATCCATGGTGAAAACTCCGAATCAAGAATGACCAAGCGGCGTGAGAACACGCCGCGAATTGGGTGACGGCGTGTCACCACGCCTCGAATGAGCCAACGGCGAATTGCCTCGCCGTGTATCGATCAATTGTGCAATAGCCTGCGCGAGTTGCTCGAGTTCAGACAAATTATGAATCGCCAGCATGCCGTCTGCGTGCTGATGCAACACTTTGGCACCGGTGGCCAAAGGGGCATAGCCTTCAAAGCGCAACAAGGGGTTGAGCCACAACAGTGAGCGGCTGTGGCGTTTCAGCCATGCCAATTCGTCTGCCAACACCTCTGGCTCGCCGGTGTCTAAACCATCGCTGATCAACAGCACCACCGTGCGTCGACCCACCAAACAACGGCTGTGTGTGGTGCGCAAAGTGGTCAAGGCGCCACCCAGTCGGGTGCCTCCTGCAAAGTCTTGAATGCGTTGGTTGGCAGCCTCCAGCATGTCGTCTGCATCGCGCAAGCGAAACGCAGCACGCAAATCGGTGAGATCGGTGCCAAACGCAAACACCGCACGCGGCACACGCCGCGTGGCTTGGTGCAAAAACGCCAACATGAGGCGCGCGTATCGCTCCATCGAACCCGAGATGTCGACCAAGATCAACAAAGGCAACGGCTGCGGTCTGCGCGTGCGATGCGGTATGTGCAACAACTCACCCCCCATGCGCGTGGCTTCGCGCATGGCGCGTTGCCAGTCCATGCGTTTGCCACGGTCGCCCGCATGGGTGCGTCGACCGGGCACTTGTGGCAAGGGCATTGCCATGACGCGCACCAGTCGCTCAACCAATCGAAATTCGCTGGCACTCAAGCTTTGAAAATCGGCATGGCGCAAACGCACACCATCGCTGGCCGACATGGCAGCGTCGCGTTGCAACGCTTGTTCTCTTTGAGGGGACTGTTGTGCCATTCGCGCCGCCAACAAGGCCTCTTGCACACGTGCTTTTTGTTTGGATTGATTGGCGTCTTCATGTGCTTGGGGCAGCATTTGCGACAACCGCTTTTGCATCAACTCTGGACTTTTGAAAAATGCATCAAAGAGTTGCGCAAACACCTCGCGGTCTTGTTGTCGGCTGATCAACACGGCCTCTAAGGCTGCCGCAAAATCGTCTTTGCGTGACACCCCCATCAGCAGAGCTGCCTCTAATGCGAGCGCCATGCGCGAACTGTCCAACGACACACCTGCACGTCGCAAGGCACGGCAAAAGCCAACCACGTTGTCAGCCATTTTTCCGGTGCGCGCATCGCCTGTTTGCATGAAACTCACAGCCTAAGTGTCACGCCTCTTCAGGCGTTAGCAATTCATCCACCAGAGGCAGCAAAGCGGCCACGTCTTCGCGTTGCTTGAACAAAATACCCGCGGTGTCTTGCACCACTTCAGGGTCGAGGTGCAAGGCATCGAGCGACACCAAAGCTTTGGCCCACTCCACGCTCTCAGCAATGCCAGGTGCGCGTTGAAAGGCATTGGCAAAAGGCTGACTGCGCAAGCGCCCCACAAAGGTGGCCACTTGCTCTGCAAGTTGCGCACTGGCTTGTGGCACTTGCGCACGCACAATAGCGAGTTCACGTTCCCGCTCGGGGTAATCCATCCAATGAAATAAACAACGGCGCTTGACCGCATCGTTCAAATCGCGCGTGCGGTTGCTGGTCAAAATGGTCACAGGAGTTGTTTCAGCTTGGATGGTGCCAAGCTCTGGAATGCTCACTTGGTATTCGCCCAAATACTCCAGCAAAAAAGCTTCGAAGGGCTCATCTGCACGATCTACCTCGTCGATCAACAACACCGCGCCCGGTGCCGGCGCTTGCAAGGCTTGCAGCAACGGACGACGTATCAAATATTTTTCTTGATACACCTCGCGCTCAATTTGATCACTCGCCACACGGTCTTGCGCAGCACGCATGTGCAACAACTGCGCGGCGTGGTTCCACTCGTACAACGCCTCGCGCTGCTCCATGCCGTCATAGCATTGCAAGCGAATGAGTTGGCGTTGCAACACCTTTGACAAAGCTTTGGCCAGTTCGGTTTTGCCCACACCCGGTTCGCCCTCGAGCAACAGGGGGCGTTGCAAACGCAAACTCAAAAAAACGGCGGTTGCCAACCGCCGTTCTGCCTGATAGCCCACGCTGGCTAAAGCGTGGATCAGGTCGTCAACAGAACCCTCGAATGTCATCAATGTCCGTGTGAAAGTGAATGGGCCACAGCGCGCTGTGTTTGAACTTTGATCATGTGCGCACGGTACTCGGCTGAAGCATGCAAATCGCTGTTGAGCTCAGCGCTGTCCACTTGCACAGCCTCCACCGCTTTGGCGCTGAAATCTTTGCTCAAAGCAGCTTCCAAACCTGCATGACGGAACACGCCGTTGCCTGCTCCCGTGATGGCCACTCGCACGCCCGAGTCCGTGTCAGCCACAAACACGCCGACCAACGCAAAGCGTGACGCGGGCTGGCGGAATTTGGCGTAGGACGCACGTTGAGGAATCGGAAAGCTGATGGCGGTGATCAACTCACCGGCTTCGAGCGCGGTGGTGTACATGCCTTGAAAATAATCGTCTGCCGCAATTTTTCGCTTGTTGGTGTGCACTGTGGCGTTCAAGGCCAGCACGGCACTTGGGTAGCAGGCGGCGGGGTCGTTGTTGGCCACAGAGCCACCCAAGGTGCCCATAGCACGCACTTGTCGGTCACCAATGCCAGCAGCCAGTTCGGCCACCGCAGGAATGTTTTTTTGCACGTCAGCGCTGTTGGCCACATCTTGGTGTCGCGTCATGGCACCTATCACGATGTTGTTGCCTTCTTTTTTAATGCCTTTGAGTTCAGCAATTTGACTCAAGTCAATCAACGCTTCGGGTTGCATCAGGCGTTGCTTCATCGAGGCCAACAAGGTTTGCCCACCTGCCAACGCTTGACCACCGGCGAGGACGGCCTTTGCGGCATCGGCCAATGCAGTGGGTCGTTCAAATTGAAATGCGTACATGTCGGTAGCTCCTTCAGGCCTTCATCGCTGCGGCACCTTGCACCACAGCTTTGACAATGTTTTGATAGCCGGTGCAACGGCACAGATTGCCGTCCAACGCCTCGCGAATTTCTGCTTCACTTGGGTTGGGGTGTTTTTGGCACAAATCGACGGCGCTCATCACCATGCCAGGCGTGCAAAAACCGCACTGCAAACCGTGGCAATCTTTGAAGGCTTGTTGCATGGGATGCAAAGCGCCATCTTGCTTTGCCATGCCTTCAATGGTGGTGACGTGCTTGCCCTGTGCTTGCGCCAGCAACACATTGCAAGACTTGATCACATCGCCGTCCATGATGACACTGCAGGCGCCGCATTGCGCGGTATCGCAACCCACATGGGTACCGGTGAGTTGCAATTGATCCCGAATGGCCTGCACCAGCAACGTATTGGGCGCTGCATCGAGCGTCACGGGTTTGCCGTTGATATGAAAGGCGACGTGCATGAATATCACTCCTCAGAAGAGAAAATTACCACCTCAGAGCATAAGGCCGCCGGAAGCGTTCAAAATCGGGGTTAACCAAAAAATCGTCACACAAAGCACACCTTCTGCCGCTGGGCCTATTTTCACCATGAACGACATTGCCAACCTCCGCAAAAGCTACGAACGCGCCGAGCTCAACGAAACCGCCTCGGCGTCAGACCCGATGCAGCAGTTTGACCAATGGCTCAAGGAAGCGCTGAGCGCCCAAGTGCCCGAACCCAACGCCATGACCTTGGCCACCGTGGGCAGTGACATGCGCCCCAGCACCCGCGTGGTGTTGATCAAAGGCTACGACGCACGGGGCATCGTATGGTTCACCAACTACCAAAGCCGCAAAGGGCAACAACTGGCGGGCAACCCGTTTGCCGCGCTGCAGTTTCATTGGGTTGAACTCGAGCGCGTGGTGCGCATCGAAGGTCGTGTGGAAAAGGTCAGCGACGCCGAAAGCGACGACTACTTTCACAGCCGTCCGCTGGATTCACGCATTGGCGCATGGGCCAGCCCGCAAAGCCAGGTGATTGAGGGCCGCAGCGTGCTGGTGACCAATGTGGCCAAATACGGCGCGCAGTTTTTGCTGCAGCCCCCTCGCCCACCGCACTGGGGGGGCTACCGTCTGGTGCCCGATCAGTGGGAGTTTTGGCAAGGTCGTAAAAGCCGTTTGCACGATCGCTTGCGGTATCGCCAAACCACAGACGGTTGGCAGCGCGAAAGACTCGCGCCCTGACCCTCATTCTCAAAAACTGGCATGCACGCCCACCTTCATGCTGCGTCCAGCCATGGGCGGCGCGTCTTTGCCCTCAGCTGGCATGGTTTGACGCAGTATCGAGGTGGCAGAGTACGCCACTTGATTGGTCAGGTTGTCCAGCTTGGCAAACCACAACCAATGCGTACGACCAACATGCTGGTGGTAGTTCACCGCAGCGTGCCAGAGGGTGTAACTGGGGGTGGTCAAATTGCCATCGGGCACTCTGTTTTGTGCGGCCGCATGCACCGCACCCAAGCGTGCGCCCCAAGCATCGCGTGCCCACAAAACATCCGCCCCCAATCGCGAAGGTGCCATGCGCGGCATGGGTGTTTGATGTGTCAAATCGTTGGCATGCACTTGGTCATAACGCAACTCCAAGTCTGTTGTGCCAAAGCTTGCGTCTGATCTCAACAAGGCATCCGAGCCCCCCACCAAACGCCATTTGGCTTGCGACTCAAACCCCATAAAACGTGCTCGTACGCCTTGGTAACGATAGTTAGGCAAGGCATTGGTTTGACCACCCGTTGCTTGCAAAGACAAAAAGTTGGCAAACTCAGACACAAAGCCTGTCAGAGAAAACCGATGCACACCGCGCTGCCACTCCCCCCCAACATCCCACTGCGTGGCTTTTTCCAAAGCGCTGTTGGGGTCACCCATTTCATAGGTGCCGGAGGCCACATGGGGGCCATCGGCGAATAGCTCATAGTCCTTGGGCGCGCGTTCGCTGTGACTCACATTGGTGGTCAGTTGCCAGCCACTTTTCGATTCACTTGAACGCGCATTGCGCATGGCGCCAATCGATGCGCTGAAAGGCTGAAAACGTTTTTTGCTGCCCATGCTCGCGGTGGGTTCTGTCTTAACGGTGACAGTCTCGGTGCGCGCCCCCGCGCTCAATTGGCCCCATGATGTGTTGATCGCCTGGTAAGTGAACAACGCTTGGCTTTGACTTCGGCTTGGCGGCAGAAAAAAACTTGCTCCCGCTTCATCGATCGTGAGTTGCCGGCTGTCACGTTGCAAACCAACCAAGCCATCGTGCTTCAGGTTGCCCCCTAAAGAACGCGAGGTCTGATGCACCTCAACCCGCAGGTCATTGCCCTGCGTGTCAAACCGAACACCAGCGCTCGGACCTTCGTATTCGGTATGTGAATATTGCGTACGGCCCCATTGGAATTTGATCCGCGATACACCCTCCCATGCAGGGCGCATCTCACCCGCCAACACATGGTGGCGCCGCACCATGCCAATTTGCACATTCTCTTCAGCCACCGTGCCGTAACGGCTGCGGTATTCGCTGCTGGACAAACCCACAAAGCCTTGGTCGAAATAAAGTGTCCCACCAGCACCACCACCTTGCGCATTTGCAGCAGAGTTGCACAAAAGAGTGGCACCACTGCAGTTCATGCGACGAGGCACGCGCATGTCGCGACTGCTGCGATCAAATGCATCGACATGCAATGCGTAACGATCGTTGCCCGCTTCTACCATCGCCGAGCTGCTGCGTTCTTGGGTGGCGCCACCGGCGCGCAATTCGCCTTTACCAGCAACACCACCGTTTTCATCAAAAACCCGTTCGCGGGCGATGCGGTTGTCCATCACATTCACCACACCCCCAATGGCACCGCCACCGTAGAGCAGGGTTGCGGGGCCGCGCAACACATCGATGCGTTCGATGGTGAGTGGATCGATCGGCAGGGCATGGTCAAAGCTCAAACCCGACACATCAAGGTTGGCCCCACCGTTTTGCAAAATTTGAATGCGGTCTCCCTCTAGACCTCGAATCACGGGTCGCCCGACATTGGGGCCAAACGCGCTATTGGATACGCCAGGTAAGTTATCGAGCGTTTCACCCAAAGTGCTGGCCTGACGTTGCACCAACGCCGCGCCTGACAAACGTTGTGCAGGCACCAAAATGCCAGCATTCAAAGGGCTTGCGGTGATGGTGACCTCTTCTAAAGCGCTGATGTTTGACTCAGCGGCAACAGCGACTGCGACTGCACTGAAACAGCACGCCGCAGCTGTAGCCAATTTTTTTTGACGAATAAAAATGGTCATGATGGTATGTGATCAATGCCAAAGAAAATACCTTGCAATCGCAAGGCGCCCTTTGTTTATCAACACACCACAGGCGGTCCTCTGACAGAAAAAAACACCACGTGCTTGACCCAACTCACCAGCAAGGTGTGCGCCAGGAAGCATGGTGTTTGAATGTGTGATGGTGCCAGCCATATCGCCAAAGGCCACGCATCGGCACAGGCCTGATCGAGCAACTGACAATCCGAAGCGCGGGTATGGTCGCCCCACAAACCAACCAAGTGGCTTTCACCCTGCGTTGCACGTTTTGCTGGATCAGACGCAACGGTGTCGCTGTCGGCCAGTTGATTGACAGCGCTAGGTGCGTTCAAATTTTGAACATGCAACACCCGGTGCATGCCCACCACAGATTGGAGGAGCACCAGGCACAACGCCATGGCCATCAAGCCACGTTGCATCACATGACTCTGGCGCAGCTGTTCAAGCATGGACCACCCGATTGGCAAATGTCTTCAAAAACTTTTGCACCTTAGGCGCCACCACAAAGGCGCAATACCCTTGCTCCGGATGGTTGGCGAAATAGTCTTGGTGATAGTCTTCAGCAGCATGGTAATTGCGCAAGGTTGTCAGCTCTGTCACCACTTGACCCTTCAAATGAAGCGACACTTCGGCCATCACTTCTTGCGCAACCTTGAGATCAGCCTCATCGTTCACATAAATACCGCTGCGGTATTGCGTGCCCACATCATTGCCTTGCCGATTCAAGGTGGTGGGGTCATGCACCACAAAGAAAATTTCTAGCAAAGCACGTAGGTCAATTTGCTGTGGGTCGTACACCACCCGAATCACTTCGACGTGTCCGGTCTCGCCGGTGCAGACTTTCGCGTAGGTTGGGGCCGGGTCATGCCCGTTGCAATAGCCAGACTCCACATCTAACACCCCTTGCACCCGCACAAAGACCGCTTCGGTACACCAAAAACAACCGCCACCCAAGGTGATAACCTTGGGCGCTTCGCGGGTCGTTGACGATGACGCGTTCAGATCTTGCATAGGTAAATGATATACATGGAAGCCCTTCTTTTCCTAAAACCCATTCTGACAGGCTTGGTCATGCCAGCGGCGTTTGGGCCTTTGTTGGTCATGGCCTTGTCTGTTTGGGCCTTGCCGCGTGCTCCCAAGAGAGTCGGCCTGCGTTTACCCATCTGCCTCAGTGGTGGGGTTGGCTTAGGTCTTTGGCTCATCAGTTGCCCTGCGGTGGCCGTGTGGTTATCGGTGCACATGCTGCCGCAATTCAAGGCCGTTCAAGCGACAGACTTAAAGCAACTGGAGGTGCAAGCCATTGTGATTTTGGGCGGTGGGGCCGACGCGCATACCCACGAATACGATGGGCCGAACCTCTCGTCAGCCAGCATGTCACGCCTGCTCTACGGTCTGCATTTGGCGAACAGCACGCACCTGCCCATGGCTTTCACCGGCGGCAAAGGTTGGGCCGCACAGGCTCAGCAAGCCTCCGAGGCTGAGGTGGCCGACATGGTGCTGGCTCGTCTGCGAGCGCCTGCCTTGCGTTGGCAAGAAAACCAATCGCGCGACACCCGAGAAAACGCACAAATGACCGCCAACCTTCTGCAAAAAGACGGCATCACACACATCGCTTTGGTCACGCATGCTTGGCACATGCCCCGCAGCGTGCGCAACTTCGAAAATGCAGGCTTCAAAGTGCTGCCGGTCCCCATGGGCTACATCCAAACCCATGCGCAACCCGTTTTGCAGTGGATACCCAGCGGTGACGCGCTCAAAGACAGCTGCGCCGTCTTGAGAGAATGGCTTGGCTTACGACTGACATGAGCACGGTTTTTGGCTTTTCGGTTACATTAATAACCAACCAGTCATTAACAAATTGCCGTGTCCTCCAAAGCCGCCTCCGTCACCCCCGAATCGCTGCAAAAGCGTGAGCGTCGCAAAGAGGCTCGCCCCGGCGAGCTGCTGGACGCCGCGTTGGCGCTGTTTGTTGAAAAAGGGTTTGCGGCCACCAAAGCCGAAGAGGTCGCTGCGCGCGCTGGCGTCTCTAAGGGCACTTTGTTTTTGTATTTCGAAAGCAAAGAGGACCTTTTCAAGGCCGTCATCCGAAAAAACATCACCCACTTGTTTCCAACTTGGAACGAAGCGTTCACGCAATTCACAGGCAGCAGTGCCGACATGTTGCGCTATGCCATGACCAGTTGGTGGGAAAACATTGGCAGTACACCCGCCAGCGGCATTCCTAAATTGGTGATGAGCGAAGCACAAAACTTTCCTGAGATTGCATCGTTCTACCAAGAAGAAGTGATCTTGCCCGGGCATGCCCTGATTCGCAAAATTTTGGTGCGAGGCATCGACAGCGGCGAATTCAGACCGTTGGATGTGGACCATGCAGTGCACACGATAGTCGCACCCATGATTTTTTTGATGATGTGGAAAAACTCCATGGGCTGTTGTGCCGCAAACTCGCACTTCATTGATCCCGAACGTTTCATTCAACTGCAAGTTGACGTGTTGTTGCACGGTATTCAAACAAAAGACGCCCTATGAAAATCAAAACCCGTCACGTTGTCATTGCCGTTATCCTGTTGGCATTGATGGCCGGAATCTGGCGCGCGTTGGCTAACCGCCGGGCGCAGCAGCAAATGGCGTCTGCCAGCGCCACCACACAAACACAAATTGAAATCGCGCAAAGCGATGTGGTGATTGCACAAGAGCGCAGTCTCACCCAAACCTTGAGCCTGTCGGGCACCGTGAAGGCCTTGAACTACGCCGTCATCAAAGCCAAAGTGGCGGGCGAGTTGAAAGAAGTGACTGTGCGCGAAGGCGACCGTGTCAAGGCAGGTCAAGTGTTGGCTCGCATCGACCCTGTCGAGTACCAACAGCGTTGGAACCAACTGAAAGAACAGGCGGATGCCGCGAAATCTCAATTGGAAATTGCCCAACGCCAATGGGATACCAACAAAGCCTTGGTCGATCAGGGCTTCATCTCGAAGGTCGCTTTAGACAACTCACAAGCCTCATTGCAAGGGGCCATCGCCAGTCACCGCGCAGCCGTAGCTGGTGCAGATGTGGCACGCAAAGCGCTTGACGACTCGGTGCTGGTTGCCCCTTTTGCCGGTGTGATCGCGCTGCGTTCAGCCCAACCGGGAGAGCGCGTCGGCATTGACGCGCGCGTGCTGGAGTTGGTCGATCTGTCACAACTCGAATTTGAAACACCGCTAACACCAAGCGACTCGGTGGATGTGCGCGTCGGACAAACCGCACGCATTCAAATTGAGGACCGCAAGCAAACGGTTTCAGCAAAAGTCAAACGCATCAGCCCCAGCGCCCAAGTGGGTAGCCGCAGCGTGATGGTGTATTTGTCCATCGACGAACCTGAAGGCTTGCGGCACGGGCTATTTGCCAAAGGGCAGTTACAACTCAAAACCGTGCAGGCCTTGAGCTTACCCTTGAGTGCAATGCGCACAGACCGCGCCAAGCCTTATGTGCAGGTGGTTGAAAAAGTGGGCGAGACCGAACAAGTGGTGCACAAAACGGTTGAGCTGGGTTTGCGTGGCATCGATGAACAACAACCTGAAACCGACACCTGGGTGGCGGTCACGGGTGTGAGTCCCAACAGCAAAGTGTTGACCGGACAAGTCGGCAGTTTGCGTGAAGGCTTGCTTGTGACCTTTACACAAGCCGCCAAAACACCCTGATGTACCACTCCATTTAAAACACCATGTGGTTCACCAAAGTCAGCTTAAAAAACCCAGTCTTCGCGACCATGCTGATGCTCGCCTTGGTGGTGTTGGGCCTGTTCTCGCTGCAACGTTTGAAAATTGACCAGTTTCCAAACATCGACTTTCCTGTGGTGGTGATCACCACAGAATACCCCGGCGCTTCCCCTGAAATTGTGGAGAGCGAAGTCAGCAAAAAAATCGAAGAAGGTGTCAACTCGATCGCTGGTATCAACGCCCTCACCTCACGCAGCTATGAAGGCATGTCGGTGGTGGTCATCGAGTTTCAGTTGCACATCGATGGCCGCAAAGGGGCTGACGATGTGCGCGAAAAAGTCGCCAGCATTCGTCCCACCTTGCGCACCGATGTGAAAGAGCCCAAAGTGTTGCGCTTCGACCCTGCCAGTCGCGCCATTTGGTCTCTCGCTGTCTTGCCTGACGACAAGCAAACCACACTCTCCGCAGTTGAGCTCACCAACTGGGCCGATCAGGTCTTGAGAAAACGCCTTGAAAACGTGCGTGGCGTCGGCTCTGTCAGTATTGTTGGCGGCACCAAACGCGAAATCAATCTGTATCTGAACCCGCAAGCCCTCGAGTCGCTGGGTGTGACGGCAGAGCAAGTGGTCAACGCGGTGCGCACCGAAACACAAGATTTGCCTGTTGGCTCGTTGCGCTCCCTCCAGCAAGACCGTGTGGTTCAAATCAAGGGCCGCATGCTGCGGCCTGAAGACTTTCAAAACCTCATTGTGGCGAAGCGTGGCACCACCCCCATTCGCTTGTCGCAAGTGGCCACCATCAATGACGGCGGTCAAGAGGTTGAAAACTTGGCGCATTACAACGGCCAACGCACCTTGTTGATGACGGTGCAAAAAGCCCAAGACGAAAACACCATCGAAGTGATTGATGGTCTCAACAAAACGGTGGCCGAACTCAAAGCTCAGTTGCCTGCGGGTGTGCGTTTAGAACCCGTGCAAGACGGCTCTCGCCCGATTCGCGTAGGTGTTGATAACGTGCGACGCACCTTGATAGAGGGTGCGCTGTTGACGGTGCTGATTGTGTTTTTGTTTTTGAATTCTTGGCGTTCCACCGTCATCACGGGGTTGACGTTACCCATCGCCATCGTGGGCACTTTTTTGTTCATGTACATGTTTGGTTTCACCATCAACATGATCACGCTCATGGCTTTGTCGCTGTGCGTGGGTTTGCTGATCGACGATGCCATCGTGGTGCGAGACAACATTGTTCGCCATGTGCAAATGGGCAAGTCGGCTTACGAAGCCTCCATGCAAGGCACGCAAGAAATTGGCTTAGCAGTGTTGGCTACCACGCTCTCTATCGTGGCAGTGTTTTTACCCATTGGTTTTATGGGCGGCATCATTGGCAAGTTTTTCCACGAGTTTGGTTTGACCATCGTGGCCGCGGTGCTGATTTCGATGTTTGTCAGCTTCACCCTCGACCCCATGTTGTCGTCGGTGTGGCACGACCCTTCTATCCACCATCACGGCGAGCATGGGCGCAGCAACAGTTTTTATGACCGCTTCATCACCCCAGTCACCATGTGGTTTGAAAAACAAACCGATCAAATGGGTGCGTTTTACCAACGCATTCTCAGTTGGTCGCTGGTGCACAAACGCGCCACCGTGGGCTTGGCTGTCGGTGTTTTTGTGACCAGTATTTTCATGGTGCCTTTGCTGGGCACAGAGTTTGTACCCAAGGCCGATTTTTCTGAAACGTCTGTCAGCTTTTACACACCCGTGGGTTCGTCGCTTGAAGTGACTGAGGCGAAAGCCAAACAAGTCGAAGCCATCATTCGTGAATTTCCAGAGGTGCGCTACACACTCTCCACCATCAATACTGGCAACGCCAACGGCAAGATATACGCCAGCATTTATGTGCGTTTGGTGGATCGTCACCAGCGTCAACGCAATGTGGACACCATGTCAGCTGTTTTGCGAGAACGTTTGAAACAAGTGCCGGGCATCACCGTCACGCACGCGGGTTTGCTAGACACGGTGGGCGGCAACAAACAAGTTGAGTTCTCGTTGCAGGGCAGCGACCTTCGAGAACTCGAACGACTGACACAACAGGTGATGGAAAAAATTCGCCCTATTCCAGGTTTGGTCGATCTCGACTCGAGCATCAAACCCAACAAGCCTACGGTTGAGGTCAATTTTCAGCGTGAAGCAGCCAGCGATTTGGGTTTGTCGATGGGCGCCATCAGCAACCAACTGCGCATTTTGGTGGCGGGTCAAACAGTCACCAACTGGCGCGCTGAAGATGATCAAACCTACGATGTGAACGTGCGCCTGGCACCCAACGCGCGCAATGCACTGTCCGATTTAGAACGTTTGCCCTTTAGTGTGGGCACCGCAGCGGATGGCAGCACTCGCGTGGCGCGCTTGAACCAATTTGCAAAAGTGACTGAAGGCACAGGCCCCAACCAAATCAACCGACGCGACCTCATGCGCGAAGTGGCCATCAATGCCAACGTTTACAACCGATCGGCAGGTGAAGTGTCTAACGACATTCGCAAAATCATGGACACCGTGCAACTGCCACCCGGTTATCGCTTTCAATTTGGTGGCTCCACCAAAAACATGCAAGAGTCATTTGGTTATGCCCTGTCGGCATTGGTGCTCGCCATTGTGTTCATTTACATGATCTTGGCCAGTCAGTTCAAAAGCTTTTTACAGCCCTTGGCGCTGATGACCGCTTTGCCACTCACCCTCATTGGCGTGGTCTTGGCTTTGCTGTTGTTTGGTTCCACCTTGTCGATGTTCTCCATCATCGGCATGGTCATGCTGATGGGCTTGGTCACCAAAAACGCGATTTTGTTGGTGGACTTCGCCATCCGCGCCCAAGAAGAAAACATATCACCCGACGGTTCCGTTCAACCAGGGCTGCCACGCAACCAAGCTTTGCTGCTGGCAGCGCAAGTGCGTTTGCGCCCTATTTTGATGACCACCTTGGCCATGATTTTTGGCATGGTGCCCTTGGCCTTTGCGTTGTCAGAAGGCTCAGAACAACGCGCGCCGATGGGTCAGGCCGTGATTGGCGGTGTGATCACCTCCTCCCTGTTAACTTTGGTAGTCGTTCCGGTGGTGTATTGCTATTTGGACGATTTGGCCAAGTGGATGCGCCGCAAATGGCTGTCAGGCTCTGCCAGCTCGCCCCGTTAAAATTTTTGCATTCAAAAATCAGTCTTCGGAGTTATTGAGATGAACTTAGAAAAAGCCCGCTTCAACATGGTCGAACAACAAATTCGCCCCTGGCAAGTGCTCGACCCCAACGTGCTCAGTGTGTTGTCCAACGTGCCCCGTGAACTCTTCGTGCCAGCCGCATACCAAGCCTTGGCTTACACCGACACCGAGATTCCTTTGGGCCATGGACAAGAAATGGTGCCACCACGCGTGGACGCACGTTTGATGCACGACTTGCAACTCACAGGCCACGAAAAAGTGCTGGACATCGGTACCGGCAGCGGCTACCTTGCCGCGCTGCTGGCAGCGCGTGCTGAGCGCGTGATCAGCCTCGAAGTCAATCCCGATCTGGCCAACACCGCACGTCAAAATTTACAACGCGCTGGCGTGACCAACGTAGAGGTGCGGGTGGCCGATGCCAGCCAAGGCGCTGCATCTGATGGCCCATTTGATGCCATCGTCTTGGGCGGCTCAGTGGCAGAAGTGCCGCAAGCCTTGCTCAAGCAACTCAAAGTATCCGGTCGCTTGATTGCGATTGTGGGCAATGAGCCCATCATGAGCGCCACCTTGTTCACACGCACCGGCGAAGCCACTTGGGAGAGCCATGCATTGTGGGACACACGAGCACCCCGCCTGCAAGGTTTTGCTGAGCCTTCACGCTTTCACTTCTGATCCAACCCATGATTGATCAAGTTCAACCCGCTCAACTGAACGATTGGATAGAAGCCAAGGCCTTCGCAGGCCAAACGCTGGTGCTCGACGTGCGCGAAGCATGGGAAGTGCAAACCGCCAGCGTGAAAGCCAATGGCTTTGCATTGCAATGCATGCCCATGAACACCATTCCGGCACGACTGAATGAACTGTCGCGTGAGCAACCCATTGCTTGCTTGTGTCACCACGGTGGGCGTAGCATGCAAGTTGCAGCGTTTTTGGCACAACAAGGTTTTGCGCATGTGGCTAACATCGCAGGAGGCATCAACGCTTGGTCCTCGCAAGTCGATCACACCGTGCCGACGTACTGATTTTTGAAAGAACCGCTTCATGCTTTCTCGTTCACTTTTTAAAGCCTTGCCCCTCGCGGCCTCCTTGGCCATGGCTACCGACGCCTCCTCCGCGCAAGCGCAAAGTTTGCAAGAGTTGTACGACGCAGCACGTGGCTACGACGCCGGTTTTATTTCGGCCAAAGCACAGTTCGAAGCCAACTTGGCAAAAGCGAATCAATCATTGGGGGGCATCTTGCCTAACATCGCGCTGACGGGATCTGTCTCGCGAACAAAATTTCAACTTCGTAACGATGGCACACAAGTCTTAGCGCAAGACCGTTTGTATGGCACCGGTTCGGGTGCTGTCACCCTCACCCAACCGATCTACCGTCCCGCTGCATGGGCGGCATATCGCCAAGGTGGCCAACAATTGCAGCAAGCCGCAGCGCAGTACGAAGCAGCGGAACAAGATTTGCTGGTTCGCGTTTCACAAGCCTATTTTGATGTTCTTACCAGCGAGGACAGCCTGGCCTTTGTGAAGGCACAAAAACAAGCGGTAGGCGAGCAACTGGCTTCTGCCAAACGCAACTTTGAAGTGGGCACCGCCACCATCACCGGTGTACGCGACGCACAGGCCCGCTTCGATCTCACCACGGCACAAGAGATTGCCGCAGAAAATGATTTGCGTATCAAACGTTTGGCACTTGATTTGGTTGTGGGCTTGCAAAACGCCCAACCCAAACGCTTGGCCAACAACGCAAAATTGGTCGAACCGCCCAAAGAGTCAGTGGACACTTGGGTGTCGCAATCCGAAGTTGCCAGCCCTGCCGTGAAACAAGCCATGCTGGCCTATGAAGTGGCCAAACTCGAAGTGGACAAAGCGACTGCAGGACACAAACCCACATTAGATGCACAAGTGTCGTATTCAGGCATTCGCAATGTCGACGGCAGCGCCACAAGTGTTGCGGGTTCTCACGTATTCAACCCCTCGGCTGCTGTGGTGTTGAACGTTCCCCTCTTTGCAGGCTTCAGCACCATGTACCGTGTGAGAGAAGCGACAGCCCTTGAAAGCAAAGCGCAATCAGATTTCGAAGCCGCCAAGCGCAACACCGCACAAGCCACGCGCTCTGCTTACTTTGGACTGATCGCAGGATTGAGCCAAGTCAAAGCCTACGAAGCCGCTGAAGCCTCTAGCCAAAGCGCACTCGATGCCAACAAACTGGGTTACTCAGTGGGCGTCAACATCAACATCGATGTGCTCAACTCGCAAAGCCAGTTGTACCAAACCAAACGTGATTTGGCAAAAGCACGTTACGACGTTTTGGTGGGCAATTTGAAATTACGCCAAGCGGCGGGCACCTTGACACCGCAAGACTTAGAGTCGATCAACAGCTTGTTGGCACCTTGAACGTTGCCCGCGCATTAACGCTTTGCGCTTCTCAAGCCAAGTAAGGTAACACGGCTTCCACCGTGCGTTGTGCCGCCCCGCGGTGTGCTTGCGAAAAAGCCAAGCAAGCGGCCACGTGAGCGGTTTCGTCCGCGCCAGAGTTCACCAGTTGCAATGCAGTCGTCATGCCTTGCGCCATGTCTTGCACGCGCAAAGCAGCACCTGCAGCTTCAGCCAATTCTGCGGCCTCAGCAAAGTTAAACGTGTGCGGCCCCATCACGACAGGACAACCACAAGCCGTGGCTTCGATCAAGTTTTGTCCGCCCAGAGGTGCGAAACTGCCACCCAACAAAGCGGCATCTGATAAACCGTAATACAAAGCCATTTCACCCAAACTGTCACCCAACCAAACCACAGGGTTTGAAGCGGTTGAATCGTGCGGCAAAAATGGTGGTGGACCATCTTGCCAATCACTTCTACGTGACACTTGCCAGCCATGTGATGCCAACAACAGGGCCACCTCGTCAAAACGCTGCGGATGACGCGGCACGATCATCCATTGCACATCAAATGCATGCGCTTGACCTTGCAATTGTTGATTTGACATGGCTTGAAGCGCATCAAGCCACATTTGCTCTTCGCCCTCTCTAGAGCTGCTCAACATCACCACTGGGCGTGTCAACCGCTCTTTCCACAACAAGGCTTGTGCCAAGTTGTGCGGATCAGGCTTGGCATCGAATTTCAAATTACCCGTCACACCTTTCACGTTGGCCCCCAAATCACGCAAGCGCTCAGCATCAGCGTCGGTTTGTGCCCACACACCCGACAGGCCGAGGTAGGCCGGACGCGATAACCCACTCAAACGTTTGGCCTGCTGTTGGCTCTTGTCACTCATTCGCGCATTGACCAGCAACACAGGCACGTGGGCATGACAGCACTCAACCACCCAGTTGGGCCAGACCTCCGTCTCTAAAACCAAAGCCGCTTTGGGTTTGAAGTGGTGTAAAAACCGGCGCACGATCGCGGGCGTGTCCCAGGGCTGCCACACTTGCACATCACCTTCGCGCAATACAGTCTTGCCCTGTGCACGCCCCGTAGCGGTGCCATGGGTTAACAAAATACGAACATCCGGCACTTGCTTTCGCAATGCATCGATCAGCACAGCAGCGGCACGCGATTCACCCAAAGACACCGCATGCACCCACACCAATGTCTTTTCACGTTCTACCGGTGCGGCGTAGTGTCCAAAACGTTCGTCGATGGCCTCTAAATAACCAGCTTCTTTTTGTCCACGTCGCTGCAATTTATGACGCAATAAAGGCTGTATAGCCCAGACCAACAAAGTGTAGAAAAAACGCATCATGGCAAAGCTTCCAGACAATGCTGCCAAGCGTGCCATGCTTGCTCAACGCTTGGCACATGGTCACCCCCTATCGCACATTGATGCGCCACGCCCACAGGGCCCGCGCGTTGAATGCGCGGCTGGCTGAACAACTGCACCACCGGTAAATTTAACGCCACCGCCAAATGGCCCAGACCTGAGTCAACCGACACCACACCTTTGCATTGCGCCATTTCGTCGCACACCTGTGCCAACGACAAACGCGGCAACACATGCACGCCCTCACCCAGCTGCGTCAGTAAACGCTGCGCAAACGCCAGCTCGCGCTCACTGGCTTGAGGCACATACACCGCATCGCCTTGTGCGATTGTTCTTTTTGCCAAACCCAACCAATGTTCAAACGGCCATTCGTTGTCTAAACGCGTGGTGCCATGTGCCAGCATCACACCGCGACGCTGACCCACGGGGGCAATGGCAAACGGATAAGCAGGCAACTCACCCAACACACCCGTGTTCTCATAACCCAAAGCACGGGCTGCCAAGGTTCGATAACGGGCCACGGCGTGAATGGTTTTTTCCATGGGCACCGTTTGTTTGAGCATCCACTTCACCGGCCATTCATAGGCACACAGATCGCTGGCATTGCCATAGGTGACGGAAAAACCCGAGGGTGTGAGCTTGGCACCGCGTGCGATGTAGGCTGATTTGATCAACCCTTGAGAATCAATCACAGCATCGTATGACTGCGCTTGCAAGGTTTGCCAAAAATCATGCCATGCACGACGTGTGTCAAAAGCAAAAGGCGTTTTACGCCAACGGCGTTGGGCACACGGAATGACACGGTCCAAACCTTGCACGCGGCTCAACAAATCTGCGAAACCTTCTTCCACCACCCAGTCAATGCTGGCATTGGGCACACAACGGTGCAGATCCTGCACCACCGGTGTGGTTTGAATCACATCACCCAACGACGAGAGTTTGACGATCAAGATCTTCATAGGGCGACGAAGCAATGCGTCACTCAATGCACCGCCTCTTGAAACGACGCATCTGGCTTGACGCGTCGCAACAAAGCCAACATGTCGTGTTCAATACGCGCCAAGGCTTGTGGCGTTTGCCCTTCAAAGCGCAGCACCAACACAGGCGTGGTGGTAGAAGCGCGGATCAAGCCAAAACCATCCGACCAATCGATGCGCAAACCATCGATGGCACACAACTCAGGGCTAAATTCAGGAGATGGCAAACCTTCCGTGGCAGCGATGTGTTGCAGCGCAGCGCTGACGGTGTGAGGCTCACCTTCTTTGCAAGCCACATTCAACTCAGGTGTTGAATGGCTGGTGGGCAAGGCATTGAGCACCGCACTGGCATTGGTACTGCGACTGACAATTTCCAACAAACGACAACCCGCATACGTGCCATCGTCAAAACCATACCAACGCTCTTTGAAAAAGAAGTGGCCACTCATTTCACCACCCAAGGGTGAATTGATTTCTTTCATCTTGGCTTTGATGAGCGAGTGCCCAGTTTTGAACATCACCGCTTCGCCACCCGCAGCACGAATGGCCGGTGCCAAACGTTGCGAGCATTTCACATCAAACACAATGGCGCCACCGGGAACGCGAGACAACACATCTTGCGCAAACAAGGTCATTTGTCGGTCGGGGTAAATGATTTGTCCGTCTTTGGTGACGATGCCCAAACGGTCACCATCGCCATCAAACGCCAAGCCCAATTCAGCATCGGTTGTTTTGAGCGCATGAATCACGTCGTTCAAATTGTCGAGCTTGCTGGGGTCAGGATGGTGATTGGGAAAAGTACCATCCACTTCGCTGAAAAGCTCTAACACCTCACAGCCCAGCGCACGAAAAATCGCAGGGGCCGATGCACCCGCAATGCCGTTGCCCGAATCCACCACAATTTTCATGGGGCGACTGATGCGAATGTCGCTCACGATGCGCTGCTGATAGTCGGCAGAAATGTCGACTTGTTTGACGGCGCCACCCGCTTGCAGCACCCAACTCTCAGTTTGCATGATCTCGCGCAAGCCCTGAATTTCGTCGCCATAAATGGCCCGGCCACCCAGCACCATTTTGAAACCGTTGTAGTCTTTGGGGTTGTGACTGCCCGTCACTTGAATGCCGCTTTGGCACAAGGTGTTGGCAGCAAAGTACAACATGGGTGTGGTCACCGCGCCCACATCGATCACTTGCACCCCCGCCTCCACCAAACCGCGTACCAGCGCCTCTACCAGCGAAGGGCCGCTGAGTCGGCCATCACGGCCTACTGCCACCGTCGTTTCACCCGATCTGCGGGCATGTGTGCCAAAGGCACGGCCCAAGGCGTGAGCCACGTCGGGGTTGAGTGTGGTGGGCACCACACCACGGATGTCGTAAGCTTTGAAAATGGAAGGATTGACTTGCATATTGCAATTGTAGAGAGGCTTGCACCTAATTCTCGAGCCTGGCCTATGATGACATCTCGCCCGAAAACCCCGCCCCACTCGCCTATGCCAACCTCCACACAACGCCGCACAACAGACAACGCCCGTATGGCGTATGCGCGCTACCCCTCGCCTCTGGGCGAGGTGATCTTGGCCGCTACTGACAAAGGCTTGGTCGGCTGCTGGTTTCACAACCAAGCGCACCTGCCCAATATGCAAACGTGGCAACGTGATGACCAACACCATTTGCTCAATCAAGCCCATCAACAGTGGCTTGCATTTTTCAGCGGTGCCTTGAAACAGTTTGACCTTCCTGTGCATTACCTCTGGGGTACACCATTTCAACAAGCGGTGTGGACGGCACTTCAACGCATACCCTATGGCAAAACCACCTCCTATGGCGACATCGCGCACGCGCTCAATCGCCCCAATGCATTCAGAGCTGTCGGTGCGGCGGTGGGGCGCAACCCCTTGAGTTTGATCATTCCCTGTCACCGCGTGATGGGTGCAAACGGCGCACTCACCGGTTATGCCGGTGGTTTGCAACGCAAACAAAGCTTGCTTTTGCTGGAGTCACAGCACGCATGAGCCATTCATTGCCTTGGCGCCAATGGCTGCCAGAGTTTGTGCTCTTGGCGATGCTTTGGGGCTCGTCTTTTTTGTTCATGCGGGAGGGTGCATACGCCTTTGGGCCTTTTGCCACCGCTTGGGTGCGTGTCACATTGGCTGCGTGCATGTTGACACCTGTTTTGATCTGGCGACGTGAGCTAACTGTGTTCGCGAACAACTGGCAACACAGTTTGTTCTCGGGTTTGTTAAACGCAGGCATTCCCTTTGCCTGCTACTCGTATGCGCTGCTGCATTTGAGCACCGGCTTGTCTTCTATCCTCAATGCCACCACACCTTTGTTTGGCGCGTTGGTGGCGCGTGTTTGGTTAGGCGACCGTCTGAGCCTGTCGCGCGCGCTGGGATTGGGTTTGGGTTTTGGTGGTGTGGCTTTGTTGGCCAGTCATGTCTCAGGTGATTTGTCGTTCAACCCCGAAGGCATGGGCTTGGCCATGGGTGCATGTCTCTTGGCCACGTTCTGCTATGGCGTTGCAGGCAGTTACACCCAGCGGTTTCTCAAGGGTGTGCCTGCCATGGTCACCAGCACGGGCAGTCTATGGGGCGCAAGCTTAGGTTTGCTGTTGCCCGGCTTGTATTTTTGGCCCGATCAAGCCATTCCTCTCAGGGCATGGGCAGCTCTAGGGATCGCCGGCTTTTTTTGCACCGCTCTGGCTTACGTGCTGTACTTTCGCCTGATGGCCAAAACCGGGCCCGCCCGCGCCATGACCGTCACCTATTTGATTCCAGTCTTTGCCAACCTCATTGGTGTGATTTTTTTAGACGAAATCGTCACGTCCTGGATGATCGGCTGTGCCGTGCTGATTGTGATGGGCACCGCCCTCGCCTCTGGCTTGGTCGGTAAGCGTTAAGCCCTTCAGCCCACACCAGCGATGTAATGCACATGACAACACGCGCTTGGTGACGTTGACGTCGCGAGATAGCATTGCCGCCTCTGTCAAATCATCAGGAGCTGTTTGTGCGCATTGCCACCTACCGTTATCAAAATCAACGTCACGTCGGAGTTGTGTCTGTCGATGGTCAAAATGTCACTGCCTTTCAAGTCAGCGCTGACGTTGCCCATCATGGTGCATTGCGCCTGATCGAAACCGTCATCGCAGGCGGTGCATTGCCCGCACTTTCAAGCCATGCAGTTGCTGTGAAGGATGTGCACCTTGAGGCGCCTATCCCCATTCCACGTCGCAATATTTGGTGCGTGGGTCGCAACTACCATGAACATGCCAAAGAACTGTCAGCCACCGTCTTCAAAGACAGCAACACCAACACACAAGCGTGGCCGATTGTGTTTACCAAAGTGCCCGAGTGCGTGGTGGGCCCCACCGACGATGTGCATTTGCCCGGCGCAGCGGTGTCAGAGCAAATTGACTACGAAGCCGAGTTGGCTGTGATCATTGGCAAAGGTGGCAAAAACATTTCCGCCGCCAATGCCATGCAACACATTTACGGCTACACCGTGGTCAACGACGTGACCGCACGCGATGTGCAAATGCGCCACCAGCAGTGGGATATGGGCAAGTCGTTTGACACCTTCTGCCCCATGGGTCCGTGGATCGTCACCGCCGACGAAATGGATGGCCGCAACACCCGCGTGCGTTGCTGGGTGAACGGCGAGTTGCGCCAAGACGGCCCCACAGAAAACATGATCTTCGACATTCCGACGTTGATCGAAACCATCTCACGCGGCATCACCCTCTACCCTGGTGATGTCATT
>JACCDH010216049.1_pt1 | contig 25858 bp, 23 predicted proteins | sample 7442481 | NCBI WGS metagenome assembly JACCDH01 (sample SAMN15323433, study PRJNA562643) | freshwater metagenome | isolation source: river surface water | place: USA:Blue River Watershed | collected 2017-08-15 | reverse complement strand
TGTCCATTAAGCTTTCCATTAATCCCTCTTCTTGACTATCTATTCTATCTAAATTCGGATAAACTTCTGCTTTCAAAAAATCTTCGCATGTTTGTGCAATCATTAGTTGCTCTTCGGTCCATTCTTCAGGAATGAAGATGCTGCTAGCAGAGGTGCTTTTTATTAGGAATTCGCCGCCTTTTGTTAATGTTTTCTCTTTAGTGTCCATAAATCTTGTATTACATTTCTATTTCTGTATAGAGTATTGAGTATTGGGTACTGCGATCACTCTATCTAATTATTATCTTAATTTTAATTGCAAATTATAATTCATTTTTTGCAACTCATTTATTTCCATTTCTAGTTTTTTAAAATCTGTTTCATTAATATATTTTAATTCTAATGAAATGATTAATTGAGTAAATAACTCACAACTTGAACCATTCGCAATTGATAAAAAATGTTTAAACTCTTTACTACTCTCTCTACCTGCACCTTCAGCAATATTAGAGGGAATTGATACAACCGCTCTTCTAATTTGATTTCTTAAACCAAATTTTTCGTCATCTGGAAATTTTTTAGTTAAAGCATATACTATCTTACTGAGCTCAATAGCTTTCTTCCAAATTCTAAGTTTATTTAATTCGTGCATATCTATATTTTTAGTATAAATTTCACGACAATAAATAAGTTTTAAAACTGCATAAATGCAGGATTAATTAAGCAACTTAATTAATTATTAGCACTCCCAGTACCAAGTACTCAGTACTCAGTACATAGTATACAGCACCTAGTACAGCACCTCAAATATGCCCGCTGCCCCCTGCCCTGCTCCCACACACATCGTCACCATACCATACTTATTATTTCTTCTTTTCATTTCATTGAATAATTGAACACTTAGCTTTGCGCCTGAACAACCAAGCGGATGCCCTAATGCTATTGCACCACCGTTGACATTTACAATTTCTTGATTAAGATTTAATGTTCTCATCACCGCTAATGATTGTGATGCAAATGCTTCGTTCAATTCTATTAATTCTATGTCTTCTTGTTTTAAGTTAGCTGCTTTGAGTGCCATGGGTATTGCTTCGACCGGACCAATACCCATAATTCTTGGAGGTACTCCGGCTACTGAATATGATACTAATCTTGCTATTGGCTTTACATTTAATCGCTTCAACATTTCTTCTGAGACTACCATCACAAAAGCTGCACCATCTGAAGTTTGTGATGCATTACCTGCAGTCACACATCCTGCGGCATCAAATACTGGTTTTAATTTTGATAATTTTTCAAGATCAGTGTCGGCACGCGGACCTTCATCCGTATCAAAAACAAAACTTCTATTTTTCTTTTTACCATTTTCATCAATGTATACTTCATTGATGTTTAAAGGAACGATATCATCTTTAAATCTTCCTTCTTGAATTGCAGCTACTGCTTTTTTATGTGATGCTAATGAAAATAAATCTTGATCTTCTCTGCTTACTTTGTATTCACGTGCTACTGCTTCGGCAGTTAGGCCCATTCCCCAATAATAATCGGGATTGTTTTTTGCTACTTCATAGTTAGGTGTGATTTTCCACCCACCAAAAGGAATTGGAGACATAGTTTCAACACCACCTGCAATGATACAATGAGACATACCTGCACGAATTTTTGCAGTTGCAATGGCAATGGTTTCTAAACCTGATGCACAATATCTATTCACCGTCATACCAGGAACTTTATCGGTTTGTAAACCGATTAAAGAAATCATTCTTCCAATGTTTAATCCCTGCTCTGCTTCAGGTGTAGCATTACCAACTATAACATCGTCGATTAATTCTTTATCTAATTGAGGCAATTGTGCCATCATGTATTGAATAACATCAGAGGCTAAATCATCAGGTCTATAAAAACGTAACTTACCTTTTGGTGCTTTACCAACTGCTGTTCTGTATGCTGATATAATGTATGCTTCTTTCATAAAATTTCGTATTGAGTATTGCGTACTGAGTATTGAGACAAAAAATAGCAGAACTCCTTTCTACATTCTTAATTCTAAATTCTTAATTCCTTAAGGGTTTGCCTCCTTTTAATATTGCTTGTAATCTTTCTAATGTTTTACGCTCTGCACATAATGATAAAAAAGCTTCGCGTTCTAGATCGAGTAAGTATTGCTCTGATACTAAAGTAGGTTCAGAAAGATCTCCTCCGCATAAAACGTATCCTAATTTTTCTGATATTTTTTTATCGTGCTCAGAAATAAAATGTCCGGAGTACATAGTATTTGCACCTATGTAAACCATACCTAATCCTTGACGACCTAATACTTTAATATCAGTTCTTTCTTTGGGTCTTACATAACCTGCATCGGCAAGCTCAATCGCTTTTTGTTTTGCATCTTCAATCAATCTATTATAATTCATGGTGATACCAAACTGGCCTTGTTTTAAATATCCTAAATCAAAAGCTTCTAATGCTGAAGTAGAAACTTTAGCCATACCAATAGTCAAGAATTTTTCTCTTAATGTATTTAATTCATAATCGCCATCACGATATGCATCAGAAATTCTTAAAGCAAATTCTTTAGAACCTCCGCCACCAGGTATTACTCCTACTCCAAATTCTACTAAGCCCATATATGTTTCAGCATTTGCTTGAACCCAGTCGGCATGCAAACAGAGCTCACATCCGCCCCCTAAAGCTAAATGATGAGGCGCCGCAACAACAGGTATAGAAGAATATCTAACCCTCATCATCGTTTTTTGAAACTGACGAATTGCGAAATCTATTTCATCATATTCTTGTTCAACAGCCATCATAAAAATCATTGCGATGTTTGCTCCTGCTGAAAAATTCGCGCCTTGATTTCCCACTACTAATCCGCGGAAATCTTTTTCTGCAATATCAATCGCTTTGTTGATGCCTTGTAAAACTTCGCCACCAATAGAATTCATTTTAGTATGAAATTCACAATTCAAAATACCATCACCTAAATCGGTAACTGTTACACCTGAATTTTTCCATACCGTTTTATTTTCACGAATATGGTCAAGTATTATAAAGGCATCAGAGCCAGGTATACTTTCGTATGTTTTATTTTGTTGATTGTAAAATGTAGGTTTTGAATTTTTTAATTGATAGAAAGATGTTTTGCCATCTGTAATCATTTCATCAATCCATGGGGCTACTTTCAATCCCTCAGATTTCATTGCATCAACAGTCTCTTTTACACCCAACACATCCCATGTCTGAAAAGGGCCAAGTTCCCAACCGAAGCCAGCACGCATTGCATCGTCTATTCTATAAAGCTCGTCTGAAATTTCTGGAATTCTATTTGAACAATAAGCAAAAAGATTATACATCGTTTTTCTAAAGAATACTCCAGCTGTATCTTTTGCTTTTGCTAAAATTCTTAATCGTTCTTTTAAATCATCAATTGATTTTAATGCTTCTAATGTTGACGATTTAAATTTTGTTTTAGCTTGATATTCTAGTGTATCTAAGTTTAGTGAAAGAATTTCTTTTTCACCTTTTTCATTTTTAGTTTTCTTATAAAATCCTTGTTTAGTTTTATCACCTAACCAATTATTAGATTCCATTTTTAAAATGAAATCTGGTATTTGGAATGATGATTTAGATTCATCATTCGGTAAATTATCTTGCAGACCTTTTGCAACTTTAATTAACGTATCTAAACCAACAACATCAGTAGTTCTAAATGTAGCTGACTTTGGTCTTCCTACAATTGCACCTGTATATCTATCAACTTCATCAATACTTAAATTCATCTCTTTTACTAAATGAAATAAAGTCATGATAGAATATACCCCTATTCTATTTGCTATAAATGCTGGAGTATCTTTACAAAGCACAGTCGTTTTGCCTAAATATAAATCTCCATAATGCATTAAGAAATCTACAACTGATTGGTCAGTATTATTTGTAGGTATGATTTCTAGTAATGGTAAATAGCGCGGCGGATTGAAAAAATGCGTTCCGCAGAAATTCTTTTTAAAATCATCAGATCTTCCATCTAACATTAAGTTAATAGGTATACCAGATGTATTAGAAGAAATAATAGTGCCTGCTTTTCTGAATTTCTCTACTTTATCAAATAATTGTTTTTTGATATCTAAATTTTCAACTATTACTTCTATAATCCAATCGCATTCAGCAATTTTAGATAAATCATCATCAAAATTTCCTGTCTGAATTAATTTAGCCTTTGCTTTATTAAATACTGCGGATGGATTCGACTTTAAAGTTTGTTGCAATGCATCGTTAACTACTTTATTGCGAACTTGTGTTGAATCTGAAATGTTAGAATCGTTGGGGGCTATATCTAATAAAATTACTGGAACATTTGCATTAGCAAAATGACAAGCAATTCTTGAACCCATTACACCTGAACCTAATACAGCAACTTTATTAATTCTTCTCATTGTTTTTCTATTAATACTAGTAGATGTATTTTAACTATACATTAACTCAATTTTATCATTATACTTTTCCATAATTGACTTACGTTTCATACTCAATTTAGGAGTCAATTCTCCTTCGTCAATTGTAAACTCACGAGGTAATAAAACAAATTTCTTTATCTGCTCCCATTGTCCGAAGTTGCTATTCAACGCATCCACCTCTCTCTTAATTCTATTAAGCACTGCTTCATCTTTAATAATTTGTTCATTCGATATGTAATTAATTCCTTTTATTGCGCACCAATCTTTTAAGTAGACAAACGAAGGAATTATTAATGCAGCAGGAAATTTTTTATTCTCTCCGACAACCATTATTTGCTCGATGAACTTAGACTCTTTAAGTTTATTTTCTATTATTTGTGGAGCTACATATTTGCCACCTGCAGTTTTAAATATTTCTTTTTTACGATCAGTAATTTTTAAGTAACGACCTTCAACCATTTCACCTATATCTCCTGTGTGGAACCATCCGTCTGAATCAATAACTTCAGCAGTTGCTTCTGGTTTTTTATAATAGCCTTTCATGATGTTCGGACCTTTAGCTAGAATCTCACCATCAGCTGCAATTTTAACTTCAACACCAGGAATTGTAGGTCCGCATGTGCCAAAATATCTCAAGCCTTTATCAATGCCATTCACAGTTACGACAGGAGATGTTTCTGTTAATCCGTATCCTTGTAAAACCGGTATCCCTGCTGCCCAAAATACTCTAGCTAGTCTTTCTTGTAATGCTGCACCACCAGCACATATTGCTAAAATATTTCCGCCTAACGCCTCTCTCCATTTCTTGAAAATTATTTTATTCGCGAGCCATAACTGCATTTCATACCACCATCCGTTTTTACCATCATACTCATATTTTAAACCTAAGTCTAAAGCCCAAAAGAATAATGCTTTTTTTATACCAGTTAACTCTGAACCTTTCAATACAATTTTATCATATACCTTCTCTAATAGTCGAGGTACAGTAGTAAACATATGAGGATTTACTTCTTTTAAATTATCGGCAATTTTCTCTAACGATTCAGCATAATAAACATGAACACCTTTGCTCAGATACATATACACAACCATTCTTTCGAAAATATGTGATAGTGGTAGAAAACTTAATGCTGTATGAGAACCATCTGGTATAAGTGGATTTGATGATTTAAAATTACTAACTAAATTATCATGAGTTAACATTACACCTTTCGGATTACCGGTGGTGCCTGAAGTGTAAATCAATGTAAGTAAATCATCTGGTTGGACTGAATTTCTATACTCAATTACTTTCTCCATTTGACTTGCATCACCTTTAGATTTCAAATCTTCCCAATGCATGACACTAGAGTCATTTACTTTATCATACGAAACAATATATTGGAGCGTAGGGCATTCAGCTTTCACTTTACATACCTTATCATAAAGCTCTTGATTCGCAATAAATAATACTTTTGTCTCAGAATCATTAATGATATACTTTAAATCAGATTCAGATAAAGTAGGATATAAAGGTAGATGTACAGCACCCATTTGCATTACAGCAAAGTCAACAAAATTCCATTCAGGTCTATTAGGTGACATGTTTGCTATTTTATCATCTTTCTTTACACCAATAGATAACAAACCCAAACTGATTTCATCTACATTACGTATAAATGCATCAGTATCATAATGTACCCATTGTCCATTCTCTTTATTAGAGAAAATATTATTTTCAGGGTAATACATTTTTAAGAATGGTAACAGATCGAAGACTCTCGTAATTTTCATATTCATATGTTTTCCATTAATATATTAAAAATTTCATTTTTTGCAGTAAATTGTATTTAATATATAATTATTACCTTTATACCAAATCGGTATTTAGTACAAATATATTATTATTTTTAAATTACAAAAGTTTTTATGATAAAAAATTCCTTTTCTCAAGAATTTGGTTTAGATATACCAGTAATTATGGCTCCAATGTTTTTAGTGAGTAATGAGGCCATGTTAAAATCAGCGATAGATGAAGGTATAATGGGGGTATTCCCAAGTCTGAACTACCGAGATGACTCTGAATTAAGCTCATTATTAGTTAGGTTAAACGAACACAAACAAAAATCAAGTAAGGGGAATTATGGTGTAAACTTAATTGTACAAAAGACTAATATTATGTTCGAGAAACACCTAAAGATATGTGTTGAACATAGGGTGCCATTTTATATTACTTCTTTGGGCTCACCTGCAAGAGTAATTGAAGAGGCTCATAAATATGGTGCTAAAGTATATTGTGATGTTACGAATTTAATGCATGCACAAAAATGCTATGATTTAGGATGTGATGGATTTATTGCGGTAGGCCAAGGGGCGGGCGGGCATGCGGGTCAAAATCCGCTTCAAGTTTTAATACCCTCTTTAAAAAAATCATTTCCAGATAAACCAGTAATTGCTGCTGGTGGAATTGCAAATGGTTCAGGAATACTATCTGCGTTAGCTTTGGGATCATCAGCAGTTTCAATAGGTACAAGGTTTATTGCGAGTACAGAAGCAGGTGTTAGTGATGATTATAAAAATGGAATTGTAAATGCTGAGATGGATGATATAGTTTTAACAGAAAAAATATCAGGTACACCTTGTACGATTATCAATACTCCGTATGCAAAGAAGATCGGATACAAGCAAAATTGGCTTGAGAAGTTATTAAGTAGGAATAAACAAACGAAAAAATATTTTAAAATGCTTATTCAATTTCGCGGCATTAATAAATTAATGAAATCTGTAAAACCTGGATCATATGAGACATTATGGTGTGCAGGTAAATCTGTAGAGTTAATCGACGATATAAAAAGCATTAAAGAAATTGTGAAGCAATTTGACAATGAATTAAGTTCAGCATTTGATAATCTTAAATCAGAAATGAATGACTAAGTTAGATTATATTTTAGAGAGAGCTTATAAGAGTAGTTTTTGGTTAGGTATTTTAAACATCGCAATGTTTTATACCATTCCGTTTAATGCACCACATAGATTTAGAATAAAATTTCTGAGTAAAAATAAAATCCTAATTAAAATACCTTACATCAGAAAAAATTTAAATCATCTAAAAGGAATTCATGCTTGTGCTTTAGCTACAGCATCTGAATATGCATGCGGATTTTTATTAATCAGTAATCTAAGCCCAAGCAAATACAGATTAATTATGCGAAGCATACATGTTGATTTCGTAAAACAAGGCAAAGGAAATTTATTTGTGGAGTTCAGTTTAGACGATGAAACATTAGAGAAAATCAGAACTGAATTAGAAGAGAAAGGGCAAGAACTTTATACTTATAAAGTTGAGTGTAGAAATGAGAAGGGAGAGTTGATTTCTATTGCTACTCTAGAATGGCAGTTGAAGAATTGGAAATTATTGAAGAACTAAGTTATTTGAAAATTGAGTTACTAAGTTATTGAGGTAAATACCTAAATAACTTAGTAACTTAATTTCTTAATAACATAATATACTACTTCTTCTTAGTCTTTGTATCTTTTACTGGAGTATTAATCTCAGCAATCAATTTATCATTCAAAGCAACATAGTCAGCATTACCTGCTTTGTTAGCGATTTCTTTAGATAAGTTAGCAGCTTCAATTGCAGCAGTATTATTATTCATTTTCTTTAAGATCTTTGCTTTTAAATGAACCATCCAGAATGCATCAGCTCTTTGAGCGATAGCCATGTTTACCCATTCTAAAGCTTTGTTCATGTCTTTATCATTTTCATAATAATAACTTGCAGCTGAATAATATGCGTTACCATTTACTTTAGGATTCAAAGTTTTCTCAATACTTGCTTGAACTTTTGCGTCAATATCAGTAGTAACTTTTACAGATACTTTAGTTTTTTCCCACTCTATATTTAAGTTAGCTGAAGTTGGTAATACGTCAGATAATGAAATTGTAAATGATTCAGTAGAATACATAGTAGCTTGTGATTTAACTTTCACACGTAATGCATCATTCTCTTCTTTGTAATCACCAGGATCTCCTAATCCCCACATCTTAGTGTTTTTATGGAAAATGATTGTCCACTCAGCCTTACCAGGAATTGTATACAATGCATACTCTCCTGCAGTTAATTTATTTCCTTCAATCATTACATCATCAGAGAATGTAACTTTAGTTGAAGCATTTGCACCTGTTCTCCAAATTTTATCGAAAGGAACTAAATCTCCAAATACTACTCTTCCTTTAGCAGCCGGACGAGCGTATGAGATAGTAATTTCACCTAAACCGAATTCTTGTTTAACAGTAGAAACCGGACTTGGTTGTGGAGTTTTAATTTGAGCGAAAGCACCTAAGCTTAATACAGCGATGCTTAGAGTTAATAAATACTTTTTCATATGTTTAATTAATGTGTAAGACTATTTAACCAATATAGCATTAAATGGTTTAGTTTTTAAATACAAATTGTATAAGTTTAGATAATGGCTTCAGAATTAGTGTAAATACGTTTGGTTTAACATTATTTACTTGCCAAGCACGTAAATCATCTCTATTAGCTTTCCATCTATTCATCAAACTTTTATTACTAACACCTCCTTCACGCATAATTGTAATAAGCTCAGAGAGATAAGTGAGTTTAATTTTTTTTACATGAATAAATCTTAGCATTAATTCATAGTCTGCTGCAGAAGGCATGTCTGTTCGATATAATCCGAATTGATTATAAATACTTTTTTTAACAAAGAATGTCGGATGTGGGGGCATCCATCCATTCAGGAATTTACCCTCAGTATATTCACCTGACTTCCAAAAACGAATAGTTTTAGATATGTCATTTTTTAATACATATTTCAAATCACCATATAATGCATCTGCATTTGATTTTGTAAATTGATTAACAATTTTTGAAATAATATCATTTGATGAATAAAGATCATCTGCATTTAATATACCAATGACATCTCCTGTGGCTAGTAATATACCTTTGTTCATTGCATCATAAATGCCATTATCTTTTTCAGATATCCACTTAGTAATTTTATCATTATACCTCTGAATAATCTCTTTAGTACCATCCGAAGAACTACCATCAACGATTATATATTCTATATCATTATAATCTTGTGATAATACAGAATTAATAGTTGACTCAATAGTATTAACAGCGTTATAAGAAACTGTGATGATGGTACATTTCATATTAAATTCTATCAATTATGAAATTACCCATTACTAATACATCCATTTTTGTTCTCAAGTAACAATCAAGGGCTTCTTCTGGTTTATTAACGATTGGTTCGTTTTCATTAAATGAAGTATTTAATAAAATTGGCACAGATGTTTTATCATAAAAAGATTTAATCAATTTATAATATAAAGGCTCATCATTTATATCAACTGTTTGCAAACGACCAGTACCATCAACATGTGTAACAGCAGGAATCAATTGTTGCATTTCTTTTTTGATTTTGAAAACCTTTTCCATAAAAGGCACATCGTCTACAATTTCAAAGTAATCGATAACTTTCTATTTTAAGATGGATGGTGCTAATGGTCTAAATGACTCTCTTCTTTTAATTTTTAGATTTAAAATTTCTTTCGCATCGTTTCTACGAGGATCAGCAATTATTGAACGATGACCCAAGGCACGCGGACCGAATTCTGCACGACCTTGATACCAACCAATAACTTTTGCATCGATTATTTTATCAGTTACATAATCAACTAATTGATCTTGATCATCATAATATTTATATTCAATATTACGATCATCTAATAATCTTTTTATTTCATCATCACTAGCAGTATAACCGTAATATCCGGTTTTGCTGATATAATTTCTTTTCTGATTTAGTAATTGATGATATACATACAATGCTGCGCCAATTGCTGTACCTGCATCATGTGCAGCAGGTGGAATATATAAATTCTTGAAAGAAGTATTTGCTATGATTTTACCATTAGCAACAGAATTTTGTCCGACACCTCCAGCTAAACATAAGTTTTCTGATAACAAATCCGGATTTACTAATTTTGAATCTTTAAAATCAGCAACTGCATCAACACTACCATCAGCGTTACCTGCCAATACTCTCAATCCTCTATACATTGATTCTATGAAAACAATTCCGAAACCTTCACCATTACTTGGCATAGCAAGTACATCCGCTGCGTTGAAATACTTATTCAAAATGTCATCATCTACGTATCCTACTAACTTTACTTGATCTTCTAACTTATACTCTGCAATCAAATTGCTTACTCTTTTATATTCATCATTATCATATTTTCCAATAATATGATAATGTATTTTAGGATTGTTAATATGATAAAGTGATTCTATTACTTTATCGTAACCCTTATAAGCTTCATTATAATTTAGTCGACTTACAGATATTAATAGCTTATCATCTGGCTTATATGATAATTGCGATCTAAAATCTTCACGCAATTTACTTTGATATGCTTTTAAAACGAATGGGTCTAATGAATTATTAATTACAATAGTTTTATTGGTTAATTCTGGATAATTAACTAGTAATTTATTTTTCGTGAACTCACTAACACAAATTATTTGCGAACAAATCGTTAGTGCTTTCTTTTGAATATAACTAAGTTTTCTCCATACTTCAATTCCGTGTAATTGAAATATTATTTTAGAAGATGGATGTAATAATTTTATTAATAATGCTACAATTGACAAATGTATATGTGAAAATATATTTATTTCTGATTGAGTACCGATGAATACACTTTTTAATATGAACCAGAACTTATTCCCTGAATACCCCGTAAATTTATTAGAACTTATATAATTATCATCCGGACAATTATCATAAAGCACAGAAACTTTAGAAATAAAATTGTCTTTTAGGCTATTTAAAGTGTAAAGCCAATTCTTTGATACTTGTTCTATGCCACCTCTATTTGAAAATATTGTTAATGCTATATATTGTATTTTCATTATACTTGAGTCAATGCCCATATTTTAGACCAATGAATTTTGCCATTACTGAATTTTTTAAACTCTCTTTGTTTTAAGTCTGAGTTAAGTTTTGATTTTAAAAAATCTGATTTTTTGAACCACTCTTTAAATGGAAATTGAAATCCTTTCTTAGGTCTATTCCATATTTCATCTGGCAATACATCTTTAAAAGAATTAATTAACAATTTCTTTTGCCCTGGAACCTCGAATAATTTATCAGAATTGATAGTATTTATTAAACTCAAAAAATCATTATCTAAAAAAGGTACTCTAATTTCAACTCCATGCTGCATACTCATCGCATCAGAATCTCTTAACAATTGATTCTTCATGTACATATGCTTCTCTAATGAAGATACATCTGAAATTGTATTAACTTTTATAGATGAATTCGGACGATAATCATTCAACACTTTAACTATAGAACTAGTTTCTGTATTTAAAATTTTTGCAACTTGACTTGGAGCATTAAATCCTCGTAATAATAAATAGTCAGCTACTTTATCATCTAGTTTTAAAAATTCTAACCTTTGATATTTTGTAGGGAGTAATTGTTTGGATGATAATATTAATTTTCTGAAAATATGTAAATTCTTTAATTGCTTTACTCTATTGAATGAAGGATATCCTCCAAATATTTCATCTGCTCCTAATCCAGATAATACAGCTTTCAATCCGTTATCTTTTGCAAACTTTGAAATGAACCATGTATTGACACCATCATTACTGGGCATGTCATAAGCTTGATAGATGCTCTCAATATTTTCATCAAATATTTTATTATTAAGTTCAAAATTGTGATGATGCGATTGAGTAATATTTACAATTAAATCTTGAAATTTCTTTTCAGAATATTCTTGCTCTTGAAAATTTATAGAAAGAGTATTTATATCAGCTGAAGATGCGCTTGCTAAGATTGTTAAAATTGATGAATCGATTCCTCCACTTAAAAACAACCCGATATTTGCATCTGAAATTAAATGTCTGTTAACTGATTCTAATAATGAATATTTTATATCATCTAGATTATTAAAGGAAATTTCAGATTCGCATTTGTATTGAAATTTAGTTTTTGAAATTTCAAATGTGCTTAAATCAAACTCCATAAATGAAGATGGTTCAAGCATATAAACATCTTCGTATTTCGTGTATGGTTCTGGAATAAAACCATAACTCAAAAATAATGTACGCCAATAATCATTCTCATCAATAATCAGCTCATTAAAAGCTTTAATCTCAGAAGCGAAAATTAATTGATCAGAACTCACAAAATAGTATAATGGCTTTATAGCATTAGGGTCCCTTGCTAAAATAATTTTGTTAGCTGATTTATCATATAGAGCAAAGGCAAACATTCCATTGAATTTTTCAATAGAATGAATACCCCATTGTTTGTATGCCTTTAATATCACTTCAGTATCTGAATGTGATTTAAAAACATGTCCGAGTTTCGATAACTGTTTTTTTAACTCATTAAAATTATAAATTTCACCATTGTACACTAATACGTTTCCATTGGTATCATCAATCATCGGCTGTGAAGCCTCAGTCGATAAATCTATCAATGATAATCTGCAATGTCCTAAAGCAAATATACCTTGCGAATAAACACCACGACCATCTGGACCTCCATGAATCATGGAGCTGATCATATTATTTACATCATCAATTAATTGATCTTTATATCTTTTGGGGTCAACTATACCTGCTATTCTACACATATAAATTTACATGGCTTCGCCTGTTCAGTCACAGGGACTAAATAGACACCTAAATATAAATTAAAAATATGGTTCTAAGTAGACTGTTGGGATGTTAAGAATTATTGATTTATTTAGTTCATCAAATCTTATTATGAACCTTTTTGAATTTTTTAAATCAACTAATTCACCTGTCATGCCATGAAAAGGACCACCGACAACTCTAACTTTTTCGCCAACACTAAATTGATGATCTGAGATTTCAAGTTCAGATTCTGAACTTAATATTTTCTTGAGAAGGTTGATTTGCTCTTCTCTAATGGGTGCTGCTTTACCTGAAAATGTAATATACCTAACAACACCTGGGGTTTGTAAAACATCGTAATATTCACGCTCGCATACATAAACAAACATATATGAATTGAAAAGAGGCTCCTCTACCCACTTTTTACGATCAGACCATTGTTTTAACTTTTTTTGCAGTGGTAAATAAACTTGGAAACCGCGCTGTAATAATAGAGCGTAAGTCTTTTTCTCTGCTCTTGATTTGGTATAAATTGCATACCAAAAATATTTATCAGAACTCATAATTACTTACTAAAAAGATTCCTGATTTTATTGTATGTTTTGTTAATGAAGCTATCTTCTGAGCCATCAGTATAATAGCCGTAACTCTTATTACCATAAGCAGAATAATCTGTATAGTAATATTGGCCAGAGCCATAACTTCCTTTTTTATTGTTTGAATAAATTCTTGAGTGTAATGGATCATTAGAGAATCCGTTTAATACTATCACAGAATTATTTAATCCGAACTCTTTAGAAACCCTCTCTGGTATAGAGGCAGCGTTATAAGTAGATACTCCTGATCTTAGCACAAAAATATTGATATCACTTGATCTTACTAATGGAATTGCATCTGAAACTAAACCAATTGGCGCTGTGTCTACTAAGATATAATCAAATCTTCCTTTTAATTCGTTCATCAATTGACGCATTCTTTCAGAATACAATAATTCAGAAGGGTTTGGTGGCATCGGGATGTCGATAATTTACTTGAGAACCTATTTAACATGTATTTCAAAATATTTTATTTAAATTATTGTTTTTTCTATTGATGTTCGTAGATATAGCTAATTTAGATTTGCTCTATTGGAGCATTTATCAAAATTTTCACAAATGTACGAAAATCATGTTGCACAAGCCAATCCTATGCCAAAATAAATAGAAAACATACCATTTCTAATATTGGTAACAGCACATTAATAACAACAAATTACCAAATATTGTTTCAAAATATAGTCTAAATGCTGATAATGAACCGTAAACAGATAAATAATCTTAATATTTATAATTTTCTAAGCTAATATTCTCATCTCCTTGCTGATAGGGTAAATAGGTCACAATAAACTGCAACATCTCGTCTTTTGTGCTCATACTGCCTTCTCTCTCGCCAACCCAACGTGCTGGTTTATAGGGGTTAAATGGATTACTTTTTGTATTATCAAAAGTTGCTTTTACATGAATTGTACTACCTTTAGTAATTTTTAACATTTTCTTGAAGGTGTAGAAGTACTGCCATCTAAAATCCCATTGATTGATTCTTATTAATGGAATTATATTCCCATCAGTGGAAACGACGTATCCCACAAATGACTTTCCAAGCAAATGCATATGAGGATTTATTGTCACTAATGAAATATCTTCTTGAACAGTATATTGTGTTGTAAATGTTTTAATTGAGTCTGGGGGCACCATTAATTTGGGTTTAATTTCAGAAACCCCGTAAGTACCTAGTTGGAACTCTCTGAATCTTCTTCTTGGAGCAACATCTGAATAAAACACATTAAAGTAAGAATTATCAAATTCATCTCTATGTGTCGGGCCATAATGAATATCATTCAATAATATTGCTCCTTGCTTCTTCATTAAAAAACCACCAACACCTTCTGGATAGACTGCAGGTACTACACCTGGCAAATAATTCGTTGCACTTGGGATTCTCAGAGGATAAGTTCCGTCATCATTTAAAATATCTAACTTTTTCCAAACAGTTTTTATATCGGTTTCGTAATTATTTACGAAATATTGCCCTTTATGTAAGCTTTTCTTCTTACCAGGTTCATAAACCACCATATATCCATTTACATGATGAACTCGCTTTCTATTGCCAGGTACAAATTCGATTAACTTAACATATTTATCAGAGGGGATTTCATAAGGAATTTTCATGATCATATAATGATCTTTATTGTCTCCTTCTATTTTAAAATCTTTTGGGAATCTAATAACCAAGTCTGGCTTACCTATTTGTGAACCCTTTGGAAAAGATGGAATTGGTTTTTTAAATTTCATAGGACCTTCAGTAGCACCATCATCAACCCATTTTTTTATTAATGCTTTTTCATGATTTGTTAAATACAACTCGCCAACAAATGAAGAATAAGTTCTATCTGCTGGCCATGGTGGCATATATCCGTTATGTGTTACTTTGACTATTGTCTTTTTTCTTCTATAAACATCCTTGTAACTTAATAATGGGAAAGGTCCTGATTCGCCAGGGCGATGACATGTAGCGCACTTGCTATAAATGATTGCTGATATGTGCTCATTGAAAGTGACTACGCTTGGCAATAATGTATCTGATGTTAAACTATCGATTCGATTATCCATCTTTTGCTCTGTTGAATTCGAACAAGATGATAGATAAAATACAGAAACTACAAAAACAATTATAACTCTATGTAACATCCTACAGCTTTTGTTTTTTTTATTAATACTTCTCTGCCTGCTAAAGTATTTTGAATAGCATCACTTAAATAATTTTCAGAAGATGATTGTTTTATTATATTATTATCAAGTGCTCTATCATCTACCGCTCCTTCATAAATTACTTTATCATTCAAAATTAAAAAAACTTCTGGTGTGATAGTAGCATTATATTTATTCACTAAATCTGCACTAGAATCAATAATTACTTCAAATTTTATATTATTAATTCTAACGAATGAATCCACTTCTGTTCTGGTATATAATGCACCGGGAACTACAAGTTGTACATGTAATTGTTCATCACCATACTGTTCAGACAACTGTTTTAAATTTAATAAAATAGCTTCAGATATAGGACATTCTGGAGCAACAAAGACAATAAGCTTTAATCTATTATCTGTCTTGTTAAAAAAAAACAATAAACCTATTAATAAAAATATTGCTATCGTAAATGTCTTCCAATACTTAAACATATTATTTTAACTTATCATTATTTTTATGTCTTTCAGAATCACGACTTGTTTTCTTATCAAGATTTTTTTGAAGCGCTTCAGTTAAATTAATACCTGTTTGATTTGCTATACATATAAGTACGAACATTACATCAGCTAGCTCATCAGCCAGTTCTTTATTCTTATCAGATTCTTTAAATGATTGTTCTCCATATAATCTAGACATCAGTCTAGCTACTTCACCAACTTCCTCCGTTAATATTGCAAGATTTGTTAACTCATTAAAATACCTAACACCATTGGTTTGTATCCATTCATCAACTAACTTTTGTGCTCTTTCAATTTCCATTTAGAATATCGTTTTGTTTTTACTGTCCATTATAATTGTAACCGGACCATCGTTTAAAAGTTCAACTTTCATATCTGCCCCAAATTCTCCTGTTTGAATCTCTTTATTCAAATCTTTTTGAAGTTTCAAAATCATATTTTGATATAAAGGTAAAGCAACATCTGCCTTAGCTGCATTTATATATGATGGTCTATTCCCTTTTTGGGTCTGTGCATATAATGTAAACTGACTTATTAGTAATATATCTCCATTAATATCAATTAGTGATTTATTCATCACATGATTCTCATCATTAAAAATACGAAGATTAACAACTTTCTGACTGAGCCAATTGATGTCTTCCAAACTATCATCATTTGTAATACCCAATAAAATCAAAAGGCCGTGATTGATTCGGCCCTTGATATTATTTTCTATTTCTACACTTGCGTGCTTTACTCTTTGAATTACTAATCTCATTAAGGCATTAATTGTTTAAATGCTGCATACTGCGAATCAAATGTTCCGGTTCCTGCACATCCTAAATCAACTTTTTGTTCATTAATATTTTGAACTCTATTCGTTGGAGATGGATGTGTACTGAAGAAGCTCGCTAATTTATTTTCTGTATAGCCTTCGTTAATTAACTTCTGAAAAAAGCCAGAGGCACCTGCAGCGTTGTATGGTGTCGGACATAAATATCTTACCGAATAATCATCTGCCTCTGATTCGTGATCACGACTGTTTTTCAAGAGATAAATACTTCCGGCAATCTGTGTTAATGTTTCATTGTCTTTGCCTAATACAATGTTTAATAATGTAATCACACCATATTGAGCTTGCATTGATCTAGAAGTATGTCTTCTATCTGCATGCGCCATCTCATGTCCAATTACACCCGCCAACTGATCTTTACTATCTAAATATTTTATTAAACCTGTATATACGTATATAAAACCACCTGGTGTGCAAAAAGCATTTAAAGTTGTATCATTTCGGATGATTCTAAATTTCCAAGGAAACTCGTCTTTATAAACAACTGCACCAGAATTGAGAATCTCATTTCTTATACCATACAAAAATTGATATGCTTGCACATTTGAAGCTGAATCTAAAATTGGAAATTGAGCAGGGTCTTTAGCAATTTCAGCCTCTACTTGTTTCCCTAATGCAATGTCATCACTGATGCTAAATAAAGGTACAAATGGCGCATCCTTCTTACAAGAGTTGAAACTTAGCAATACCGATAACCCTAGTACCCATATTGCATTTTTACTTTTAATCATATTATTTTCGATTGTCTTCTTTAGCTAATATACTCAAATAACTTTCATATCTAATTAATGAAATTCTATTTTCATCAACTGCTTTTTTTATCGCACAGCCTGGTTCATTTAAATGCATACAATTATTGAACCTACAGTGCTTTAACTCAGAACGCATCTCTGGGAAGTAATGTGATATTAATTCGTCTTTTAAATCAAAAACGCCTAATTCTCTAATACCTGGCGTATCAATAATTGTTCCACCATCTGGCAAATCATACATCTCTGCAAATGTAGTCGTATGAACTCCTTTTGATGATGCATCAGAAATCTCAGAGGTTCTCAAATTTGCGTTTGGCAAAAGTAAATTTATTAATGAAGATTTACCTACACCTGAATGGCCTGATATTAATGTGTTCTTATCTTTAACTATTGTTCGAATACTTTCAATACCTTCTAACGTAATTGTAGAACAAAGCATAACTGTATAGCCGATGTTCTCGTACATTTTTTTAATTTCTAGTAAATAATATAAATCTTCTTGTTCTAAAAGATCTACCTTATTAAAAACAATTATAGTGGGTATATGATATGCCTCTGCTGTTACTAAAAAACGATCTATGAACCCGAATGATGTACGTGGTTGCGCTAATGTTGCAACTAAAATTGCTTGATCTAAATTAGCTGCAATTATATGCGTTTGTTTAGAGAGATTTATTGATTTTCTAACAATATAATTTTCGCGATCATATAAATTATAGATGACTGCTTGACTTATACTCTCGTCTTCAACCTCAATATCTACATAGTCTCCAACTGCTACCGGATTAGTTGATTTAATACCTTGAATTCTAAATTTACCTTTGATTCTGCACTGCCACACTCTACCATCTTCTGTTCGAACATGATACCAACTGCCTGTAGATTTAGTAACAACTCCCTTCATTTATTAAAACACTTCTTTCGCTATTTGATAAGTTGGGTTAGCTGAACCCATTGTATAATAATGCAAAACTGGCGCACCTGCTTTAATTAATTCTTTCGATTGATTAATTAACCATTCTACACCTACTTGCTTTACTTCTTGTTCATTTTTACATTTCATCACTGCTTCACTTAATTCTTCTGGTATGTCAATGTGAAATATTTTCGGCAAGTTAATTATTTGTTTTGAATTTGTAATTGGCTTCAATCCAGGTATGATAGGCACATTAATGCCATTCTCTCTACATGATTTTACGAATTCGATATATTTTGAATTATCAAAAAACATTTGTGTTACAATGAACTCAGCACCTAAATCTACTTTAAGTTTCAAGTATTTTAAATCTGTTTTTAAATTTGGTGCTTCAAAATGTTTCTCTGGATATCCAGCAACTCCGACACAAAAATTAGTACTACTATTTACATCAATATCTTCATGTAAATAAATTCCTTTATTCATATTATTCACTTGCCCTAACAACTCAGAAGCATATGCATGTCCGCCTGGCGTTGGTATAAACTGCGGATCAGCTTTTCTTGAATCTCCTCTTAATACCAAAACATTATCGATACCTAAGAAATTTAATTCTATTAATGCATTCTCTGTCTCCTCTTTTGTAAAGCCTCCACAAATTAAATGCGGTACTGCATCAACCTGATATCTGTGCATTATCGCAGCACAAATAGCTACTGTTCCGGGTCTTTTCCTATAAGAAACTTTTTCTAATAGTCCGTTCTCTCTTTGCTTATAAATAAAATCTTCACGATGATATGTAACATCAATAAATGGGGGCTTAAACTCCATTAATGGGTCAATAGTATCAAAGATTGATTGTATGCCTTTGCCTTTTAATGGTGGCAATAACTCAAATGAGAAAAGAGTCTTGTTTGAGTTTTTTATGTGGTCTATTACTTTCATAATTTATAAATAAATGGGCGGATGTTATCCGCCCCTACGGGTGCAATTAATAAAATAATTAATATGAAAGATTTGGTGCTAACCATCTCTCCATTTCTTCTACTGAATAACCTTTGCGTTTTGCGTAATCTATTACTTGGTCTTTACCAATCTTGCCTAATCCGAAATATTTAGATTCTTTATTGGCAAAATAATATCCACTCACTGCAGCGGTTGGGTACATTGCGAAGTTTTCTGTTAAATGTATACCTGTTTCTTTTTCTGCATTTAATAAATCGAAGATTTTTCTTTTCTCAGTATGATCTGGGCAAGCAGGATATCCTGGAGCTGGTCTTATACCAATATATTTTTCTTTGATTAAATCTTCATTCGTTAATACTTCATTTACATCATATGCCCAATACTCTTTACGTACTAATTCGTGTAATTTTTCTGCAAATGCTTCAGCCAATCGATCAGCTATTGCTTTTGCCATTATTGAATTATAATCGTCATGATTCTTTTCGTACTCAGCTACTAAATCATCTAAACCTATACCTGCTGTTACAGCAAAAAGTCCTATATAGTCGACTTTTCCTGTTTCTTTAGGTGCTATAAAATCTGACATTGCAAGATGTGGCAAGCCATCAGCTTTCTCAGATTGTTGACGTAATGTATTTAATGTTTCTTTGACATTTTTCGCATCCTCTTTTGTGTATAATTCGATATCATCACCTATTGAATTACATGGGTAGAATCCGAAAACGCCGCTAGCTTTTATCTTTTTATTTTTAACAATATCATATAACATATGTTTAGCATCGTTAAATAATTTAGTTGCTTCTTGACCTACAACCTCGTCACTTAAAATTTTCGGATAAGACCCTCTCAACTCCCACGTATGAAAGAAAGGTGTCCAATCTATATAAGCTACTAACTCATCTAGTGGAAAATCTACTATTGTTTTATTACCTATAAACTTCGGATGTACAATCTCTGCGTCATCCCAATTAATTTTAAGTTTATTTTTTCTAGCAATTTCAATTTCAACTACCGTTTTTTCGGAAGTGCGTTTTAAGTATTGTTCTCTTGTCTCCTTATAATCTGCTGCAATTTCAGCTATATAATTTTCTCTAGTTTCTTCAGCTAATAAATTACCAGTTACACCTACACTTCTAGATGCATCTAAAACGTGTACAACGGCACCATCATAATGTGGATCTATTTTAACAACCGTATGTATTCTAGAGGTAGTTGCTCCGCCAATCAACAAAGGAATTTTCATATTCTCTCGTTGCATCTCTTTAGCGACATGCACCATTTCATCAAGCGATGGTGTAATTAATCCACTTAATCCTATTGCATCTACATTATGCTTCTTAGCCTGTTCAATAATTTTTGAAGCTGGCACCATTACCCCTAAATCGATTACCTCGTAATTATTACACGCTAGTACAACTCCAACAATATTTTTACCGATATCATGTACATCTCCTTTTACAGTAGCCATTAAAATTTTACCTGCGTTTGAAGCTTGAGATAACTGCGGATTGTTTCTTTTTTCTTCTTCTATGAATGGTAATAAATAAGCAACAGCTTTCTTCATTACTCGCGCACTCTTTACTACTTGTGGCAAGAACATTTTACCTGCTCCAAATAAATCACCAACTATATTCATGCCATCCATCAATGGACCTTCGATAACTTGCAATGGTCTTGCATATTTCTGACGTGCTTCTTCAACATCATCATCTAAATAATCAATTATACCCTTAACTAATGAATGACTTAATCTTTCTTCAACACTGGTTTTCCTCCATTCTAATTCTTCTTTCGCTTGACCCTCTTTACCTTTCCCTTTTACTTGTTCAGCAAACACTATTAATCTCTCAGTTGCATCTTCTCTTCTATTCAGAATTACATCTTCTACTAGTTCTAATAAATCTTTCGGAATTTCTTCATACACTTCTAACATACCTGCATTAACTATACCCATGTCTAGTCCAGCTTTAATTGCATGATATAAAAATGCTGAGTGCATTGCTTCTCTTACTACGTTATTGCCTCTAAAAGAAAATGAAATATTACTAACTCCACCACTAACTTTTGCTAATGGCAAATTCTCTTTTATCCATTTTGTAGCTTTAATAAAATCAACCGCATAATTATTATGTTCCTCTAATCCGGTGGCGATTGTTAAAATATTCGGATCGAAGATGATGTCTTGTGCTGGGAAGTTTACTTTATTAACTAAGATATCATATGATCTTTTACAAATTTCAATTCTTCGTTCGTAAGAATCTGCTTGACCTTGTTCATCAAATGCCATTACTACCACGGCAGCACCATAATTCTTAACTTTTTCAGCGTATTCGATAAATTTCTCTTCGCCTTCTTTTAATGAAATTGAATTGACAATTGCTTTACCTTGTATACATTGCAAACCTGCTTCAATAACTGTCCACTTTGAAGAGTCAATCATTATTGGCAATCTTGCGATATCAGGCTCTGCTGCAATTAAATTCAAAAACTTCACCATGGCAGCTTCTGAGTCGAGCATACCTTCATCCATATTTACATCGATGATTTGTGCCCCACCTTCAACTTGTTGACGAGCAACAGAAAGTGCTGCATCGAAATCACCTGATAAAATTAATTTGGCAAACTTTGGTGAACCGGTAATATTTGTTCTTTCTCCGATGTTTACAAAATTGGTTTCTGGTGTTAAAGTTAAAGGCTCTAATCCGCTTAGCCTTGTATATGGCTTCGGATGTGCAGGAACTCTAGGCTTTACTCCTTCGGCCAAGCTTGCAATTTTTCTGATGTGATCAGGTGTGGTACCGCAACATCCGCCTACAATATTCAAAAAGCCACTGTCGATGAAGTCATGAATGTGAACGCCCATCATATCCGGACTTTCATCATACTGTCCGAATTCATTTGGCAAACCTGCATTCGGATATGCACTTACAAAAGTACCTGACTTATCGGCTAACTCTTCAATATATGGTCGCATTTCTTTTGCCCCCAAAGCACAATTCAAACCTATACTTAAAAGATCTGTATGTGTTAATGAATTCAAGAAAGCTTCTGTTGTCTGCCCTGATAATGTTCTACCACTCGCATCAGTGATTGTTCCCGAAATCATTACAGGAATTTTTTTGTTTATCTTTTTAGCATATTGATTTAATGCGAAAAGTCCGGCTTTAGCATTTAAGGTGTCTGTAATCGTTTCTAAAAGAATTACATCAGAACCACCATCGATTAAGCCTCTGATTTGCTCGGTATATGCATCAACTAATTCTTTAAAATTCATTGATCTAAATCCAGGGTCGTTTACATCAGGTGACAACGAAAGCAATCTAGTAGTAGGGCCACATGAGCCGGCTACGAACCTTGGTTTATCTGGCGTTTTAGCATTATATTCATCTACAGCTTGTCTTGCAATTTTAGCCCCTTCATAGTTTAATTCATAAACTAAATCTTGCATCTCATAATCGGCCATTGAAATTGCATTAGAACTAAAGGTATTAGTTTCTAAAATATCTGCACCTGCATCTAAATATTCTTTATGAATGGCAAGAATTACTTCGGGTCGAGTAATGTTTAATAAATCGTTATTGCCTTTTAAGTCGCAAGGATGATTTTTAAATCTTTCAGCTCTAAAATCTGATTCAGTTAAATTATATTTCTGAATCATGGTGCCCATTGCACCATCTAATACTAAAATCTTTTTCTCTAATACTTCTTTGATATTCATATTGAATAAGCTTACACATTATATTTTTGCTTATCCGAAAAATCAGAGCTTGATTATCCTTCTTATCATTCCCCTTTCAGGTAGATTTTAGCACCTTGTTAGCACAGGTTGCTAAGACTTCGTAGGGTCTAGTCCCTCCGTCTTTCTTGATAAGCAATGCAAAGGAATGAAATAATCACCTGATTAGCAAATTAATTCAACCTCTTCGTTAATAATTCTTCTACTTTTTTAAAAACTTGTATAGGTTTTAGATTTCTCCAAGTTAAATCATCGAGCTCTGCGCCAAAGTTTATATAGTAATCAATGTTATTTCTTTTAAACTCATCAATCACATGCTCTCTGAAATTTACCCCAGCGATCCATCCGTCTTCAACATCTTGAAACCACTCTTCATAGTAACAATCATCAGAACTATGAAAATTTAAAACATTTTCACCAATCAAAATAAATTTATTAATGCCTTCATCGATCATTAACTCTAATATTTCTCTTTTAAGATACATGATATCATTAGTGATGCAATCGTTCCACTCACCAATCAATTCAATGATTGCATATGATCTATCGTAGTCAACAAAAATGATTTTAATATACATCGTTGGTGATCCGAAAAAATCCCACTGCGGATGTATGTAAAAATTATAGATCGTTTCAGTGAATTCAAACTCTGAATATTCTTTCCCATAAAAGGGCGAGCGCTCATCTTCAGATGAAACGTAGTCGTCGCGCCATTTATAAAAAGGTTCTATGTCGTGCATTTTAGTATTCAGTATTCAGTATTCCGATGTGCTTTCTAGTAACTAGTTACTGGTTACCAGTTACCGAGTTAATGGCCGCACGAACATTCCCATATTTAGTAAGTAGTTCAGTCGCGACAGTTTCATCAACCTTGAGCTCATCCATAATCATTCGAACACCTCTGTCAATTAATTTATTATTCGATAACTGCATATCGACCATTTTGTTTCCTTTTACTTTACCTAATTGTATCATCACTGAGGTCGATATCATGTTAAGTACAAGTTTCTGTGCAGTACCTGATTTCATTCTTGTACTGCCTGTAACAAATTCTGGTCCGACAAGTACTTCAATGGCATGTTCTGCTGCTGCTGCAACCGGACTACCAGCATTACAAACTACAGCACCTGTTAATAGTCCGTGTTTTCTAGCATTCGACAAACCTCCAATTACATAAGGTGTCGTACCAGATGCTGCAATGCCAATAACTGTATCATTGGAGCTTAACTGATATTCGCTTAGATCTTTCCAAGCTTGTTCTATGTCATCTTCTGCGAATTCAACAGCTTTTCTTATAGCTGAGTCACCTCCAGCAATTATTCCGACCACTATACCATGCGGAACACCAAAAGTTGGCGGGCATTCAGAGGCATCAACTATTCCTAAACGTCCACTAGTACCAGCACCAATGTAAAATAATCTACCTCCCTCTTTCATTCGTACAACAATTTCAGCAATCAATTTTTCAATTTGGGGAATAACTTTTTCAATTGCCAAGGGAACTGTTTGATCCTCTTTGTTAATATTCATTAACAATTCAGAAATAGACATTTTTTCAAGGTCATTATATTTAGATTGTTTTTCAGTTAGTCTTTCCATCGGCATGGTATTTAATTAGTCCTTTAATTGGGTCTTGTTCTGAATGTTCAGCTACATAACCATTTTCATTTAATACATTCATCCAAATTTCAGAAAAATAAAAAGCTATAGAGCCAATCGAGTATACTTTGTTTGTTAGTTCAGTTCCGTAAGGTTTTAATTGTTTGATAACAAAATCAGAAAATGAATTATGTATTAATTGCTGAATATAATCTTCGTGTTTTTGACTTGATAGCCAATGACAATAAGAAGCTAAGTATGCATTTGGTGAAGGCTCTTTATAAACTTTATTCAATACAGTATCTAATGTAACATTGTTCTGTTCAATAAATAATTTAGTAATGTGTTTCGGTACAATACCATAAAATAAATCAGACAAAAACTTTTTGCCTAAATAAACCCCAGATCCTTCATCTCCAAAAATATAACCAAGTGAGGGAGTGTTTTTAATAATCTTTTGTCCGTCGTATAAACATGAATTAGAACCAGTGCCTAGTATGATTGCAATACCGATATTCTTTTGACAGAGGGCTCTTGCGACAGCAAGTAAATCATGTTCAACTTCAATATGAGCTTCGCTGTTAATGGATGTTAAACATTTTCTCAATAGTGAGATGTTGACAGAATTTGAACATCCGGCCCCATAATAAAAAATATGAGTGGGCATTTGAGATAAATTTACGAGCACCTCATT